>Ga0208106_1000212_pt1 | contig 21726 bp, 8 predicted proteins | sample CryBogCBE25Jul08_FD_184577 | JGI IMG/M metagenome (GOLD analysis project Ga0208106, IMG submission 184577) | Freshwater microbial communities from Crystal Bog, Wisconsin, USA - CBE25Jul08 (SPAdes) | ecosystem: Environmental > Aquatic > Freshwater > Lake | place: Crystal Bog, Wisconsin, USA...
GTTACCACTACCCCAAAGTACTTGATATGTGGAGTTTGAACCATTGTTGTAGTTGATACCAACTGTGCTTGAGTAACTTGCATTAGTTGCATTTGTTGCAGAACTAGCGGAGCCAGCAGAAGTTGCATAACCAGCAGAACCAGCGGAAGATGCATATCCAGCATTACCACTAATACTAATGTTGTATGTACCACCGCTGTTATTTTGGATGTAACCAGGACCATTGGAGAATGAACTCAAGTCTGTTGGTCTACCACTTACGCTAGTCCATGCAACACTGCCAGCAGAAGATGCATAACCAACACTCAATGATGCTGTGTGATAGGTACGCAAGTAACTGTCTGAACCATTGGTACCCCAAACTCTATCAGGACTTGAGTAATTGTTTTCATCACCAGAACTGGAGTTGATATAACCAGTTTGTAGATAACCACTACCATCGGTACGAACGATTTGGTTTGCACCGTTGTTACGACCAGTCGCAACAGACAAACCACCAGCCGTAGAAGCATTACCTGAAATATTGATACCGTATGTGCCACCATCACTATACACGAAGTTTGATGGCTTGCTTACTAGATTACCCCAGTTAACTTGCAAATTAGGTGCATAACCACTTAGACCAGCACCAGAACCATTGAATTGTGCGTTGGTATTGATGCTACCATATGCGGTAATATTGCCGGCGGCAATGTAAGAACCGTCTGTACCCCATAGGTGGTGAATACCATCATTGGTTGCACGAATAGACATGTAATCAACTGCTGTTCCAGATGGTGTAGCAATTGTTGATCCGGTGCCATTATCACCAACATAGTGTGCCAATTCAGACAAGTCTGAAGCCAAATCATTCTTAACAATGTATGTTGTGTCGGTGTTATCACCTGGAGCTTTTAAGTATACAACACCATCAAATTCAGCATTACCAGTAATGGTCAAACCGGCGTGTGTTACACCGTTGCCTGTGCCCAAGTTTTGGTTAATGGTATATGCAGTGATGTTGTAAGCAGTACCAGATATAGAAGCACCACTTGTGATGAAACCTTGGCTGTTCACATATGACTGTGTTGCATAACCATTCAATGCAGAAGATGTAATGTATCCTGCATTATTTGTGAATACAGTAATGTTTGCACCAGAAGAAACATAGCTTGATGGATTGCTTGAGTTATATGGTGTGTAACCCAATGCATTTGTGACATTAGCTGATGTAATACCGCTGATGTAACCATTTGGATTACTTGAGTTATATGGTGTGTAACCCAACGCATTTGTAACTTGGCTAGATGAAATTGTACCACCATATTGACCACTCAAACCTGCACCAGAACCATAGAATGTTCCGTTGATTGTAAAATTACCTGAACCATCTAAACGTGCAATGGTTGTGCCTGCGGCAGAAGATGTCGCACCGGTAGTCCAATACCAATTAGAACCACTTGTGGAATCAAAATAGGTGTTGTCATCGGTCCAAATGTGTAACTGTGCATTATCATAAATTTTTGAACCACCATTTGCACCAATATTACCCCAATACACAGCAAGACCTGTCTGTGCACCCATGTATTGGTTGCCAGTCAAGGTCATACCAGCAAATGAAGGTGCATTACCAGTACCAACACTTTGGTTGATAGTGTAAGAAGTGATGTTTGAAGCATTGCCAGAAATGTTACCACTAACTTGTGAGCCAGGCACTGCATTTGCAGAGTTTGTTGGTGTATAACCCAATGCAGTAGTAACTTGGCTTGATGTAATGGAACTAACAGCACCAGCAGTTAATGAAGATGCTGTACCAGTTAGACCTGAACCAGAACCACTAAATGTGCCTGCTGTAATTGTACCTGTTGCACCAATTGTTGTAGATTGGATATTTGCATACAATGTTGCATAGTTTGCACTTGTAATCGTACCAATACTTGCTGAAGTAGGAATTGTGGTTACGCCTTGATACAAATAATAATTTGCACCAGCTTTTCTTACAAGACCTGTATATGAAGAATTGGTTGGGTTTACATAGTTATATTGACCATAGAAGCCAATATCAACTGAGTCACCGGTATTGTTAGCAGCAAGTTCTAGCAATGAACTGGTAGATTGAATTGTTGCAGGTTGAATGAATGTTGAAGTACCGCTAACAACCAAGTTACCAGCAATCGTAACAGTTTTTCCTACAGCAACGTTACCAGTAATGGTTGTGTCACCGCTAATGGTACCACCAGATGTTACTAATGTTTTACCTACGTTTGCTGCGGTGAATGCAGAGTTTGCCTGAAGGTATGCTGCATTAGCTTGTGTGAAAGCAGGTTGTGCATACAGACCAGCATTGTTTGCTTGTGCATATGCCGCATTGGCTTGAGCAAAAGCACCGTTAGCGTATATGCCACCAGCGTTTGCGGTGTTCAATGCTGTGTTTGCTTGAGAATATGCTGCGTTAGCCTGAATGAATGCACCAGTTGTAACTATGCTTGCAGGTACAGTTGTTGTACTTGTAGAAGTTGTGCTTGTGCTAATCATATTCGCAGTCATAATCTGCGAGAATTGTGTTAGGCTGTTTGGATTATTAACGTCTAGAATAGACCAATAGTTATTGGTGTTACTCCATTGAATTGTAGCATTTGGAGCCTGACCTCTATTAACAGCAAAAGATGCTATTGTAGAGATTGGAGAACCAGCAGACAATGTAAAAGTTGTTCCGTTATAAACGGTTGAACCATTAATTACAAAGTTACCAGCAAGACTTAGGTTGTTTGCACTAACTTGGTTAAAGTATGCAGTACCAGAGTTGTTGTTATTTGCATTAATTGTTGTGACAGTCAATGATGGTGTTGTTACACTGTTGTTTGCATTAACGTATGAAACGTATGAGTTGCCTGTTACACTTTGACCAACAGATTGAATTGCTGCATTTGCAACCAATGCATTGACATAAGAAGTTCCAGATAAACTAGAAACGTTTGCAACAATATTATTTGTTGTTAATGTTCCGGTTAGTGCATTAATGTTGCTATAAACTGTTAGGTTTGAACCAACTTGTACAGTATTATTTGAAACTAATGCGTTAACAGTTGAAGTACCACCAGTCCATGTTGCACCATTTGCACTTACGGTATTAACGTAAGATGGTCCAGAAACACTTAATGTGTATGCATTTGCAACAGAAGTGTTTGAAGATGTGTTTGCCTGGATTGTATTGTAAGACAATGTAGAACCAGAAATTGCAGTAGCAACCACATTTGGTGATGTAATCAATGTGTTTGCAACCAATGTATTTGCGGTTACAGATGTATTGGCTTGAACTGAACCAATGTATGCTGCACCACCAGAAATTGCAGTAGCAACAACATTAGGTGTAGTAATAGATGTGTTTGCTATAATTGTTCCAGTCAACACGCTTGTATTGGCTTGGAGTGTACCAGTTACTACAGAAGTGTTAGCTTGAACTGTACCGATGTATGCCGCACCACCAGAGATTGCAGTAGCAACCAAGTTTGCAGTATTAACCAATGTGTTTGCTGTAACAGTTCCTGTTGTAACTGCCGTATTCGCTTGCAAGTTATTGGTGAAAACAGTATTGTTTGCTTGTAAAGAAGCTGTAACAACAGTTGTGTTAGCTAATACATTATTGGTAAAGATATTGTTGTTAGCTTGTAAGTAACCTGTAACAATGCTATTGTTTGCTTGAATAGAAGCAGTCAACACAGAAGTATTGGCTTGAATCAAATTGTGATAAGCAAACGGACCAGAAACGGAAGTTGCAACCACATTTGGTGATGTGATTAATGTATTTGCAGTAAGTGTGGTTGTTGTAACACTTGTATTTGCTTGTACGTTATTAATGTATGCGTTTGCACCAGAAATTGCAGTAGCAACCAAGTTTGCTGTGTTAACCAATGTATTTGCTTGGACTGTAGCAGTTGTTACTACAGTATTTGCCAATAGGTTATTGGTGTATACATTATTGTTTGCTTGTAAAGAAGCGGTAACAACAGTCGTATTAGCCAACAAATTGTTGGTGTAAGTATTAGTATTTGCCTGTAGAACACCAGTAACAACTGTATTGTTTGCAACCAATGTTGCTGTATATGTATTGGTATTTGCCTGTAGAATGCCAGTAACTACAGTCGTATTAGCCAATAAGTTATTGGTATATGTGTTTGTATTAGCCTGAAGCACACCAGTAACCACGGTGGTGTTAGCCAACAGGTTATTAGTGTAAGTATTAGTATTTGCTTGCAACACACCAGTGACAACGGTGGTGTTAGCCAAGAGGTTGTTTGTATATGTGTTGGTGTTTGCTTGTAGAACACCAGTAACAACTGTTGTATTTGCTACAACGTTACTTGTGTAAAGATTTGTATTTGCTTGTAAGAAACCAGTAACGATGTTTACGTTAGACTGCAATGTGTTTGTGATTACACTAACGTTTGCTTGAACACCAGATGCAAATACATTATAATTGATAGATGCACTTGCAGAACCAATAATGTTGTTTGTTACATATAGTGTGTTTGCAATGTTGGTGTTACCTGCAATCCAAGTATTTCCAGATATCCATGTATTACCAGTTACGCTAATGTATCCAGTAGCAACTGTGTTACCAGAAATATACAGAGCAGGAGTACCAGTGTTTGCAATCCAAACAGATGCATTCATGTATGATTGACCACCAACATACATACTCACGTTTGCATTGTTGATTGTGTTCAAGTATAGAGAACCACCTTGACCGCCACCTTGGATTGTAGGTCCAACTGTCAAGTTATATTGAACATAACCAGAAGAACCGACACCTTGAACTTGAAGTGCACCAGAAATTAATGCATTATTGGCAACAGTTACACCGTAACCAGTACCATTAAGATTCAATGTGCCTGATGGTTTGGTATAGTTTAAGAAGCCTAAGGTGTTAAGTTCACCTGATTGTGCTATACTTGAAGCAATTAAATCACCAAAAGTATTTGCATAACTTACGACTGGAACGGTATTTGCCATTAGATTTTACCTATTAATTGTTGTAGCAATGTCTTGATTTCGCCAACATCATTTTTGATGTCCTCTATCTCCGACTTTACTTTATTTATTTCTTCTTTTTGGACTTTTACCATTCTAAGCTTAGCCTGATACTCATTTTTTTGAGTGTTATCAATAGGCAAAAGAGCCATGCTATTGGTGTCTCTCATCAAATTTGTATTGGGAATTCTAACTAAAGCCATATTACATTCCTGTTCCTGGCGGCAAAGCGATTGCTTGTAGTGATGTAATTGAAGGAACGTTTGTGTTATCGCTTGTTGCCATCACAACTTTGATAGCAAATTGAATGAACGATGTATAAGTTTGTCCGTTCACATTCGTGTATGAAATGTTATTGTTTGCTTGGTTGCTATTGAAAACACCAGGAGCAAATTCATACTGAATCAAATTGTTCATTGATGATGAGAACACATTGAAATTGTTTGTGCAAGTCATCAATTGCCAGTTTCCAGATTCAAATGCTGATGTGTCTTGTGAACTTAGAACCTTATAGTAGACATAAATGCCAGCACCCAATGGCCAGTAAGCACTTAGATAAACACGAAGGTCACCAGAATCGTTGCCTGGAGCCAATACAACTTTCTTGGTGAAGTATTTTGAAACGGCATTACCACCAGTTGAACCTGTTTCACCGTGTACAGAGATTACGGCATTTGCATTGCCACTTCTTGTTGTTGGATCGTAAATAGAAATGGTTGGTGTTGTTAGATAACCAGAACCAGGACTAATTACATAAAGAGAACTGATTGCGCCGGTAGAATTTGCAGTAAATCCAAGAGTTGGTGCAACACCACCAGTAACATCAGGAGATGTAATTGTTACTGAAGCAGTCTGTACATTATAACCACTACCACCACTGACAACGTTAATAATATTATTACCAATACCCATGTTGTTAATCATGTAGCGAACAGCATACAAGCTAACACCATCGTCAGCAATAATTGGCGACACGTTTGGATCGCTTGTAGACATTGTTGCATTCAATGCAAAAGATGAATTTGATGATGTAAACAACTTACGTTCACCCAATCCATCATTCAATGGTACATTTACTGGTGCTGGTGAACCCAATTTACCTGGATTGATTGGAGCCGATGCGGTTTGTAGACCAGAAAGCAATGATGCGGTGTATGAATAGTTAATGCTTGTACCAGTTGGTGTAAAATCTGTGGTAGAAACATTGATTGCGTCTATTCTAGTGTTACCTGCATAGTTACCTCTAACGTTTGGCACACTATTTGGATCAACTTTGTGTAACAAATCGTGTTGACCCATCTTTTTGTATGGCAATCTTTGTGGTACACTGAATGGAACAGTTGATGTTGTTGTTTCAAACACACAATTGTCTATAACAAACATCAAATCTTTAGTTTGGTCAGCAGTCCATGTGATGGAGTTTTGTGATTCAAACAATGCACCAATGTATGGTGCAGTACCAATCTTAGTTGGGTTTGTTGGGTTTGTATCAGATGGTTGTGCTTTTGCAGTAGAAGGTATAGCGGTTTGATTTTGCTGTGCGTAATACAATGTGTATTGTGGAGAAGTTGCTTTAATCAAAATAGCATACAAAACACCTGGTTGAATATAAACTGGTGCAGAGAATTTGAATTCAGTAAAGGAATTTGGATCCAAATAATGTGGTGATGAACTTGTCTTACATTGACTTGGTGACAAAGTAACAGTTGAATAATTCAATGCTGAACCGTTTGGATAACCATTCAATGTTGGAACAATGGAAACTGTAATCTGTTCACTTGAAGATGGAATAGTAGCAAAGAACAACTTCACAGAGTTTAAGAATGCACCATTTGGATAATTTGCTTGAGAAACCAAGAATGTTTGTGCAACAGGATCATATGGTGAATATGTTGTGATTGTGCTAATCAATTGGTTTGCCAATGCACTCACTTGAGTGAATGTTTGACCAGAAGCATCAACAGAAGGTGCAAAATCTAATGCTTGAGATGCAGATGAAAGACCTGATGCCGTAAATGTTGCTTCTGCATATGTTGTTGCAGTGGTTTCATCGGTCATTACAGTTCTATTGTCAACACGGAATACTCTAGAACCTGTTTGAAATTTTCCAGGTGGAACATTAAAGATACCAACAAAATTACCACCTTCATCAGAAGACAATTGTGGTAGTGTTGCACCAGAACTAATTGCTGAAGCTACACTTGTTGCAGTTCCTTGGATGTCATAATAAGAAACTACGGAACCTTTATAAGAATTTGTTCCTAAGGAAATGTTTACAGGAGCATCAAGTGTTGCTACTCCTGTTGTCGCATTATAAGCAATGATGTTTGCTGTATAATTATATAAACTAGAATATGTTGCTGTTGTCATTTAATGTTCCGATGTTTCTCTAAATCTTTTGGTATTTAGTTTATAACCTTACGATAATTATTCACCCTGTTGATTATCAAACCAATCTGACCAACTCCACCAACCACCAGAACCACCGCCACCAGCTGGTGCCGCAGGAGGTGGTGTATATGTTGCAGCAACTGCTTGTTGGTAAACATATTGTGAGTGAATGTTTATTTGAGAACCAACATAGTAGTTTGGTACTGTAGAAGCATTTGGTCCAAGATTAACTTGTGTTACACCTGTCAACCAAACACCACCTCCAGGCATAACAACTTCTTGACCTGGATTGTTGTATGTCAATGTTGGTGGATTTCTTGTATCAAATACATCATTACCAGCAGGATCAGAAATCAACAAACCAACTGCGGCAGGACCACCTGTGTTGAATGCTGTCCAACTAATTGCATAAGTTGTATTTGCTGACAACGATGTTGTAAATGTGGTTGTCTGACCATAGTTTGCTCTGTTTGAATCGCTTGAACCCGAACCAATTTGGAACAATAGTGTGCCATTCAAATAGAACTGTGCATTGTTATCTGCTGCCGCTGTGAATGTATATGTTCCTGCTGTGGTTGATTGGAATGACAAGTTTGCAGTATATGTGCTGCTTTGGTTAGAATCACCCCAAACGCCATATTGATTCAAGAATGAGCAATATGCAGAACTTACGGGTGCAATAACTAAGTTACCGGTATAAGTTGTGTTAGCAGAAACGACTGAGTATCCACCACCAACACCACCGACTTGACCCTGTGCATTGATATTGATAACACTGCTAGAAGAAACTGTTCCAGATGCTGTAGAACTTACATTTTTGCCAGTAATATCATAGAATGCATTAACTAATTGTGTTGTTCCCGGAGCAATTGTTCCTGGGAAGCCAATGGTGTCTGCAACATACAATCTTGTTTGTGTGCCATTTGGATAGTTGTAAACAGAGATTACACGTGCAACAGGATAGAATGATGTTGTTCCGCTGATGGTTAAATTAAAACCAACAATGTCACCAGAATTAAATGCTCCAGATACACCAGACAATTCAATTGTATTTGGTGCACTGATATTTGCATTAACATTTGTTCCATCAAACCATGCTGACAATGGTGTGTTGACCAATAGACCTGATGCTTGAACAATAACTTGTTGTGGTCTAATGTATGGAAGAATAGCAATGTTTGTCAAATAACCATTGTTAGAACCAAAGGTAGAAGATACTGGACTGTAAGAAGATGCAGTAGTATTTTGAATTTGGCTTGCATATGTTTGTGTTGTTGTTGCTGTATAGCCAACAGTTGCACCATATGGACTATTTGTAATAGAACCGTGGTTTACAACACTAACTGAACTTGAAACTTCACTTGAAGTACCTGGAATTGTTGCAAAGTCACCAGAGTTGGTTAAGTTAACACCACCAGTTGCTTGATATACTTGCATTGATGGGTCTGTAACCAATAATGCAGGTGCTTTGGTGTTATCAACCCAATTGTCCATTGGTGGAGTTAACTGTGCAACACCTTGTTGAATAACAACAGAGAATGGGTTAACAGAAACGGTACTACTTGCCAATGGTTGAACGGCAATATTTGCTGTTGTGTATGGCAATGTGAACACATAAGTTTGTGAACCAACATTGTTGATTGTATATGTGTTAGTTTGATCCAATGTACCAACTGTTGAAACAGTAACAGGGTTTTGCAATTGGAAGTTATCAACGATTGCCAATGGTGTCAACGTGTTTGTTCTCACATTGATGTTTGCCAAGTAATCTGGATTATTTGTATCTGCGGTAGAATAAGAGTTGAACGAATCAACCAAGATACCATAGTTTGGTCTAGCAACACCATTCAAGTCGGTAACTTGTGTAGCAGCAGCAGTTGCTTCAAGTTGGCTCAAAGATGTATAGTATTCCAAGTTGTTGATACGTGTTTCTAGGTCTGTAATATCAGTCTTAGCCCAACGCTTGTGTAAAATCTTGTTGATGGACAGATTGGATACAGCGCCAGCAGGTCCTTCGCCAGGAACATATGCGGTGTATGGGTCATGCAACAAGTTAGCCAATAACAACGATCCGGTTGGTTGTGCAGGCAACGATGGGTTAACTGCTGGATTACCTTGGATGATTTGGAAACTCTTGTCTTTTGTTAGAACCAATCTATCTTGACGACCCAAATAGTAACCGTAGTTAGATTGGAAGTTTGTCAAGTTTTGTGGAATCAAAACACCAATGTCGCTTGATCCTGTTGGTTGTGAACCAGAAGAATATTCCCAAACATATGCTGTTTGAGCATTCTGACGAGCAGGTCTAAAGTCAATACAGTCGGATAGTTTGTATACGTTACCGTCTTTTGCAGTGTATACTGGAATCTGTGCATACGCTTCAGGAGATGTTGATACACCGCCATATGTAGAGTTTGCAGACTGATAAGATTGAATGCTGAAATAACCGTCACCAGATGACGCTTGTGTATGTGAGTAGTAGTTGTAAACAACCAAAATGTTTCCAGATGGCAATGGTGCACCAGGAATCAATGTCACAGAACCAAAGTCATAGAAGTTATCTCTTTGACCATTGTCTAGTGTATAGTAATTTGTAACATCAGTAAATGACGACAATGCAACACCGCTGATAGAAGCACCTGTTGTACCAGTATCATAAACTTTAGCAATCTTCTTAATATCGTTTACATACAAAGAAATCTTTGAGCCGTATGTAACAGCAGCTTTACCGATTAATGTTTGACCCTTAGTCAAATCAACTGATGCAGTATGTTACGGTAGTCATTGAAGAACTACCGTATGTTGTATTGCCTGATACCAAGTTTTTAGATTTCAATACGAAGCTTGATGAATCGCCACTAGAAACTTGAACTTGTGCAATAACATCAACTGTCATACCTGTTGGATATCCACTTGTTGTGAATGTGGCAGCAGTATGGTCAGAAGAAATTGTAATAGTGTTACCAGAAGTGGTGAAGTCAATAATATTGCCTGTAGCAGTATTGATAACAATAAAGTTTTGTTGGTTGACTGTTCCTGTTTGAGTTGAGGTTGGACCTTCAAATCTCAATGGGCTTCCGCTATTTCCAGATGTGGAACTTAGTGTTAGTGTGTTACCTGTAAATGTTTTGTTACGGTAAACTCTGGTAGAATAGTAACTTGTTGAAGATACGTTAGCAACATGTGAATAACCTAATGGGAAAATCAATTCTGGTTGACCAAAACCGTTTACAATTGTTCCACCAGTTGGAAGACTTTGCATTCTTCCAGATAAATTGATATCCGCATTAGCGGTCAAGTAGTAAGTTGAATTTGCAATAACAATAGATGAAATATCTGTCGTATTATAATTCAATGTAAGTGATGTTGCAGTTGTTGGTGTTACTGTAAATGGTGTTGCAGAAGAAACAGTAAATGTTTTTGTTGCACCAGATACGGAATAACCTGTAACTGTTCTTACGTCAACGATTGCACCAGTAGTTGCAGTTATTGTTACACCATAGTAAGCATTTGCAACAGTAGAGAATGTATCTGCTGCATCGTTGATTACTAGAGTTGTTGCTGTACTAGAATTTGTGGCTACTCCAGATAGTGTGTTTGCACTGAAGTCTGAAATGTATGCATTATAGACATAAGCCTTGGTATTAGCACCAGAGCCTGAAACATATTGTAGGTTTCTCAAGAAGCCTGTACCAACAACTGTTGAGTTATAAGTATTTGAGTTTGCAGACAAACCGTTTGTTGGTGAAGAAATGTTTGGTGCACCAACGCAATGGAATGTTACTTGTGGAACTTGACCAATGTCAAAGATACCACCAACTGTGTCAATTGTAATGTAGTTTGCATAATCAACATAGATAGCATCTTCAAGAATTGTATTGGTCTGTCTTGCTCTTTGATTGGTTAAAATCTGTTGTGATTGATTTTCAATACGATAGCCGTGAACATAAGCAACACCTTTACCGATTGTCAAGTCATAATTTGCATTAACACCCAATGAGTTTGCTGATGGTGTTAGGCTGAAATCGTTAACAACGTAGTCACCATTGGTTTCATAGTCACGCTTTGCAAAATAGTCATCAATGGTTGAGTATACAGTACCGTCAACTTGGCTTACAATTTGACCATTAACAATACGAACCAATTCAATAAAGTTTTGGTCATTGCCAAGTGTCAAAGGTAAGTTAACCAATGACAATGAAAGAACATAACGGTCAGCACCTGGTGCTTGGAAGTTAGATGCACCGATAGCAGGATCCAACAATGAAGAATCGTCAATGTAGTCGTGAATAGTTTCAGTCAATTCAAGACCGATACGATACGATGGTGTATTGCCGTATTTGTCTAGAACGATTGTTTGGTTTGCTACATCAACAAAGTTACCAATTGAGTATGTTTGACCTGTAGTATTTGACAGGTTGTAACCGTTAACGATATAGAAAACACCGTTTGCAACAGATGCTGTAGAAGAAAGACCCGTAGAAGGACCTGTTGTTGTAGAAGAATTTGCAATAGTTGCGTAGTATTGTGTGGAACCTGTTGTCTGAATTGTCAAACCATCAGTGAATTGTCCACCAGATATGTAAGAAACAATCAGTGTAGGTGGATCACCCACGGTTGTTCCAGATGAAGTTGTTTCAACAGTAGCAATAACACGTGCAAGAATAGTTCCGGTTTCAGAATCAAAGATAACTTGGTTTGCAAAGTTTGCTGCGGTTACGGCTGTACCGTTGAAAGTTGGGTTCAACTTCAGGTAATGGCAACTCAAGTTTGTTGTAACTTGTCCACCAGATACAGGAGTGTTTTGTGAATAAATTGCAGAAGCAAACTCAGAGATTTGATTTTGTAGAATTGTTTGAGACTGTGTTAATTCACGGGCCTGAACAGCATAGCCTGGTTTGAACAGAATGCGATGGAAGTTTTTTCCGGGATCAAAATCATCGTAGTATGGATATGTGTCAAAATTTAGAGACATTTAATTAACCTTTTTTAGTATCTGTTGACCATCTGCTATCTTGTATTTCCAAGGGTGTACCGTTTTGTATTTAATGTATTTGTGACTTTAAAAATTAATGACATTTTACACTCCTTATATAGAGTATATAAGTAAAAAAGTCCCTCAATAGCCCAATACAAATCTTAACTGCTCAATACCGTCTTCACTTCTTTGAACACCTTGTCGGTTTTCAATATAAGAAATCAAACCTGAATATGGAATTATTGTTGGCTCGGTGACAGTAAACACCGTTCTTGAGCAACCTGAGGTTGCGCCGGTGATAGACTGACCAACAACAAAACTACCAAACGTATTTATTAGCTGTAATAGGTTGGTTGATGTGTTGAATGATAAAACTGTGCCAGAAAATAGTAAATTTGGTGGTGTGCTTGTATCATATTGGTTTACAATTTCATCAGATACAAAAGAACCTAGACCACCAGCACACAAAACTTGTGTTGCTAGATTGTAAACAGAGTTATTTGCAATTTGTGGACCATTTCCTGTAAGAATCAATGGATCGGTTAGCAAACCAACTTGACGATAAACAACACCATCAGTAGGAAGAACACCACCCTCATCGGCATTGAATTCAACAGAGAACATCAAATGATTACATCCCAATTCTGAAATTGGATCGTAACCATGACCGCCAACTGGAGAAGTTGGTGCAATTGCAGTTGCTTGTGATGTGATTGGTGCCAAATATTTTTGATTGGATGAGGTATAAGAAGTTATAACAACATTTGCTTGTGTGTAGTTCTGACCTGCTTGCCCCTGTGGAACAATAATGTCAACAATTTGATTGTTAACAACTTGTGCTGGTGTAATTACACCGTTTGCACCTGTACCATCACCTACAACTTGAACTGTAATATATTGATTGATTGGATCGTAACCAGAACCACCATTTGTAACGTTGATTACGTCAATACTACCTGCGCCAGCAGATGTTCCGTATGGTTGTGGCGTATTTGCACTGATGAATACTGGCATCCAAATTGAGTCCATGAATGACCTTTTTGCACCAGAGTCAATTGTATACATGTATTTCCACTTATACAAATCTTCATTTTGATAAATGTTGTTTGTGCCATATGAACCTGGTTCAAAGTATGGTTCATATGTGGAAGGACCACCATTGTTATTCCACAAGCACTTGAAAACTTGGTCATAACGGTTCTTCACATAATATTGGTATATTAACAAACCATTTTCATCTTTTTCTTGTAGATTCAATGTGTCGGAATATGCAGTATAGACTGTGTTTGCTGTCCAGTTGATTCTTTGGATAACAGGACTCAAGTTGTTTGAGCCGATATTTTTTATAGCAAACATGTTCTTGAATACTTTTTTCAGATAAGAAGTTGTTTGCTGTGGTGGATTTGGAGTTTCAATACCATTTATAACTGGCCACGAATCTTCTTGACCCAAAAATGCATAAAGGGAACCAACAGAAATTGCTTGAGATAGTTGTGGTCCTTGTGGAATCACCGCAACAGGAATATAATACTCAAGTTCTACCTGAGATACTGGTGCATAATATGTAAGTAAATTTTGATTTAGATTATTTGCCATGATTTATTTATCTCTTAATTGCCAACTCTAATTAAAGACCAATTCAATACAAGTGCTTCACCTCTGTTACCTGAAGGACCAGTTGCGCAGTTATATACGTTAACGTCAAAACTACCAACTCTAGTATTTGCAACACATACTTGATAATTTCCACTACCTGCATTTTGGAAGCTAACAAAAACCATATCATATACGTGTTGTACATAACTGTTATTGACAGTAAATGTTACACCAGTTCCTGAGTTTAGTGTCGCATTATTCATTGTAATCTGACCAGAAATGCCATTTGCTGTGACTGCGGTAGATTTGCTGCTTAATTGTGTTACACCAGAGTTTGCAGTAGCAGAACCATACACAAATGTATTTGCAATGACTGTGTTTGCTGTTTTGGTGTTGTTAATGAAAACGTTATTTGAAAAGGTTACTGTATTTCCAGAAATTGTTAATGCTGTAACGAGTGCATTAGAACCAATTGGTGTACTAGCAAATACAATGTTTGTGCCCTTGTTTGTGTCGGAGAAGTTTTCAGCGGCAACATACTGCATGTATGCACCACCAACACCAACACCACTACCAAATCCTGTTGTTCCGTAACCATTACCACCATATCTAACCATTACATCACCAGATTGTAATGCTGACGGTGCTGTGGCAGTGCCTCTCATTGAACGACCATTATATAAAGAATATACACCAGTACCGGCAGAATCGTTTGTTACTTTAGAACTAATGCCATCTTTACCTGTAATTTGCAACATTGTTCCGTCTGCAAGTGGTGCTTGAACTGCGCCATTTGCTGAACCAACAATCAACACACCAGCCGAATTGGCCGGGAAAGTTGAATTGTTCATTGTGATGGAACCAGTCATACTGATACTACCATTCATTGTCATCACTTGAGATGCGACATTGATTGAAAATACAGTATTAGCATTTAGGTTGCTTGTTATTGCAACAGAACCATTGAAAACTGTGTTACCGTTGAATGTTGATGTGCCATTGGATGTCAAAGTTCCTATACTCAGTACGTTGCCTGTAGTTGTTAGGTTGCCATTGTTAATGGTATTTCCGTTATTGATGGTTTGTCCATTATTGACAAAATTACCATTGAATGTTACTGGACCTGTTGCAATTAAGTTGCCGGTTGTTACCACATTACCTGTGGTTGTCATTGTGCCGTATGTAACAATGTTACTGTTAAAGTTTGTATTTGCGCCGTTGAATGTTACATTACCTGGCAAAATAATGTTTGCGGTGTTTTGAACTGCGGTGTTTGCTACACCGAATGCAGCATTGGCTTGTGCATATGCTAGGTTTGCTGTTATTGATGGTCCAGTATAAGCAAATGTTTGTTTTGAGCCATCACCATAAACAATATAAGATTGTGTGTTTAGTGACAATCCATTTGCAGAAATCCAGCCAACAATATTGTTTGAATTGGTGCCGCCGAGCATAAACTTCAAATTTGCATTAGTTGTTGCAGTACCAATCAATAAATTTCCTTGATGACTCGCAAGACCTGTGGTTGCATTTGCTCCTTGAACATACAAATAAGCATCATATGAATTGAATGCTGTATAACCTGTATTATTTCCCGTTACTTGTGAGTTATTGATACCAAAATCTGCAAAATAATTATAATTTGCTTGTGTTGCTTGGTCAGCCGACAAGACATAATCTGCCGAACCCATTGAGTTGAAGTTTTGATTATTAACTTGTATAAAGGATGGATCAGAACCAGAAAATTGTGCAATAGTATTTGTGAATTGAAGATTATTGTTGCCAACATTCAAGTAACTATTTCTGAAAAGACCTAAAGCCAATGTGTTGGCAGTCATTTGGAAAGTGGTATCTGTAGGAACATCAACACCCACAAACAAGGTGTTTGCCGTATTGGCATTGATTACAGTGAATACTGGTAGTTGTGAAATCTTTATTTGTGACATTTTTTATCCTATTAGAAGTGCATTTCCTTGTTCGTCTGTCAATACGTTTCCTAGTTCATCGGTCAATTCAACAAAATATTGAACACCGGAAGGTCCAAATATTTGAATATCTTCATATAGAGAAACCATTGTTCTACTGATAGAAACTAAACCATTAGCACCAGCAGTCAAAGGACCATTCAAATCAACGGTACCATAAGAGATTATGTTTCCATTATTATCATAGCTGTAATTATAATCAACAACAGTAACAACTGCACTAACTCCATTTACATATACTGAATCACCAACACGAATCACATCTTCCATAGGATATGCTGTGTTGCTATAGAAGCCATTATTTACGATATCATACGAACCGGTTAAGCTTGTTATATTTAGTGTGTAGTTGTTGCTGTTCAACCAAGTAGAAGTTGCAACATTTGCAAAATAAGTCCACACATTATCTTGTAGTGTGATACTTGTTCCGTCAACACCAGTGACCAAAGACACCACGCAATCATCAGGATTGCTGCCATATTCAAAATTGATTGTGGTTGAATTTGCAAAGAATATGTTATGCAAGTTTGCACCATACAAATTACCAAACACAATGATATTATTACTTGGATTTGCAGCAGTACCACCAACGATTGTTGCTATTGTGCCAGTATTTGCATAGTGGTCTAGTGGCACACCAGTCTGTATCGCATCAATAGTTGATAGGTTAAATGAAGCATTGGACTTCATTGCATAACGACCAATAGCCTGCATACCAGATGGATGCAACAAGTTCAACAATACATCACGATACTTGGCAATTTCTTTTTCTAGTGTAATTTCGTATGTGAAGTTGTTATACTTAGTACTTTGCAATACACTGAAAGCACTTGGCCATCCAGTATTGTCAAGGTATTCACCGTTACCAATAACAAGACCATTCAAGAATGTTGAAGTCGCTTTTGCGTGTCCGTCACCATATGTCATGACACCATTTGCAGAATCAAAGCGTGAATCGTCACCCGTATTGATAAATGATGTTGTGTGTATATTTGTGAAGTTTGGAACTAATCTATAGTTTGCACCAATTGCATCAATCTTCAATGGTAAGTTGAAGTTTGGTTTTGCATCATAGTTGTAAACTCTCAACTGATAAACTGTGTTGCTTGTTGGATAAGCATTTTCCACAACAAAGATTGAATCTACTGTTGCTGCATATGTTGCAACGTTGGTGTTTGCACCTTGATAGATTAATTGACCCGCAACTGGCAAATTCAATTGTGATACGTTTGCAACAATCAAATCTTGGACTGCCAAAGAAATTTGTGGTGCACCAACATAGTCTGAACCGTTGTCAATGATATTGAAGCTAGTAATTTCACCGATACGGTTCGCAACAGAAGTAAATTGTGCACCGGAGCCAAGATAACCAGGTGCTGAAAGAATTGCTGAACCCAAATAGAAGTTGGTTGCAACGTTATTTGTTGTTGCATTTGATGTTAGCAATAGTGTATTTGCATTCACAATAGATTGCACTGTACCAATAACGATGTTTGTGTTGGTTGCAAGAGTTGCACCAACAGTCATTTGTGTCAAGAAGTTTGTACCATTACCAACAACAACGGTGCTTGTATTACTTACTCTGACATTACCTGTTGCCAATCTATTAACAACAACATCAGGAAGACCATTAAAGTAGCCCATACCACCCAAAGGATATGGATTTGCTGTGTTTCCAATAACATAAGGAACATATTGAATGCCTGTTATGGCACCTGTGCTATTGTTACAACTTGTGATGATAGCATTTGCACCAACACCTGTGCCACCCAAGAATAGAATCTGGTCATTTACTTGATAACCTGTACCAGCATTAACAATTTGAACTGGTGCAAGAATACCTAGATTTGCAAGATTTGATTGACTGAATTCATCTTCAATGTAAAGAGATTCAACACCAACTGTTGGTGCTTGTGTCAAACCACCACCTTGGTTTTCAACAATGATAGATGTTATTGGATATGTTGGGAATGATGTAAACGAAAATGCATCAGACATTTTGGTGTTTGCATTTGCCGTTGTAAACAATAATGTATTTGCATTGACACCAGAAAGATAACCGTGAATTTGTTGACCAACATTAATTGTTCCAACAACATTGTTCAATTGTAATATGTTGTTACCTGCGCCAACATTTGTGTTGATGCTTAAAATAGAAGCAGAGAATGTGCTATTTGCTAGACTTGTTCCTTGATAAACACCTTCACCAGTGTAGAACTGACCGTTAGCATATTGAATACGAACATTGTTTGTACCTTGACCCTCATATGCCAGCAAGTAACGAACTGCACCAGTATTAACACCAATCAATGGAGCGGTGTTATTAATTGTTCCTCTTGTGTGTTGCACCAACAACAATACGTTATTGGCAGGATCCATGTTGGTTACTTGACCATTGAATGTGCTTGTTGCGTTTGATGTGCCCTGATACACAAACTCATTGTTCGCAAATTGAATTGGTTGTGGTACAGTTAGGTAGTTACCAGCATTAAAGTGATAGTTGGTGTTACCAAGTGTGATGTGTTCTTTTAATATCAAACTATCAATTGGAATGAATGTTGCATTAGCCAATTGGGTTGTATCAACACCGGCAACTACAGCAATAGGTGCTTGAGGTTGATTGGTACCAACAACGTTTGTAAATATAACTTCTGTGTTTGCTGCACCAGGAGTGTTATTTGGACTTGAATAATAATATCCGTAGCCACCATTTTGAACAGAAATGGATTGAATAGAACCAACGGTTACAGAACCAACTTCAGCAGTTGCACCAGTCGGAGTTAATACGTTTGGATTTAAACCGCCAATAAAAACAACAGGGTCATTGGTGTTGTAATACAAGCCTCTTGCTTTTGGATTGATTAGAACTTGGCTAATCTGACCAACGATTGTTGCTGTTAGAGTTTCAGCACCAACAGTATTTGCACTTACAATTTGTCCATCCAAGAAATAAACTGGTTGGTTTCTGTTGTCAACAACAGTTACAGTTTCACCAGATTGGAATAGACGTTCAATATTTGAGATAAAAACTTCAGTCTTTTTTCCATCGTATGTTGCAGCTTCAACGGTAGCAATAGACTTTGAGAAGTTACCAAACATTCTCAAGTTTTGAATGTTCAAGAAGTTTGGATCACTTGTTGCTAGTTTTAGACTTCTTGGAACATACCACTTACCGCTTGATGGTGAAAAGACAGCATCTTTGGTATAAAAGAAATCAACATCAGTATTGTATAGAAGACGGAATAAGAATTGGTATGAAGCAGGTGTACCTTTTGACTGATACAACTGTTTTGCAATTTTTAAAACTTTACGTGGGTCAGATAAAATGTCCTGTGGGAAATAGGACATAAAATCGTTGATGAAGTATTGTAAGAATTCTTGTGTGGTTGTATCCACATCCATATCTTGCAAAAGACTTTTAGAATAGTCTAGAACATTGTTTTGTTGTTCCATCCATTCATAGTATGCCTTCAAAAACAGCGTAAAGTTGGCATAATTTGGGTCCTCACTGATGAACTTTGGTAGTTCGTAAGGAACCAGTAACGATTGCTTTTGATTACTCTGTATCATTTACTTATCTTTTCGCTGTTACTGTAATATTTACGGCTGTAGGATCAAATGGGTCAATACTAATAATTCTGTTATATGAAGAAGATATCAATGTTGTTGCTGGTTTCGCAGAGACAGTCAATTCACCCAATGGATTATCAACTTGAACAACATCTAATCCAGTCAATGTAATTATCCCATTTGTATAATCAATAGTTCCAGCATTTGGATTGACAACAACCTTACCTGCTGTATTGCTATTGTAATATGTTCTAACAGAACCATATTGACCAGACAAGTTAACAACAAGAGAGCCGCCTTGACCAGAAGTATCTCCTATTGCAGGAACAACGGTTGCAACTGCTGATGTGTAACCGATACCAGAATTTGCAACAACAACACTGGACAATGCACCATTAACGATGGTTGCATATGCATTTGCACCATAACCATCACCTTGTATTAGAATTGTTGGTGCTTGTTGATAGTTGTAACCTGTTGTGACAATTGAAATAGATTGAACTGAACTTGTTGAAGTTGGAACTTCTTCAATGTAAACACCATCAAGTGTCAACTGTGTATTTGCTGGATTGATAACTTGAATTGGTGGTGAACTTGAAACACCACTACCATAAACACCTCTTTGCAATGGTGCACCATAGTTTAGTGTATATGTTTGTGTTGTGCCTAGTGTTGGATAGATTTTCTTTTGTACATTAATAGAGAAGTCAGAACTAATCACAGAAGGATCAAAATCATTAATGTATTGCAACATCAAGTATGAATTGAATGTTGAATTGAAAGTATTCAAATTGTTTGCTGCATAGTTGTAAACTGCACCTTGGAGACCAGTTTGCATTGCAGTTGGTGTCAATGCTGTTTGTGATTGTTGATATACCACATTTGCATACACTTGAAGGTATGTGTAATCTGGATCAACAATAACAGGTTGAACAGTCAAAACGCTGATTGGTTTGATAACTTGTTCTTTAATCAATTGTTTTTGTGTTGCAGTTAGGTCATATCCACCTGTCGGTTTCATTGAAACAAACACTTGACCGTAAACTGGAGGAATATTTTCTTCGCCGCCCCAAACAGATACTGCATCAAATGGAATACCAAGTGTGTTTTGTTGAATTGCTGTGATGTAATCGTTCTTACTTACTGCACGACCTTGTGCTGCAAATGCTTTAGGTGCTTGGAACTTGATAGACTGAATTGATTCTTTGTCCGTACCTTGTGTTGCTGGACTACCACCAGTAGTATTGATACTTACGCTGGTGTAACTACCAATGTTATCCATTAGAACAAAACTGTTTGCAAGACCACCAGCAGAACCAGCAGTAGAAATATATGTTACTACAACAATATTGCCATCGGAAAGTTGTTGACCCAATACACCATCACCAAAATAAATTTGATAGTTGCCGTCAACCGCCTCTTGCAAGAAATAAACTGTATCGGTTGGTGTTAAAGTCAAATAGTTTGTTGTTGGATAAAAAACTTGATATGCACTATTAGAAGATGACTGTTGAACTGATACGGTTAATGTGGTCGTATCAATATTTGGATCAGGAATCTCAAAGATATATTGTGGGTTTGATGTGGAATCTACTGTAAAGGTATATTTTGCTAAAATGCCCTGTTTTATCTCAACACCAGTAAATGTTGCAGTGTTGTTTACAACACCAACCGTAGAATAATCTGTGGTGACATAATTGAAGTTAACACCATTAACAGATTCTGACATGAAGTTGGTGTATTTTGGAATACTGAATGTTGTTGTAGTCACACCATTAAATGTTAGATTGATTTCAGCAACAGCACCAACAGGAGATTTTGGTACATAGTTCATCAGTTTAGCGTGTGAGACAACAGAAGAACGTTGTAATGCAGAATCCAAGAACATTTCGTTTGCAACCATGTTCAAGTAGTATGCATTGTATTGTGTATTATATGCAAAAACATCTAACAAAGTGGACAATGCCGAACCTGAAAAGTTGTAATCTTTAAAGGTATCTTGTGATTGCAAATAGTTTGTAAAATTTCTCTTAATGTCACTAAAGTCTAAATTAGCAACTTGAATATTTGTATTGGATGCCATTATCTGGACCTCTGAAGAATTAGGTTAACTGCTGTGGGTGCTGTATTGTTTCCAACATAAAATTGCAACAAGACTGAAAATGTTTCTTGGTCTGGATTTAATTGCACAACCAA
>Ga0208106_1000213_pt1 | contig 21593 bp, 7 predicted proteins | sample CryBogCBE25Jul08_FD_184577 | JGI IMG/M metagenome (GOLD analysis project Ga0208106, IMG submission 184577) | Freshwater microbial communities from Crystal Bog, Wisconsin, USA - CBE25Jul08 (SPAdes) | ecosystem: Environmental > Aquatic > Freshwater > Lake | place: Crystal Bog, Wisconsin, USA...
ATTTTGTATTACCCTATTATCTTTCATCCATTCTTTAAATGCTTTACATAAAATCATTACATGAACCAACTTGACCAAATTAAACAATTTACAACCATCGTCGCAGATACAAGTGATTTTTCCCGTTTACGGACCTTTACTCCTCAAGATGCGACCACCAACCCGAGTTTGATTTTACGCGCGGTACAGTCCCCATCTTATGCCAACATCATTCATGAAATTAGAAGCCAGCACCCAATTGCTTCAATTGATGACTGTATTAATCATTTATTGGTGCGTTTTGGGATCGAAATTTTAAACATCATTCCGGGACGGGTTTCTACTGAAATTGATGCCGACTTATCCTTTGATATCGAAGAGTCTCTTCTTCGCGCACGACAAATCATCGATTTATATGAAGCTCAAGGTATTGATCGCAAACGGGTTCTAATTAAAATTGCTGGCACTTGGGAGGGTATCCAAACTGCTCGTATTTTAGAAAGAGAAGGAATTGCTTGTAATGTCACGTTGGTTTTTCATTTAGTGCAAGCAGTCGCATGCGCAGACGCAAAGGTGACGTTGATTTCACCATTCGTTGGACGAATAACCGATTGGTACAAAAAGTCCCTTACTGATCCATCTCAAGCACAACAAATGACTGGGAAAAATGACCCTGGAGTCCAGTCAGTTATGCAGATTTATCACTATCTCAAACATTATGATCATGCCACCCAGATCATGGGTGCAAGTTTCAGAAATATCGAGCAAATCATCGCACTTGCTGGCTGTGATTTGCTGACCATTAGTCCAGAACTACTCGATGCGTTACAAAAAAGCACTGGTTCAGTTACAGCAAAATTACTTGTCGCCAAGGCAAAAGAGTTAGATATCCCAAAGTTAACGGTCAATGAAAAGTCATTTCGTCAAATGCTCAATGATGATGCAATGGCTACGGAGAAGCTGGCTGAAGGGATTCGAAATTTCAAGAAAGATACTTTGACTTTGGGAAAGTTACTGCAAGGATAAGCAACGCTTTTGGACATCTACATATGAAAACCCTTAGATATTTTTCAATAATCTCTGTCGCACTGCTTCATATAAACAGACCCCACTAGCCACAGAAACATTTAAACTCTCCACCCCACCATGCATCGGGATACTGACTAGTTCATCACAGGTTTCTTTTGTTAAGCGACGCATACCTTCACCTTCAGCACCCATCACAATTGCAACTGGCCCTGTCAGATCAACGTCGTATAAGGTTTTTTCTGACTCTTCGGATGTCCCAATAAGCCACACACCTGCCTCTTGGAGTTCACGCATAGCGCGAGCCAAATTGGTAACTGCCACAAATGGCATGGTTTCTGCGGCACCACTAGCAACTTTACTTACGGTGGTATTCAATTGTGCAGAACGGTCTTTTGGCACAATGATGGCATCTGCACCAGCACCATCAGCAACACGTAAGCAAGCGCCTAAATTATGAGGATCAGTAACACCATCTAAAATTAAAAATAAAGGCTTTTTTTGACCGATGCCATCTAAGAGCTCCGCAATATTGCGAGCAATGGAACTCGGTTCAGCAAATGCCAAAACCCCTTGATGGCGGTCATGACCAGCAAGCTGTCTCAGTCTCTCAGAGTCCGCCTGATGTAATTTTCGACCAATTTTGTCTGTCGCTGTCTCGACAAAGTCTTTCATTCTCCGATCGCGCCGAGAAGAATCGTAATACACTGTTTTCAAGGTCTCCGGTGCTTGACGAATGCGTGCAATGACCGCATGAAAACCAACCAGTATCTGTTGTTCCACTAATTTTTACCTCGTGACTTAGATCGAACAGTTGTTTTTTCAGCCACTTGGGTGCGTTTGGCGTTGCTTTTTGCCTTTGGCTTATGTCCAGCACGCGAGGAACTGGCTTTCTTTGCAGTGGCAGCCCGCCCCAGTTGAGGTGTCTTTTCTGGTGGTCGTGAGTGTTTTGGTGCCGCACGTTTGTTGGGTTTACCGGTATCGTCCATCGTCACAGGAGGAGCAAACCGACCGCGATCCAAGGTATTTTTAACCAAACTAAATTCGATTTTACGGGCATCCAAATCCACCCTACTGACCAACACGTGTACGCGATCACCTAAGCGATATCGAATGCCTGTCCGCTCTCCACGTAATTCTTGTCTTGCTTCATCGTATTGGTAATAATCACCACCAAGTTCAGAAATGTGAATCAAGCCTTCAACATAAAGCGTTTCGAGTTGCACAAATAAACCAAAGGTAGTTGCGCCAGTAATCGTACCGGCAAATTCTTGCCCTAAACGGTCACGCATAAAATAACATTTAAGCCAAGATTCTACGTCGCGTGAGGCTTCATCCGCCCGGCGCTCATTTGCCGAACAATGCACTCCTAACTGTGCCCAACTTGCCATATCAACACCATCAGAAGCTGGCTTCCGCTTGCCTCGACCCGTTTGTGCTGTTGGCTTTTCATCCGCTAATTCTTTTTTAACCTGAGCCGCGTTGACCCGACCAGGTCCTGTTTTTGGCATCGCCAAATTCAAAGGCACTTCTTCAGGAATACTTGGACGATAGTTCTTCTTCGCCAAAATAGCTTTAATGACCCGATGCACGAGAAGATCAGGATAGCGCCGAATCGGACTCGTAAAATGGGTGTATGCAGGATAAGACAATCCAAAATGCCCTAAATTTTCGGGTTGATAGACTGCTTGTTGCATGGAGCGCAGAATCACCGTCTGCAACATTGCGGCATCTGGGCGACTTTTAATGGCAAGGATCAACTTGGCATAATCCATTGGGTGAGGCTTAGTCCCCCCTTCCAAGGTCAAACCAGCAGAACGCAGGACGTCACGCAAGGCATTGACCTTTTCAACAGTCGGTTCACTATGCACTCGAAATAAAGAGGTATGGTTTTTTGCACCAATAAAATTTGCTGCACAAACATTGGCGACCAGCATGCACTCTTCAATTAAGCGATGCGCATCATTACGGACCCTGGGCTCAATACGTTCAATCTTGCCAAACTCGTTACTAATAATTTGTGTTTCCGTCGTATCAAAATCAATTGCGCCACGTTTTTCTCTAGAAAATTTCAGAACTTGAAACAATTTGTACAGATTTTGTAATAGCGGACGTTGCTTAACAAAACGCGCAGCCTCAGGACCATTGGTGTTACTTAAAATATCCCACACGGTATTGTAGGTAAAACGCTGCACCGAATGCATCAAAGCGGGATAAAACTGATAGGCCTGCACAATACCTTTTTGGTCAATGATGGCATCACAGACCATACACAAACGATCGACATCTGGCTTTAATGAACATAAACCATTTGAAATCTTCTCGGGGAACATCGGAATTACGCGACGGGGGAAGTAAACTGAAGTGCCACGCCGAATCGCATCTGCATCCAAGGGGTGTCCCGGTTTGACATAGTGGGATACGTCTGCAATTGCCACAATCAAGCGCCAAGCTTTCGCGCCATTGTGGGTTGTTGGCTCAGCATAGACTGCATCATCAAAGTCACGCGCATCTTCACCATCAATGGTAACAAGCGGTACATCCCGCAAGTCAACACGTCCCTCTAAGTCTTCATCTCGAACCTCATCAGCCAAGGCCGCAGCTTCTTTGACTGTTGCGGCAGAAAACTCATGAGGCACGCCATATTTACGCACCGCAATCTCAATCTCCATACCCGGATCATCGATTTCACCTAAAACCTCCACCACGCGCCCAACTGCTTGTCGGTAGCTATCTGGATAGTCAATGATTTCACAGCTCACCACCTGGCCTAATTTGGCGTTTAAATGACCTTTAGGGGGGATCAGGATGTCATGAGAAATACGTTTATCTTCAGGAGCAACAATCAAAACCCCGTTTTCATTCAACAAGCGGCCAATTACATGACGCGTAGCCCGTTGGAGAACTTCTGAAATTTGGCCTTCCGGACGACCTCTACGGTCCGTGCCTGTGACCCGGACAGTCACCCGATCACCATGCATGACACGGGTCATCTCACGTTCAGATAAAAAGATATCGAGTTGCCCATCGTCTGGGATGACAAATCCAAAGCCATCGCGATGACCTTGAACAATGCCAGTTCGATCGGTGCTTTTATCTTGTGATGCTGTTGAGGGTTTTATCATATATGGAAGGTTCAAATTCTGAAAATTAACTTAAGCTCTAATTTAACTCATTTAAAAAGACATTCATGAAACCTCGTGTGGTGCTTGACACAAATATATTGCTCGATCTGTTTTATTTTGCTGAACCAAGCCAAAAAAGTCTCCACGAAGCATTAATCGCTAAAGAAATACAGGCCTTCACCCATATATCCATTTGGGAGGAGTTCGAAGAAGTTTTAGCAAGAAAGCCTTTTAACCAATCTGTAGCTCAAATTGCAACAATCAAGCAAACGAACGCGGATTTATTTGAATGGTCCACTTTAAAGAATTCGTCTTGCGGAGTGAAATGCATTGATCCAGATGATCAAATTTTTGTTGAACTATCGGTTGCATTAACCCCTTGTTATTTAATTACCAAGGATACGGATTTACTGCGACTGCATAAACGATTACTCCAATTAGGAGTAACTGTTGCGCCAAATTTTAATTTAAGCCAAGGTCTACGGCTTAATCTGATATAAAATAACATCAGCGTAATTAAAGCCCAGGTGGCGAAATTGGTAGACGCACCAGCTTCAGGTGCTGGCGATCGTAAGGTTGTGGGGGTTCGAGTCCCTTCCTGGGCACCAATCAAATAATGATTCAAGCTTACTCAAAACAAAAAAGGTTTATAAACTTCGCTCAGAAGCTATAAACCTGTCTTTAACATGCAAAAGGTATTATTCGATTTTGGCTTGTGATTTTAAGTTAGCAGTTATTTCATTCTTTTTCTTCTGAATGAGGCTCGATTTGATTTGATTTTTGATCGAATCAAAACTTGGCAGAACAAAATCTCTTTTATCTTCTAATTTAATGATTTCCCAACCAGCTGAAGTTTTTAAGGGTTCTTTCGTGTAACCGCCTTTATCTAAATTCGCCAGCACACTCTTAATTTGTGGCTGAAGCTGTTGAGAAACGATCCAACCCAAGTCACCTTCGTTATTTTTATTTGCATCAATCGATTTTTCTTTGGCTAATTTGCCAAAAGCCTCACCCTTTTTCAATCGCGCAATCACTAATTTCGCTTCATCCTCTTTAGCGAGAGAGATATGGCGCAATTTGTACTCTTGCAAATTGTTACTTTTAACCTCTTGGGATTGACGCTCATATTCCTTTTTTACTTCGGCGTCTGGGATCGGATTTTTAGAGAAATAGTCACCTAAAAACAAGTCAATCATTAGATTTTGTTCAAGAAATTTCTTCTGCTCTTGCACCTCTTGGGATTGATCCAACTTCAGCTTTTTAGCCTCTTGAACCAAAAGCTCTCGGTTAATCAGCTCATCTTTAATCGCCTGTCTTAACTCTGGGGAATCAGGTGCACCAGAAGCCACTTTTTGCTTGACAATCTGATCAACAGTCAATTTCGAAATCGCGACACCATTCACTCGTGGAACAGAGTCATCTGCCGCGGACGCTAGCACACAACATGCTGCTAAAGCGACACCAACGCTCATTCTTTTAAAAGAAATCATTTAAAACCCTTATATTTATAAAAATACAGTTAATTGAACCCAACCACGAACCGTCGTATGACGACCATCAGCGTCAACACCACCCGTACCTGGATTTGGGTTATTACCAATAGGGAGTGCAAAGCCCGTACTAATCAAATATTGGTCTTTTTTGTATATATTTGCACCCACCCCATAACCAGACAAAGAGTAGTTATTGGGGATCCCAGAAGTATTAAATGTTGCCCAAGTCGTTTGGTTGAGGTGTACATTAGCATAATCGTAGAATAATTGATACTGTAGTGAACCCAAATCATAGGGTGCAATCGTGTTGTAACGTAACTCTATTGAAGTCAATAAACCAGCATCTGCAGGCGCTTCACCTACTGGATAAGCCCTTACCCCGCTTGGACCACCAAAAATAAACTGTTCTGAACTGTCTAAATTTTTGGCTGCCATTTGTCCACTTACTGAAGCATAAATGACCATATCGCCAGCAATCTGTTGTTGACGGTTCGCTTGGGCAAATAACTTTTGATATGCCCCAGCCGTTAGGGCCGTGATCGCATCATTGGCTAAATTGATTGAGTTACCAGACAGATCTAAATTCCCGAAGGTTAAAGTTGCCGAATAATTCGATAAACCGTCGGTAGTAAAATATTTGTCTGACTCGTTGCCATTTAAGCCAACATTAACGACAGTGACTCTTTTTTCACTAATGGAACCCGCATTCGAATTATTGGATAAGTATTTACTCTCAAAAGTAGCGGTTTGATACAAATCTGAAAAACGTGAACGGATCAGCGGGTAAACTTCCATTGCTCCGATGATATTTGCCGTACCATTAATCCCTTGAGCCGCAAATGGGTCTCCTAGTACATATTTATTGAAAGTGTAATCAAGCCCTACTTTCAATCCAGAACCACCAAATGGCATGGACCAACTGGTTCGCAGGTAATTAAAGCCCTCGCCACTTGTCAACGCTCGTAAAGTTAATTGATCACCAATGCGCAGAGGGGAGGCAATGGTTGTATTCCCGCCAAAGCGAAAGGCTCCAGAGTAAATGTTTCCATAGTTATCTACTGTCAGAGTGCTATTGGCAAAACGACCAGATTGTTCCACTTCTAAAACAATATCTGAAGTTCCAACCGACTGACCAGGAACTAAGGTTGAGGTTGCAACGGTCTTTGGAATCTCATTGAGCAATAACATCGAACGTTCTAAGTGCTCTGCTTGAATCGTATTACCTTGAGGTGTTGCGGCATATACAAAATCCTGCATCAACGATTCAGGTATAAAAGGACCTACTGTTTTAAAGTTCACTTGGGTAGCGCCTAGCTTACCCTCTAATACAATAATCTTAAGTGTTCCATTCTCAATCTGTTGGACAGGAATATACGCTCTAGTCACAAAGTAGCCATGATCCCGGTAGTACTTAGTAATCACTCCCGTAATTCTCACCATGTCATTAAAACCAATTTCATGGCCGATTTCATCTTTGACCAAATCGAGTAAAAACGCCTTGCTATAGGTTTCATTCCCGACGATCTCTAATTTAGAGATGACCAAGCGAAGCTTGTCGTCTTGTTCCATTGCTGGTGGTAATTCAACCGGGGTATGAATCAGATCTTTCAAGTCAGAAGGAGTCGGTTTTGTAACAAAGAAATTTTTAACGCTATCTAATAGAGATCCCGCATCAGGCTGTGGAGTCGCCGCCATTACGTTATGGCTCATGCCAATTATAGCTAATAAATAAAGCTTTTTTTGATTCAAACGCATAGGGTATCTTTCTTTAATTTATTGTATTTTTCTTTGCATTTGATAGCGGGTCATTCATTTTCTGAAATAACTCTCCAAAGCTTTGCATTGACATAAGTTGAGCAGTAGCTAAGGCGAGATAGCCTTTTTTAGTCAAGTCTAGAAGAATTTTATCTTTCAGTGCATACAGTTTTTTTTCATCAATCACCCAAACGCCATTGACCTGAAACTCCGGTTTTTCTAGATTACCAAACTGAGCAACACGTTCAATCAACAAATCATGTTCTTGTAATTTGCGCACAAACTCTTTAGTAACAGCGACCTGCCCTTTATGTTGTCTCAAAAAATCTAATTTCATTTCTAAATCTTTTGTTAAAGCTTTCGAGGCATCAAACAGAGGGGTGCCGTCCTTTTGACTAAAACCTTCATAGGCTTCATCAATAAGAACCAATGAATTTTCTTCATCTTGATTAACAAACCCGAAAGGATAAGCACGGATTGTTGCGGGTACATACTTTGCAGACCAAAAGCCGGCATCATCGACATACAAATTCTCACCCTCTTTCAAACCAGTTATAACAACCGGCACATATTCATCTTGGGCTTTAGCAAAAACAATCGGATATTCTCTTGCAGCTAAGTAAAACTCAGTTGCGCAGATTGGAACCATATGCAAATTTTTCGCATATGAAAATCCACCAACCGCATTAAACTTCAAATTTGCATGAACTTCACTACTTAAAACAACTGATTTTTTAAACATGTACAGCCTTTCGTTCTTCTTTAAATAACCAACTCAATATTAGGCTCAGTATTACTGTGTCGCTCTACCTACCTCAGTTTCATTGCCACCTAATAAAGGATTGGACTGACCACCATAATTGGAATTTTGAACTTCTGCAGTAGGACTGACGTTCTCAGGTAGGTTCATTCCATAATCACTGACAGTTACTTGAATCGGTGCATTCACTGCCACGACTGATCCCAACGGTACAATTGGAAGAACAACTGTGAGGCTCGGGGTACCTTGACGTTCAGCAATCACAGCGCTCGCAGATGACTCTCTAATTCCAGCAATAGTTGGTATCGATGGATAAACCGTTGAATTTGGTGGTGTGTAATTAATCCAAGCAGTGCCACCGGTCAGATTCAGTCCAGAATTATAGTTTGTAATAACTTGCAGTGACCTTCTTGATGTGTAATTAAAATTATCCAAAGGCTGCGCACTGGAGTAAGCAGCAACCCATATTGCTTGCGCGGCTGAACCTACAATACCGTTCAATGCAGTGATATTTGCCGCACCCAATAAATTCGGATTTACAGTCAATTGGGCAAGTGTTGTACTATCTCCAGCTTTGATGTTTGGCGTGGCTAATTTAGAAGCGTAAGCAGTAGTAATATTTCCTGTGGTACTTACTAATTCAACAGTTGTAGGTGTGGCTATTTGTGGAATCACATTTTGCGAACCAGCAAGACCCAAAACAATGTTGGCATTTGAAGTAAAGCCAACTGCACCCATTGCATTGATTTGTAAAATATCAACGTTTGCAGCAGTATTTGTCATCTGAACTTGGCCACCACCATTGACCGTTACAAAATTCGTAGCAGTTTGAAGTTCTGATTGTGAAGTCCCACCAATGTCTCCATCCAATGCGGTTAATACAAGACTATTTGCAGTAATGTCAATTCCTGAACCATGAGCAATGCTACCACCAGTCACGGCTAAATTGAAGGTTCCAACAGCGGAACTATTACCGCTCATGGTCAGACCACCTTGATTAGTAAGGAATACATCGCCATTGGAGTTCTGCAAACCATGAGCATTTGCAGTTACATAGTTGGTCATCATGGCGATTGGTGTCGCTGATGTTCCAATATTATGGTCTGCAGTAAGTTCCGTCTGATTTGCCGCAATTGAAGCGCCACTAGTATTTGTAATCGATCCGCTAGTTGCATTTAATGCATAAATTCCTGATGCACTATTTGCCCCTACTAGATTAATATTGCCTTGCGATACAACATACGCATCACCACCTGATTGCGCATTTAAATTCGTTGCTTGGATCTGAATGGCGTTTTCAAGTGAACCAATTCCAACATCAGCAGTTAGATTGACGGTATTGGCAATAATCGATGTTGGATCATTTAAGATAGATCCGCCTGTTGCGAACAAAGAGTAAGCCCCCCCCGCAGTATTAACCCCAGATAAAAAGATATCGCCTTGGTTGGTAAAGGACACATTATTAGCAGCAGTTAGGGTAACCGTTGTCGAGACAGATGCATTATTGCCATTCGAGAGATCAATATTACCTGCTGTAGCATTTGCAATCACTGTCGAAGCTTGGGTGTAAACCATTGAATCGCTGCCAATATCCGTAGCAGACAAACTTACGGTTGGTGCCTGTAGCGCACTATTCATCGCATTTGCAGAATAATAATCATTGATTGCTCCAGCGCTTGTCGTCAATACGATTGCCGTACCAGCATTGATATCACCACCACTGTAATTGCCATTTGGATCACCTAAATTGATATTACCGCCAGCGGTTAAGCTAAAGGTGCCATTGGCGTAATTATCATAATTACTGTTACCCCAAAATGTTGTGCCAACGAAAGTCACACCACCAGCGGTATTGAGATAAACGTCTCCGTTTGTACTATCTGCGTGGCCATTCGCATTAGCAAAAAGATAATTCGCAGTAAATTGAATTGGTGCTGAAACATTCCCAACATCACCGTCTGCATAAAGAACCACTGTATTTGCAGTTACGCTTGAGGAAGGAGCAGCTAATATCGAACCACCATGATTACCCCAGGCAAGACCTGAATACAGGGTAAACGTTCCAGTCGTGGGATTCGCACCATTTGTCCCTGTAAGGGTTAAATCTGAACCATACGACTCAAGGTAAGCATTTCCAAGCGGAGCATTGAGCGTAACCGCTGTCGCTGTAAAACCGTTGTCGGCATTGTAATTATTGTAAAGCGTGATATTACCTGTCGTTGATCGGGCGGTAAGCTGTCCAGTACCAAGATATATCGCTCCCATATTTTGGATGTAACCATCGTTAAAGTTATTGATGGTGGATTGACCAATATCTCCATAAGCACTCAGAGAGATAGCGGGAGCAACAAGGGAATCTCGACTAATGTAATTACCAAGCCACCAGCCGGTATTATCAATAATTGAGCCTGTCGTTGATGTCAGAACAATTGCACTACCAGCAGTAATTTGAGTAGGATTTGTATTGTTGTCGTTGACACTCACCCCTATTTGAATATCTCCGTTTGCGATCAGGCTAAAAGTACCATTCGCATAACTATCATTATTGTTATTAATGAATGTAACGCCGCCGGTTGCAGTCATGTAAGCATCTCCACCATTTGCCCAAGCAGTGAGATAGGTGGTTGTCATATGAACTGGGTTAGCAGCACTACCGATTGCATTACCTGCGTACAAATTAGTTGTGCCCGACGAGATCAAGTTATTGGTGCTTTGGTCTGCAAGAATACTACCTAAAGCATACAGGTTTACATTACCATCGACAGGAGTTGAGATATGGCTAACCAGAAAATCACCAACACTCCAAATTGATATGGAGGCTTCACTACCACTGGTGTAAACCAGCGGCATATAGGTAGGAGCATTGGCAGTTGTTTCAGAGTTTAGATTGATATTTCCACCGGAAACAGCAATAGTTGCAAGTGCATTCACACGCACACCATTACCATTACTATCCGACTCACCTCCAATATACCCACCTGACCCGTTGGTATTTAGCACAATACGAGATGCAGTAATACCAGTCGAATTCTGACCATAAATATCATAAATGGTTCCACCCTGTGCTTGAAGGTTGACCAAGGCACCAGGAGTCGTTGCTGAAATGGTATTTAGATCAATTTGACCACCATAGTACATATTGGTAACGGTTACATTACCAAAATTACCTGTCGTTGGATTTCCGGTGACGTTCACATTATCTAACGTGACATATCCATAATAATTTTGGATATTTAATGACCCTGAAGAAACCGCAGTATTGACGGTAATATCGGAGGATTCATATTCAGAATTACCTAGCACAAGATTGACATTACCTAATGTTGCATTGGCATTTAACGTACGACCACTGCTAGCGGTTACCAAAACCGGGGTGATCGTACCAATGCCTGTTGCTGCATTGAGAGTCATGGTTGGTGCATTAATACTAATATTAGAAACCAAATTCCCTTGAATGGAGCCCAGATTAGACGTTGCAGTCAAAGCGTTCCCAGCGCTGATATTGCCTAAAACAATATTTTGATCGGCTGTGATCACATCGTTATGGTAGGCATATACACCCTGTGTAGTGGAAAAATCCACGCCACTGCCACCAACAGACACGCTCAGATCGTGCCAACTGAATAAATTTGTTGCCATCAATCCCAGATTACCAGTTGCCGTATTTGAACCTAAAGTTCCGGTGCTAATAGTAAGGTCACCACCGTTAGAGTAATTTAAAACTGTTGCATGATCTAAGTTAATCGCACCCGCCATTGCTGTAATGGAAAGATTCTGGATATCAGAACCATAATTTTCGACGCTAGCATTACTCAGATTGATATTAGTAGTACTTGCATTAGTGCTTGTAGAGTTGATAGATAAAGTTCCATTATTAGCGACCAAACGTGCATAAGGCAGACTGATGGAGTTTGCCGTCATCGATAAATTAGTGCCGGCTTGAAACGAAGCTGATGTAGTTGCTCCGTCACCAAAACCTGGAACCAAAGATCCGTAACCTACGTTGATTTGATTGGCATTTAAAGTCAAAGTTGTCGCCGCACTCATTTGCGAAGATTGCGCAGATGCATCAACCAAAATATTTGCATTGCTTGCCGTTAACCTGACAGGACCATATTGACTCTCAATATTGCCAACCACCGTTAAATTGTCAGAAGTTGTAATTCCAATACCTCCTCCTGCATATAAATCTTTAACTGTTAATGCACCTGTTTGATTTACATAAAAAGTGGAATTCGCACCAACAATATTTCCTGAAAGGCCAGTCACTTGGGTATTGATTGGAGCACTTGGAGTACCGAAACTTCCGTTAGGACTGCTACCACCTGCGACATCATAATTCGTAACGGGTGCCATATTAAAAGTAAATTGACCACCAACAACAGTTCCGTTAGATAGTAGTCCGCCACTGATTGATAAATCAAAAGGATTCGTTACCCCTAAGTTCAATGAACCAGGTGAGCCAACACCGCTCCCAACCCCAATTAAATTGACACTTGAAATACTGATATTGTCAATGGATTGATATGAGAAATTAATTGGCGTGCCGTAATTTACTGTCAACGCGCTTTGACCTAATACACCACCGCCAGTAATGTTGACGATCGGATTTCCTGATCCATCAGCAATTAAAATTGTTGAAGCAGGCATCAATAATAGGGATGCATCAAACTGAGCTTTTACACCTGCTTGCTGAGTGAGGTCTGATGAAGCAGGGTTCCAATTAGAGTAATCTGAGGGAACATACGTACGTGCTATGCTAATTCTAGAAACACCTGTCGACGGCAATGTTGCATAAATATCACCATTCGCTGTTAAGTCAATAATAGAAGTATTTAAGGTAAGCGGAGTGCCAGAACTACCTATGTTAAAGACAGATGCCAGAGTGAAATTCTGACCGCCCCCTCCCAGAGAATTTTGGTACAAACTTTGCGCAGCGTTCAGGGTAATTGATTGCCCTGCACCCAATGCGACAATGCTATTCCCTGCATCACCCGTGATATTGCCACTTACTGTGGATAAATAAATAGATCCTGTACTGCTAGAAATTGTTCCACTACCGTTGTTTGTTGGATCAATACCTACATTAATACCTGCGTTATAGCTAACGTAATCTCCCGAGACTTGCAAACTGATATCCGAAGGTGCGGCTAGGTGAGTTACTTGAACAGGTGCGTATGAGAAGAGCTCCAATGAGCCAGTACCTGCTACCACATCAAGGTATAAGGTATTTGGCCGGGACGTGTTGGTACTATCAGGTGTTTCATTTGTATTCAAATGCCATGTTCCACCGCCAACTAAACCAATTTTTTGACCAGCAGCTAAAGTTAAGGAAGGTGTTATACCAAAAGTGTAATCGTAATAAGCATTTATATTTCCCGCAGTCGCAGTCGCAGTGACTCCAGTAAGACTTAGTATTGGTCCATTTAGGTTTATATCTTGACCTGCAGTTAATGAAACCGCACCAGCCACCACACCGAATTGATTACCAACATTGATTGAGTTGTACCAATAACTGCCTATTTGTCCAACCGTAACTGACTGTCCTGTAGCCTCTGCAGAAATCGTCACTGCGTTTGCGCCAATCACATTCCCGCTAATATTGACGCTACCACCGGATGAGATGACAGACACTGCGTTTTGGTAAGAAAACAAATTATTGGTAGTCACATCCCCAACAGCCGCCAAACTAATGCCACCGCCACCTACTAAATCACCTTGCGCATTGATTCCACGATCGGATACAACACTCAGAACCCCAACGCTCCCATAGTAACTGTTTTGGCTTTCACTTAGATACAAATCATTTACGGCAGATGCTTGGTGTAAATAGATATTGCCGAAATCGGAGTAAACGGTAAGTACTCCCAATGGACTAGAAAAGTTATTATTAAATTGCACATCCGTTAATATCGGTGCACCCGAGGCTCCGATGCCACCAGTATAGGCCGTTAAATACACATTGGCAGCAGAACTAATATTTACTAAACCACTAGTTAAAGTGTCAGCATAGATACCACCTGAATAATTATTGCCGTTCCAGTATCCACTCGTTAGAGAGAGATTGCCGTTGACCATATTCAAATTACCTATGTTGAATACGGAAGATGTCGTAAAACTAAAGTCAACTGGTGAGGAATATTGTGGCTCAGTGATTGAAAGTACTGAGAAAGAACCCGCACCATTGTCACCAGCAACTAAATTAAAATTAGCGGCATGAATACCAAGAGAAGTAGTTGTATCAAACACCTGATACATTGAGATGCCCACATTCGTTAGCGTGCTGGATGGACTAGCGACCTGCGTCATATAAATGCCCTGAGGAGCAGCACTTGTCAGATTATTCTGATTGATTTGTAATACTTGTGTGTCGAACAGAAGGGGTACTTGCTGGCTCCCAATATTGGAGCTGACCCCGCTCGTACTGAGGAAAATACCCTCGGCAACTAAGCCTAGATTTGCCATCATCTGAGGGGTGATTTGTAAAATATTATTCGTCGTAGAGAGGTTGATTGTGCCGGCAGTACCCGGTGCAACAATCCGCCCAATACCAATATCACTAGGTGTTGAATACATGGTTGATACAGAAATACTTGCTGAATTATCTGCATTCAAATCCGTTGCAAGATTGGGTAGTGCGATATGATTAACTTCCAACATGCCATTGCCACTATTCCAACTCGTATTTGCAGTTACATTAAACGTCACGGGGTTCGATGCTACTGAATTATCAAACGAATAGATTGGATCACGTAGATTGGATCTTCCTCCAGCCCCATCAAATCGATCAATTTGTTCTACTTTATAAACCGAGAAAGATAATGTATTGATATTTAAAAGATCGACACCATAAAAATCCCCACCTGTAATCATACTCACTTGCGGTGTAATCATTTGCACAGGATACATCGAGGTACCGATCGAATGGTCCTGCTCAACCCACAAGCTAATTGAATCAGCAGTGAGCTGTGGAACTAATCCGCTTGGCGCAGAAGACATCTGCAGGATATCGCCATAGAAAGAATGCAAGGAAATGCTTTGTGCAGTTAGATTACCTAAATTCATCCCACTATCGCTTGTAAAACTGAAGGATAAATTCGGTCGGCTCAAACCATCGATTTGGTATTGGTAATAGTCCCATCTGCCAGGACTTTGGCTCGTTGGAGTAATCAATGCATCAGTCACACCTAAAACCAAAGGCGTAGAACTCGAAGTATCTGTTACGCTAATACTGTTAAAGCCAGTTGTATCTGTAAGCCCTGTGATCACAGGTTTATTGTGGTAACTGGTGATCGCTAAATTCATCAGGTCTTGACTATTCACGATATTCATATCACCGCCGCCATACAAGTTTAAGATTGTTGTATTGGTTAAAATAGGCGCCCCTGCAACGCCAAGACCTGTACCTAAATTACCGTAATAAGCAACTAAGCTAATATCAGAACTTTGAATTATCACCCCAGCATCTGTAGTGATACTGGCAGTGGCGTTATTGGCAACTGCCCGTAAATTAAAATAGTCCGGAGCAGAAGCTGACGTGATTTTTACGTTACCGATATTCACTAGGGAAGCGGTACTGCCAGCCTGCACGCTTAAATTAATGGTCTGAATTGGAATACCATAGTCTTGAGAATTGGAACCATAACCAACACCAAAGCCAAAATTCATATTTCTTGCGGCAACCAAATTTAAGGTGTTCGCTACAACAGCAATCCCAAAGTTTCCAGCTGTCAGAGGTGAGTCAGAAATTGCCCCAGTAAAGTGGGTATTAATATCCCTTCCAGAATTAATACTCACATTTGAACTAGGTAGATTAATAAATCCATTACCTCCATCACCAAGAGTAATATCAACATTATTGTTAGGGACTGTCAAACTAAAGTGAGTCAAGTTCGAACTACTTAAGTTTTTCAGTTGGACATTGCTGTTATAAGGATCTCCACCCCCGCTGACATTGTTACTAAATCTCGCAGTATTATCAACAAGACCTAAAGTTAAATCTGCACCATCCGTGATGGAATACGTTTGACCGTTTTGATAATATCTATAGAAGTTGTAGTACCCCATTGGCAAACTAATGACATGATTAACTGTGAGCTCGAGGGAATTCAAGGCCAAACTATCAGCAACATAAATCGATCCATTCGTTATAACCGAAAGATTGCTTGCGTTAACATTGATTGGATAACTTGCCGACCCAACAGAGCCAATGTACCCAGAAGCATTTAGGGTAACGGTATTAGCAGTAATGGATGAGCTATTATCCAAAATTGAAATGGGCGCGAATGCATTTGCCCCACTATTTGCAAATCCACTCCAATCAATATTGGATGAATTACGATGATCCGATGCATATTGAGAAAAGTCGGACCCAGCCCCTAGTATTGCGGAAGTCCCCAAGGTATGCAAAGAAACTGCCGAATTAAAACCACTTACAGTAATCTGGCCAACATTTAAGCCAAAGTCCGTATTAAATGTAAATCGATTTAATAACGGAGCTGAGCTATTGTAAACATTCAACGCACTTGAAAGAGTGGCATTCGAATCCACTAAACTAACAATCGTATTGACCTGAGTAGTATCTAAAATACTATATTGATTAGCCGCAATATTGACAGTATTACCAGATGAAGTAATTGGGTGAGCAACAGTCAGATTTAAGATCGCTAACACCGTCGGATCCAAGGTAACAAACATATTACCGCTGGACAGAAGGCTTACTGAGTTTGCCGAAATATTGAGAGGTTGCCCATTGCTCATACCAAGAGAACTATTTGCGTCTCGAATTGCTGCAAAAGTAACAGTATCTGAAATGATCGAACTACCTTGAACAGAAGTAATTGCTTCAGCACTTAAATTTAAACTTGAGCCAGTTGCTAGATTAATCGAACCTCCAAGAAACAAGGGGATGTTTGGGACAACATTGATCCCAAAATTCAATGGAGTGGATGAGGTTAAGCCACTCACCGTGACATTATCAGTAGCAAAAGAGTTGCTACTACTTGAAACTAAATTTGCAACAATATTTTGACCACTATTACTCGAAAATGTAAAGCTATCGTTTGCATCCACAGATGTTGCTTGATTCAAACGCAAATTTAAAAGAGCAAAAGGAATGTTATTACCCAGATTTAACGCCACATTTTGACCTGCAACATCATGTTGAATATCGACTTCTAATGTATCAAGTGATAGTGAACCGGTCACCGATGTCACTTGGGTAAAGTTATTATTCCAATTAAGACTGACGAGCTTTCCAGTACTACCAGTGAGATTTAAATAGGTTGATGCAACATCTTGACCAAAATTCAGAGTGTAGCCAACCGGATGAAGAGGACTAGCTGAGTTTATTACGACATTCTCAGCATCTGGGGTAATAGTAATAACCGGCGCAGTCTCAACGCCAACAGTTCCCATATTGGTAATCGAAATGGTATGCGCACCATGCGCCGAAGTGACATCGGTCTGCGTGCCTGCTAGTTGAAAACCATTCGAGTTGGAAACTGAAGAAGGAATAATCGACAAGACACTGCTAGTCCCTGGGTTCGTTGTTGCACCAGGTGCGGATAACAGTAAATTGAGATTCACTGGATCATTCAGGGTCGTCAAGTATATTGAGCCACCACCATATGAATCAAATAAAACCGCTTGATTATTCAGCGTCAAGGTATTGACAGCGGCAAGATTGAGTCGGTTACCGCTTGCTCCCATATTACTGAAGTGATTGGTAAGATGAATCGTATCACCAGCAGCAATATTCGCTGTATCTGTACCAATAATGGCACCACCAAAAGCCTGCATTATCAATGTGCTAGAGGTTGCCCGGACGTTTTCATACGTGATGCCTCCTAAGGCACCATTTGGACTGTCGATTAAATAGACACCTGCGTGCAACTCAATATTGCCATTACGTGTTAATACCTGTTGAGCATCAATGTTACCGTTTTGCGATTGTAAGAAAACGTTGGTGTTCAATGCCCCGTTTGCAGCACCTGAACCAGAGTTTATTCCAGATGACAGATTGGTCACCAAGAGATTGCCCTGTGAATACATCTGGACATTACTGTTATCCGCTAAGAGTTGCGTAACCGTAATCGACCCAGCGTTCTGATTAGCTGTTCCGGCATAAATGCTTAACCCACCGGAATCGTATTCACCGTTCACAGCGATTTGATTCACCTGCACATTATTGTATGCCGAGAAATAGATGTCGGTATTCGAAGATTGAGCACCTGGGGTGATATGGGAAGAAATACTACCTAATAGGCTAATATTGCCATTTTCTGTCGTTGCATTTCCTTCGTAACCAGCATACAAATTAATAGCAGTATTATCTGCTTGGATGTTGCCAACTACAACATTATTATTTGCATATCCGTAAAAGTACCCATTCGTTAATATTAACCCTGGAGCCGAACTTGAAATATGATTGGAAGTGACATCACCAATCGTGATCGAACCAACTCCAGATGAGTCAGCATTCCCATTAGGATAGCCTGCAGATAAGCTGAAGTATTGTGCTGAGCTAATCACAGGTAGTTGACTGGTACCTTGCACAGAGATATTGGCATCGGCAAATAGGTTAAAGATATATATCCCAGTTTCGCCACCATACATCAATGAAGTGTTGGTAATGGTTACGAGTCCACCGTCGCTAGTATTTGCTGAAGTGGCGTTGAAATTCACACTTGGTGTCTGAGGATTACCGTTACCATCAAATGCACCTGAAACCAAACTATATAAATTCGACTGATTAGTATTGTTCAGATACAAGTTAATTTGATATACATCATAGGGATCATTCGTCGCAATAATGTCGCCACCAGATGTAAGCGCCAAAGAATTGCCATTTAGAGATAAAGGTATTGCAGGGTTTGCATCTACAGTTCGCTGACCAATTGATCCTGTGGCAGTTAGAACAATGACACCCTGACCTAAGGTGTCAACGCGACCACCGTGGGCATACGTCATACCTCCAGAGGTATAGCTTAATCTGTCGGCAAAAATTCCAGCTCCCGAACTAACGCTTGGAAATGATGTATCGCTGTAAGAGTTAACAAAAGCACTTGATCCGGCGTTAATAAACACGTTACCACCATAAGGACCCTCGCCTTGCGTTACAGAGCGAATCAATCCAATCAAAGAACTTCCATTTGTATTACTCAGGCTTACGCCTGAATCAGAGGGAGATGGAAAGTTGTACCAACTATTGCCATTTTCATTATCAATATTGGCAAAGTGCACTGAATGTGCGCTTGCTCCCATGGCATCATTGAGAGAATCAATTCCGTAACCCCAAATATGAATCTCACCATTGTTGGTATTTTGTGCATGTGAGGCATTGATTGACATGCTGGTATCAAGCGCCATACCATCGAGCCAAATTACATAATCACTATCACCATAAGCATTGAGATTCAGTTGACCTGAAACTAGGTAGCCACCAGAATAGGAATCCCAATCGTGACCAGAAAAAATTGAACCAGCCGTTGCCGTCAAATTGATCCCCCCATGAGCGGATCCAACTGGACTAAATGCACCTGTTGTTGGTGCATTCGCAGAAAATTCATTCCAAATATCACCATTCGTGCTTAATTTCCAAACATAGAGGTCGCCATTTTCTGTATTGAGATGAATAGAACGCGCATTAGAATCAGCACCATACAAAATGGCCCCATTAACTTCCAAACCAGAAGAGTCACCTAGATTAGAAATCGAAATATTACCTGTTGTAGCCGCAAAACCAACCCGCGTAAAGTAAGAGTCATGCACGGTTAAATTTACATCACCTGACTGAGCAATCACGCTATCGACGTATACATCCCAATAATTGGTTTCATTCAACGCATTTACTGTCAGACTAGCTGAAGTTCCAGCGCTGACACCATATAAATCTAAGCCAGCGTTATTTGCGTTGTAATTGACTGTCAGATGAATTGCACCACCGGCCACCAAGTGATTTGAGACGTAGCGCTCAGAACCTACCCAGCTCCATATGCTGCTAAAACCTTCACCAACATATGGGTTGCCATCAAAATTCATAACAAAATCAGATCCGGGATTACCAATATTGCCTGTAGCGATTAAATCAATAAATGAAGCTTGAGCGGATCCTGTAAGGTTACCCACTTGGGACAAACTGATGATCCCATCATTTGCAGTTGCGCCAGTTGGTGATAAAACTTGAGCAGATACATTACCACTGATATTTAAATTTAGAGGCAATCCATCATCGGGCGCACCCATGCCATAGATAGAATGGCTATTGACGTATCCACCAGCATTCAATCCACCAATGGCAATTGGAGAGAGCAGAGTTAAGTTTGCTGCAACAATTGGTGAAGTATTACCCCCTAAAATACTGCCCATTTGCGAGGTCAAACTCAAATTGGTACCAACCAAGGTAATACTCTCGGGCAATAAGTTTAAATCTTGAGTAATGCTAACGGTTTGTGGTGCAGTTCTTCCCTGAGGTGTAGAAATCGTGTAATCCGTCCACGCAACGGTATTTTCATAGCGGTTATTAAAATCAAATACTGTATTTCCCCCAACAGTATCTGTTGCAGACAGAGCAAAATTAGGTGCAACAATCGAATAACTTAAAACGCTACCCAAAAAGTGGTTTGCCGTAAAGTTCAGATTTTGTAATCCCATGCTATCGGCAATATAGACATTCCCACCGGAAATCACTGTCAAGTTTGCTGTATTGACATTCACGGCATGACCCAAGGTCCCAATATAGCCAAAAGTAGCATCTAAAGTCACTGCCGCACCTTGGATTGCACCAGCCGTGCTCGCACCAGTGATGCCACCCCCAAATACGGCTACATTTACATTTCCAGTACCTGCAGTCAAGCCAGACGCCAAATTAACATTGACCCCCTTGAGAGAAATATTGCCATTATTCGTCGTAATTTGACCAATATTTTGGAGAGATCCGGAGCCTAAAGCGGATAGGGTCACGCTTGCGCCTGATATACCTGTATTGATAGAGCCTAGATGACTACCCGAGCCATTGAACAAAATACCACCCGAATTTTGAGAAGCAATCGTCAAACTCGTGGCATGTTGCAGGTTGAGATGCAGGTCTGCATCAAAAGTAATTTGTCCTGTCGCGGTTAGTACAAGCGCACCAGCAGTGGTATTGAGAACACTCGCAGTCACACCATCAGTGGTTCCGATATCCAAGCTTGCCGGGTCTAATAATAAGGAACCAGCCTGATTTGGTCTTTGCGCGCCTAAAAGAAGGCTGCCATCGACTTGAATCATTTGATCCGATGAGATTTCAACATGGGCACCCTGACCTGTTGCTCCAATCCCACGCCCATCGATTACACCATGCATTTTTGTTTCTTGACCAGACCATAAAACCGCTGATCCTGCACCACCACCACTTGAAACATCGATGGTTGCAGCATTTGCTAAGTCAGTGGCAGTTACAGCATTGGCCAAAAC
>Ga0208106_1000218_pt1 | contig 21428 bp, 14 predicted proteins | sample CryBogCBE25Jul08_FD_184577 | JGI IMG/M metagenome (GOLD analysis project Ga0208106, IMG submission 184577) | Freshwater microbial communities from Crystal Bog, Wisconsin, USA - CBE25Jul08 (SPAdes) | ecosystem: Environmental > Aquatic > Freshwater > Lake | place: Crystal Bog, Wisconsin, USA...
CATGTGTGAAGATGCATGCATCTACATTTTTAAAATAACCATCTCTTACATACCAAGCCTTACTCGCTAATAATTCTTCTGCCACGCCAGGCCAAATTAGAAGTGTGCCAGAAATTTTATTTTTGATCATCGCTTCTTTTGCTGCGATTGCTGCAAAGATGATGACTGCCTGACCAGAGTTATGACCTTCTCCATGTCCCGGTGCACCTTCCACGATCGGGTCTTTATAAGCCACGCCTGGTTTTTGAGATGCTTTCGGGATGCAATCAATGTCGCTTCCCAGTGCTATAACCGGACTGCCATTTCCCCATTTTGCCATCCATGCAGTAGGAATACCAGAGATGCCGCGTTCAATGGAGAAGCCATTTTTTTCTAGAATATTGGTAAGATATTTTGAGGTTTCAATTTCTTGAAATCCCAGTTCACCGTAACTAAAAACCATATCCACCATTTCCTGTACTGCTTTTTCTTTTCCGCTTACAGTTTGAAGTACTTCATTTTTAATGGCGTCAACTTTTTGTTGATGTAGGGTTGTTGATTGTTGCGCTTGCATAAATGTGGATAGCAATGCGCCCATTAGCAAGAATGTTAATGTCTTTAGTTTAGTTCTAAGCATAGTGTTGATTTGCTTAAATATAATTAAAAACAAAAAAAGCCCGAATCATTCGGGCCTTTTTAATTGTATTATAATACATTTATTTAATCAGCATATATTCTTTCTACTGCATCTTTATATTTTTCCATGATTACTTTTCGTTTCAAATTCATTTTAGGACTGAGTTCTCCAGTATCAACGCTCCATTCTCTAGGTAATAATTCAAATCTTTTAATTTGCTCGACGTGATTGAAAAACTCGTTAAAGCTTTCCACTAGTTGACGATATAATTCTAATACTTTAGGATGATGTAAAGCGTCTTCAATTGTTGTAAAGGCAATACCTTTTTCTCGCATCCATTCTTTCAATGTAGGAATCGAAGGAATAATCAAGGCCCCAACGAATTTTCTTTCAGAACCAACAACCATTACTTGTTCCACAAATGGACTCTCCATCAATTTATTCTCTATCGGTTGAGGGGCTACATATTTTCCGCCACTAGTTTTAAAAAGTTCTTTTTTTCTATCAATAATTTTTAAAAATTTCCCATCTTCAAAAACACCAATATCTCCAGTTAATAACCAACCATCCACTATTGTTTCTGCTGTTATATCCGGACGTTTGTAATAGCCAGCCATCACACAGGTACCAGCTACCTGTATTTCTCCGTCTTCTGCTAATCGAACTTGAATTCCCTCAACTGGGGGGCCAACAGTGCCAAATTTTGTTCCACCTTTTCCCATTCGATTTACGCTAATAACGGGGCTATTTTCTGTGGGTCCATATCCTTCGTATACCGGAATTTTTGCCGCATTAAAAATGCGAAGGAGTTTAACCTGACAAGCAGCACCTCCAGTGATGATAAAAGAAATGTTACCTCCCAATGCTTCACGCCATCTTTGAAATATAAGTTTATCAGCAATGGCTAATTGCATTTTATACCAAAGTCCTCCAGATTTTAAATTATCATATTTCTCTGCAAGTCCAACTGCCCAAAAAAACAAGCTTCTTTTATAACCAGTAAGGTGTGAACCTGCAAGCATAATTTTCTCAAAAACTTTTTCTAATAAACGGGGTACTGTAGTAAAGCCAGTTGGTTTTATTTCTTTTAAATTATCTCCTATTGTTTCAAGGCTTTCTGCATAGTAGATACTGATACCACTAAATAAATAAATATACGTACACATTTTTTCGAAAATATGATTCAGTGGCAAGAAACTCAACACTTTTGTTTCTGGTGCATCTTCAAATGGGAAACTATTTTTCGAATAAACAACGTTGCTATATATATTACTATGACGCAGCATCACCCCCTTAGGAATACCAGTAGTTCCTGAAGTGTAGATAATGGTGGCAAGATGAGAATCAGGAATTTTCGATTTTATTTCTTCCACTTTTGAGATAGTATTCTCAGTTGCCAGTTGAATAATTTCCGTCCAATGTGGTACACCTTCTAATTTATCGAAACTATATATATTAATAACTGATGGAACTTTTAAAGTAACGTCTTTCACTTTGTCATATAATTCTTTACTACTAACAAAAACATACTTTGTGGCAGTATCATTTAAGATAAATTCTAATTCTAATGGATTAGTTGTAGGATAAATAGGGATTAAAATTGCTCCGATCTGTTGTACTGCAAAATCGGTAAAAATCCATTCGGGTCTATTGTTACTTAGAATAGCAATTTTATCACTTCCTTCAGGAGTGAATCCATTTCCAGTTACGCCAAGTTCTAAAAGTCCAGCGCTAAATTGGTTGGCAATTCTTGCAACCTTTTCGGTACTATATTTAACCCATTTGCCATTTTCTTTGGCAGCCAGCATATCTTGTTTGGGAAAATTATTAAGCTGGTGATCAAGGCAATCAAAAAGTCTTTTGCTTATCATATGGCTATCGTTAAAAAAAGAGAATTATTTAAATTTCAGGATTGAATCTTTTTTATCCGCGAAACTAAATACAATTCAAATTAGGCAAAAGGGTGTTAATAAAAAAGCCGATCTCGAAAAATCGGATCGGCTTTAAGTATATAAACTTTAAATACTATTCGTAAATCAAGTGAGTTAGTAAGCCATCTCTTAGTTTAGGTTCAAACCAGGTACTTTTTGGAGGCATTACTTTTCCGCTATCTGCGATATCAAATAATTGATCCATTGATACAGGGTAAATGCTAAAAGCAGCAGCCATTTCACCGCTATCAACTCTTTTTTCCAATTCAGCTAGACCTCTTATTCCACCAACGAAATCAACTCTAGTATCGGTTCGTGGATCATTGATATTTAGTAATGAAGAAAGTACATTGTCTTGTAGAATGGTAACATCTAAAATGCCAATTGGATCATTGTTATAACTATCTTCCTTAGCTACCAGTTTATACCAATGATGATCAACATACAAACCAATTTCGTGAAGATTAGCTGGTCTAAATGCATTGGTGTCTTCTGAGTTAACAGTAAATTTATTTTCAAGCGCTTTCAAAAATTCTGTTACACTTAAACCATTAAGATCTTTTACAACACGGTTATAGTCCATGATATGAAGATCATTTGCAGGAAATAAAGTAGTTAAAAAATAATTCGATCCATCTGTTGCTTCATCGCCTAGTGCCAAACGAACTTTTGATGCGGAGGCGGCTCGGTGGTGACCATCTGCGATATATGTGCAAGGTATTTGGTTTGCAAAAATAGTACTGATTTGGTCAATGATACTACCATCGCTAATAATCCAAATAGTATGTTGTATTCCATCATCAGCTGTAAAATCATAACCAGGAGATTTTGTAGTTTTCCATTTTTCAATGATACTATCAATTTCAGAATTATTGCGATAGGCTAAAAAAACATTACCTGTTTGTGCCCCAGAAGTTTTAATATGATTAATGCGATCTAATTCTTTCTCAGGTCTTGTGAATTCGTGCTTTTTAATGATGCCATTTTCATAATCATCCACACTGCTAATACAAACAAGTCCAGTCTGACTTCGACCATTCATAATTAACTGATAGATATAATAGCATTCTTTTGATTCACGGAATAAAGTATCTCGTTGAATTGAGGCTTGTAGATTTGATTTTGCTTGGTTATAAACTTCTTGTGCATGCACATCAATTGTATCGGGCAGATCAATTTCACTTTTCGTGATATGCAGGAAACTCGCTGGGTTACCCTGAGCTTCAATTTTTGCTTCTGTACTACTTAATACATCATAGGGTCTACTGGCAACTAATTTTGCTAATTTTGTTTGTGGTCTTAATGCTTTAAATGGTTTAATATTTGCCATAATGGATCTTACTTCTTTTAAATTAAATTAAAGGTGCTTTAGTGCAAATGCTTTCATCAAATCTGTCATTGCTACTACGCTGCTTAATGGGAGCGCATTGTACATACTTACACGAACGCCACCCACAGTTCTATAGCCTTTTACCCCGATAAATCCTGCTTGTTTACATTCATCAAGGAAAAGGTTCTGCAAAGTTTCATCTTCAATAAAAAAAACTGCATTCATTTCGCTGCGATCTTCTTTTGCAATATTTGTTTTAAATAATGGGAGATTATCTAATGTATCATACAATAATTCTGCTCTTTCTTTACTTCTTTTTCCCATTTCAATTAACCCACCTTCCTCTTCCATCCATTTAAGTGTAAGCATGCTTACATAAACAGCAAATACTGGGGGTGTATTCATTAAAGAACCTGCTTCAATATGTTTTTGATAATTCATAATCGTTGGAATACGACGTTGAATTTTCCCCAATATATCTTTCTTGATAACCAGCATATTTACACCTGCAGCACCCATATTTTTTTGAGCACCCGCATATATCAATGAAAACTTTTTAAAGTTAACCGGCCGGCTAAATATATCACTACTCATATCTGCCACAAGTGGAACTTGAGTAGTTGGATATTGATGCCATTGTGTACCCTCAACAGTATTATTAGTAGTGATATGCAGATAGCTAGCAGTACCAGGGAAATTTAATTTTTTCGGTATATAAGTATGATTCTTATCGGCAGAGCTTGCAGCAACAACTACATTTCCGAAGAGGGATGCCTCTTTTATCGCTTTATTTCCCCAGATACCATTATCACAATATGCAGCGGTTTGATTATCATCTAAAAGATTCATGGGCACTTGCATAAATTGGGTAGTTGCTCCACCATGCAGGAAAAGAACTTCGTATTGATCATCTAACTGCATTAAATTCTTTACAGATTTAATTGCACTGTTTAATACCTCCTGAAAATGAGAGGTACGGTGACCAATTTCTAATATTGATAAACCCGTATTATTAAAATTATGAATAGCGTTTGAGGCTTGCTCTAACACTGGTAGAGGCAGGATAGATGGACCTGAATTAAAATTATGCAATTTCATATCGGTTGCTTAAACCGCAAAGTAATCGAATTTAGAGGAAATGAAAGTGCCATGATACATAAAAAGTCTATTTTATTTATAGAGTAGAAATAAATAACGGTCTCAAAAAAAACTTACAATCGTTTGTTGTTTAATCATGAAAATTAGAAACTCCACCTGAAACCGTAAACTTCATAGCATCAGCTGCATGAATATTTGGAGGAAGTGAACGTACTTTTTCTTGGGGTACAATATAGGTAATTCCGGAAATGGCATATGAATGAGGGACATACACTGTTATATGTTTTTCTAAGCCAAGATTGATACTATTTTCTTGAGTAATAAATCCAATTCTCCACACATCTGCTCCATCTACATTCACCAATACAGGATGGTCAAATTTCTTTTTATTTCCAGCAAAAGCTTCCAAAAAATCTTTCACAGAAGAATAAATGAATTTAATACCCGGAGTTCTTTCCAGTACAGTGTCAAAAACTGCTACTAATCTACCCACTACAAAGAGGCTGGAAAGCCACCCAACGAATAATACGAGGGTAACCACTACTAAGAAGCCAAGGCCAGGTAGTCTTCTGAGGTTTCCTGATGCATCTTTTTGTAAAAAGTCTGGCGCTAGACTATTGATCAGGTTAGGGAGGAAGCTATCGACCCAGTTAAAAAGTCCGAAAACAACCCATATAGTTATTCCAATGGGTGCCAAAACAATTAAACCTTGAAGAAATAACTGTAATAATTTGCTTAGAGTTGCCTTAAATCCAGCTTTTTTCAATTTTCTCAGGTTTATTTCGATGTAAAATAAAGAAGAATTGCGGATTCTATAAAATATCAAAGCTTTTCATTCGTCTTATCCACCCCAAAGCCCACTTTTTTACTTTTTCATCATTTTATAGAACCGTTTAACAAAAAATTAATATTAAATAATATGGAAACTATTTTTAAGATAAAAGTTTCCATAGTTTTGCATTTCTATTTTTTATTATGGAAACGAAAGAGAGAATTATTGCACAGACATACGATTTATTCATGCGTTACGGTATCAGAAGCGTAAGTATGGATGATATTGCTTACCATTTAGCTATCAGTAAAAAAACGATATATCAATATTATGCTGATAAAGATGCTTTAGTAGAGGAAGTATTAGACATAGAATTGAAAAGGAACTTTGAAGATTGTCAAAATAACAAGCAAAAAAAGCAAAATAGTATCCATGAATTCTTTTTATCGATGGATTCTATGAAAGAAATGTTTGTGCAATTGAATCCAACAATCGTACATGACATTCAGAAATATCATCCAAAATGTTTTAAAAAACTAAACCAACATAAAGAAGATTTTTTCTACAATATTATAAAGGACAATTTAGAATTAGGCATTATGGAAGGTTTATATAGGCCTGAAATTAATATCGACATTCTTACCAAGTTTCATTTGGAAACATTCTTTATTACTACCAATACAGAAATTTTCCCGGTTTCAAAATATAACCTAACTAAAGTTAGTCAGGAAATTTCGGAAAATTTTTTATATGGAATAGCAACATCAAATGGAGTCGAAAAAATTGAATACTACAAAAAGGAACGACAAAAACAATAAACTTATGAACCAAAAACCAATTAAAGTTATTGTAAGGATTATCTGCTTATTATTAGTGGTTAATTCGGCAATGGCTCAAACAGGAACCAAACATGCCTTCACTGCGAAGGAATGTGTTGACTATGCACATAAAAATAATGTGCAGGTAAAAAATGCACTCTTGAATGTGCAAATACAACAGGAAATAAATCGTGATGTAACTTCTGCTGCATTACCAACACTTTCAGGGGTAATCAGTGGAAATGATTATTTAAAAATCCCTACTTCCTTATTGCCAGGTGAGATTTTCGGACAACCTGCAGGAACGTATATTCCTGTTCAGTTTGGTACAAAGTACAATGCCAATGCAGGTTTGCAATTTCAACAGTTATTATTTGATGGACAAGTTTTTGTTGGCTTACAAGCTCGCTCAACAAGCATTGCATTTTCAAATAAAAATGTTGAAGTAACTGAGGAAATGATTAAAACAAATGTGTATAAAATCTACTATCAGTTAGTAGCAGGCAAAACACAAATTGACATCTATGATGCGAATTTGGAACGACTTAAAAAGTTGCTTTCTGATACAAAGGCACTTTATGAAAATGGATTTGTTGAAAAATTAGATATTGATAAAATATCTGTTCAAATTTCAAATCTTGAAACTGAAAAATTTAAAGCCCTAAACAGCATTGATATAGGATACCAAGCATTAAAAACTTTGATTGGTATGCCAACAAAAGATGAATTGGTATTAACCGAACAAATAAATGAAGAAAAAATAAAAAAAGATTTTGCAATCGATACGACTTTTACCTACTCAGATCGTAAAGATTTTCAATATCTGGACCTAGCGAAGCAATTAAATGAACTCAATATCAAAAGATATAAAATGAGTTATTTACCTACACTTGCACTTTCAGGATCCTATACAAAAAATGCGCAGAGAAATCAATTTAATTTTTTTGGTAAAGGAGATTGGTTTACAACTTCATTTGTAGGATTGAATTTATCAGTGCCAATTTTTAGTGGGTTCTCTAAAAGTTCTCATGTAACTAAATCACAATTAGAATTACAACAAACTGTAAATCAAATTGATAATTTGAAATTGACTATTGATAATGAAATAGAAACAGCAAAACTAAATTTCCATGCTGCTGTGATTACACTAGATTATCAAAAAAAGAATATGTTGCTTGCAGAAAATGTGTTTAATCAAACAAAAAAGAAATTTGAATTAGGTACTGGATCTAATACAGAAATCACTGCAGCAGAAACTGATTTAAGAACTGCCCAAGCAAATTATATCAATGCATTATATTCAGCTATCATCGCAAAAGTTGATTATAATAAAGCAATAGGAAAACTCTAAAATAATTATATAATAAAAAAATCATGAAAAAAATAAACTATATCATATTATTTGTTACAGCCCTTTCTATAGCGGCTTGTGGAGGCAAAACTTCAACTAACGGAGCTTTAAAAGAAAAAAAAGATAAACTGGAACAACTAAAGAAGGATCAAACTAAGTTAAATACTGAGATTGCGAATTTGGAGACTGAAATCCTTGCAGCAGATCCATCATCAAAAACTGATAATGCAAAGCTGGTTTCTACAGCTGTTATTGCCCCTGAAAATTTTTCTCATTTTATCGATCTGCAAGGTAAAGTAGATGCAGTTAACATTTCTTTTGTTACACCACGGGGTGGGGGTGGACAAGTAAGAGAATTATATATCAAAAAAGGAGATCAAATTAATAAAGGTCAATTAATCTTGAAACTTGATGATGCAATAGTTAAACAAAGTTTGGTTGCAGCACAACAAGGTTTGCAAACAATAAAAACACAATTGGCATTTGCTAAAAACCTATACCAAAAACAACAAAATCTTTGGGCTCAAAATATTGGAACAGAAATTCAGTTGATTACTGCAAAAAATAATGTAGAGAGTTTAGAGAATCAATTAAAAAGTTCTGAAGAGCAAATTAAAGTTACTGAAGAGCAAGTTAGATTTACTTCTGTTTACAGCAATGTTAGTGGAGTTGCTGATGAGGTAAATGTACGAGTAGGTGAATTGTTTGCTGGTCCGGGTCAGATTAAAATTGTAAATACCAATGATTTAAAAATTACTACACAAATTCCAGAAAATTATGCTACTCGTGTTGTAGTTGGTACACCCATTAAAATTTCTTTACCTGATATCAATAAATCACTGGACTTAAATATTAATGTTGTGGGAAAAATTATTGATCCAACAAGTAGAAGTTTTTATGTAGAAGCTAAAATCCCCAATGATAAAAGTTTCCGCCCCAATCAAATTGCATTAGTTCGCGTATTAGATTATGAGGCAAAAAACGCCATAAGCATTCCCGTAAATATTTTACAAACTGATGATAAAGGCCGTTTTGTTTTGGTTGCTATTAAAGAAAATGGCAAATTAATTGCTCGCAAAAAAAGTGTAATTGCAGGGGAAATGTATGGTGATAAATTGGAAATCAAAAGTGGATTACAATCAGGAGACAACATCATTACAGAAGGGTTCCAGAGTCTATATGACGGTCAGGTTATAACAACTGAAGTGAAATAAGCAAGAACCCATCTGAAAGAATAAAAACTAAACTACTTGTATGAGTGCATTAGAAAATATAATTGGTAAGTTCAAAGAATTTGGACCTACCAGCTGGAGTATAAAAAATAAAACTTCTATTTACTTGCTCATGATATTCGTGAGTATCATGGGGATTTATCAGTTTGTAACATTACCCAAAGAACAATTTCCGGATATTGTAATTCCAACAATATATGTACAAACAATTTACGTTGGTAACTCTCCAAAAGATGTCGAGAACCTTGTAACAAGGCCTATTGAAAAACAGATAAAAGGAATTACTGGAGCTAAGATTAAAAAATTTACTAGTACTTCACAACAAGATTTCTCGGCTATTCAGGTAGAGTTTGATACTGATGTAAAGACTGATGTAGCTTTGCAAAAAGTTAAAGACGCGATCGACAAAGCAAAAGTTGATTTGCCTACAGATTTAACTTCTCCTCCTACCGCATTGGAAATAAGTTTCAGTGAACAGCCAATCATGTATGTAAACCTGAGTGGTGATTATGACTTGGTTCGATTAAAAAAATACGCAGATGATTTAAAGGATAAATTGGAAGATCTTTCTGAGATTAACCGAGTTGATATTGTTGGAGCTCCTGAAAGAGAATTCCAAATCAATGTAGATAATTATCGTATGCAGAGTGCTGGTGTTACATTCGATGATATCAGCAATGCAGTTCAGAGAGAAAATTTAGATATCTCAGGTGGTTTATTAGATGTGGGTACTATGAAACGCAACCTGCAATTAAAAGGACAATTAAAATCAGCCTTTGATATTGAAAAAATAATTGTTCGTAACCAAACTGGTGCGCCCATTTATTTAAAAGATATAGCGGTAGTAAAAGATACCGTTAAAGAAAAAGAAAGTTTTGCTCGTTTAGATGGTAAGAATGTAGTTACACTTAATATTATTAAGAGAAGTGGTGAGAATTTAATTGAAACTAGTGATGGCGTTAAGAGGATTGTTGATGAAATGAAAGCCAACAACTTCCCTAAAGATTTGAAAGCAGTTATTACTGGCGATATGAGTATCAAAACACGTACCTCTTTCACAGATTTAGTGAATAGTATTGTGATTGGTTTTGTGTTGGTATTGATTATTCTAATGTTCTTTATGGGCGTTATAAATGCATTTTTCGTAGCCCTATCTGTACCCTTGAGTATGTTTGTTGCTTTTGTGTTTTTACCTGGTGCAGACTTAATTGTAGGAGGTCATGTTACTCTAAACTTTATTGTGCTTTTTGCATTATTATTCGGGCTTGGTATAATAGTGGATGATGCAATTGTGGTAATTGAAAACACGCACCGAATTTTCTTTGAAAGTAAAGGCAAACTAAATTCTACTATCTCTGCTCGAATGGCTGCAGGTGAAGTTTTCATTCCAGTATTAGCAGGAACACTTACTACATTGGCTCCCTTCTTCCCGCTATTATTTTGGCCGGGCATTATTGGTAAGTTCATGATTTACCTACCTACAATGCTCATTTTTACGCTAGCAGCTTCTTTAGTAGTAGCATTTATCATGAACCCGGTTTTTGCAGTTGACTTTATGGAACACCCTGATCAAGAAGAATTAAAGGGACCCAAAAGTGCCATCTTTAAAAAGAAAGGTTTTTGGATTGCCATTATTCTTGGTATACTGCTAGATTTTGCTGGAGCACCATTCTGGGGAAACTTATTGATTTTCTTTGTAGGCTTAGTTGTTTTAAATGTTTATGTTTTAAACAAAGCTATTCATGAATTCCAACATACTGCCCTGCCTTGGATAATGAATCACTATGAGCGCTTACTTAGATGGGCATTGCATGGTTGGAGACCCGTTAAATTATTATTGGGCACAATTGCCTTATTATTTATATCAGTTGCTTTATTTGCAATAAGAAAAGTTCCAGTTGTATTTTTTCCTAAAGGTGATCCAAACCAGATTTATGTATATATAAAATTACCTGTAGGGACTGATGTTTTGTATACTGATAGCGTTACAAAACTGTTAGAGTCTAAAGTAAATAAAGTGTTGGATAATGCAAATGGAAAAGCAAATCCAATAGTTGAAAGTGTAATCAGCAATGTGGCAATTGGTGCAGGAGATCCTATGACTGGTGATAGAAGTACCAGAAGTGAATTGGGTAGGATTCAAATTTCATTTGTTGAATTTGAAAAAAGAAATGGAGTTGCAACTGAACCATATTTGAGCAAAGTTCGAGAAGCAATGAAAGGAATACCAGGAGCAGAAATAAGTGTTGATCAGGAACAAAATGGTCCACCAACAGATCCACCAGTAAATATTGAAGTATCAAGCGAAGAATTTGATAACTTAATTAAAACTGCTGTCAATCTAAAGAATTATCTGGATAGTATTCATGTTCCTGGAGTAGAAGAATTAAAAATGGGCGTTGATCTTACTAATCCTGAATTAACACTGACAGTAAAAAGAGATCGTGCACTTATTGAAGGTGTTTCGTCTGGTCAGATAGGTGCTGCACTTAGAACAGCTTTATTTGGTAAAGAAGTATCAAAGATCAAAGAAGGTAAAGACGAATACAAAATTCAATTACGTAATAATGAATTTCAACGTAAGAATTTAGTAGAGTTATTGAATATGAAGATTAGCTTCCGCGATATGGCTAGCGGTGGCGCAATTAAAAATATTCCAATAAGTTCTTTAGTAACAATTGAGCCTACTAGTACTTTAGGAAGTGTAAAAAGATTAAATCAAAAACGACTGATTACACTTCGTTCAAATCTTACAAATGGCTATACAGCAAATGACGTGAACAAGGTGCTTGAAAAGTATATTGAAGATTTCAAAAAGAAACCAGAAGGTGTTACAATTAAACAAACAGGGGAAAGTGCACAACAAGCTGAAACTGCTTCTTTCCTAGGAAAAGCATTATTAATTGCGTTGATGTTGATCTTGTTCATACTTGTATTGCAATTCAATTCAGTGAGTAAACCAGTTATTATTCTTACAGAGATCTTGTTTAGTATCATTGGAGTTTTATTAGGATTTGCTATAACCGGTATGACCGTTTCTGTTACTATGACAGGGATTGGCATCATTGGTCTGGCAGGTATTGTTGTTAAAAACGGTATCCTTGTAATTGAGTTTAGTGATGAATTAAGATCTAGAGGGATGAAGACCAAAGAAGCTGTGATACAAGCAGGTAAGACAAGGATCATTCCAGTATTACTTACTGCATTGGCTGCAATACTAGCGTTCTTACCAATTGCTGTTGGATTCAATATTAACTTCATAACATTATTTTCTGAACTGAATCCGCATATTTATATGGGTGGTGATAGTGCAGTATTCTGGAAACCATTATCATGGACTATCATTTTTGGTTTATCTTTTGCTTTCTTTATGACATTGGTCATTGTACCAAGTATGTACCTGATTGCAGAACGTTTAAGAAGACCTATGAGAAATACCTTTGGGGGCAAATGGATCAGTATGTTGGGAATTCCTCCGCTTACTTTATTGTTTATTCCATTAATGATAATTTCATTAATAAAACAAAGAATTAAAAAGAATAAAAGAGAAGAAAAATTTAAAGGCCAGCCTGTAAACGATGCGTTTATTGGAAGTTGGTTCTAATAAAGTATAGAGATAAGAGATAAAAGTGAAGAGAATGATATGAATAAGACAAGTGTTAGCCTTGGCCCTTAAGCTGAGGATAACATTTTTAGAAAGACAATTTAAAATGAATATATGGATATCAGTTTGGATTTTAAAAAACATAATATCTATCGGATTAAGGAAAGCCATCAACGAATTATTGCTTGTATTGATTTGCTAGATGAATCGCAAATTTGGTTAAAGCCTAATTCTGCTCTCAATAGCATGGGTAATCTTGTTTTGCATTTGTGTGGAAATATTACGCAATATATTCTTAGTACTTTAGGAGGCGCACCAGATGATCGTAATAGAGATGCTGAGTTTGCAGCTGTTGGTGGCAAAACCAAGGAAGAACTTAAAACCCTTTTTAATTTCGTAATTGAAAAGAGTATTGATACAATTTATAAATGTTCAGATGAGGAATTGACAATCTCCAAAAAAGTGCAAGTGTATGAGTTAACAGGTGTAGGTATTATTATTCATGTAACCGAGCACTTATCATATCATACTGGACAGATCGCATTTCTTACAAAGCTACTATTAGAAAAAGACCTGGGTTTTTATGCAGGATTTGATTTGAATCAAAAGCATCCCAAAAATTAACTATTTAATTTAGATAACTTTTCAACGGCCCTTTCGAGGGTCGTTTCTTTTTTAGCGAAGCAGAATCGCAATACTTTATTATCTTCTCCATTTTTATAAAATGCAGAAACGGGCACTGCAGTTATTCCATAATCTTTCGTTAATCGCACAGCCAGATCCATATCATTTTCTTTTGAGAAGTTTGCATAACTATAGCATTCAAAATAACTACCGTGCGATGGTATGCAAGTGAAGGGTGTCGTATTCATTAATTCCCTGAAATAATCTCGTTTCTTTTGTATGAATCCACTCAGTGTTAAATAAGCATTTTTATCTTGGATAAATTCTGCAATACCAACCTGCTTAGGTGTATCGCAACAAAATGCATTGAACTGATACACTTTTCGAAACTCTTTCATTAAATCAGGAGAGCTAATACAGTAACCCAATTTCCATCCTGTGCAGTGATATGTTTTGCCAAATGAAAAACATACAAAGCTTCGCTCTAATAAATCAGGATATCGAAGTATACTTTGATGAGTAATCCCATCAAAGATCAAATGCTCGTATACTTCGTCGCTAAGAATCAAAATATTAGTTCCTGCTACAATACTTCTTAATTGGGTAATGTCATTTTCACTTAAAACTGCACCAGTAGGGTTATGTGGAGTATTAATAATCATCATCCTAGTGCGAGAATTAATTTTCTCTTTTACCAAATCCCAAGGGATTGAATAATCTGGATAAGCTAATGAAATTAAAATAGGCTTTGCTCCATTTAATTCTATGGCAGGAATATAACAATCATATGCAGGTTCAAAAACAATGACTTCATCTCCAGGATTTAAAACAGTTGTGAGTGCCGAATAGATCGCTACAGTGCCGCCTGGAGTAATCGTAATTTGTGAATTAGGATCAAGTTTTGTTTGGTATAAAAACGCTGTTTTTTCTGCTAATCTTTCTCTTAATAATGCATTACCTGCCATTGGTGAATACTGATTAAAATTATCGCTCATAGCCTTTGCCACTAAATCCGTTAGCGCATGATCCATTGGGAAATCGGGAAATCCTTGACCTAAGTTTACAGCACCATGCTCAACGGCAAGCTGACTCATTACAGTAAATATAGAAGTTCCTACATCGGGTAGTTTCGAATTGATCAGTTTGCTCATCTTGCTGGTTCTTAATATTGTATTAATTTACTATAGTGCAACAATTTGCCTTCATTATCCATGCCTTCTAAAATTAAACGGAATGCATGAGTCACATCATTGTTATAGAAAATTATTTTTATTTTATTATTTTTCTTATCAAGGTAAACCCAAGGACTCCAAAGTAAAGTAGCTCGTAAATCCGGAGTTATGGAATAATCAATTTCTTTTTCTGCATAAATTGGGGAGTAAAATTCTTTAACTGGGGAATATCCCGACACATTGATATAATCCATTTGTTTTGATGTATTATTTATATCGGATCCCTTTCTAGTATAAATTGAAATAGCGGGACTACCATTACTAAAACTCCCATAAAAACGAGGGAAAATTTTTATATATGCAATGTCACTTAAATTCAAAAACTGAATATTTTCGGAAGGAGTTAAAAATTCATCCACATAATAATTGGGTGCACCTCCTCCTATTGATACACCTGATAGTGACATGCTATAAAATACTTTACCAGTAAGATAATCAGAAACCGACATGATACCCGTTGAGGTATTTGTTAGGTCAAACCCAATGCCGTCATTAGTGAATAAACCAGAAGCATACTTTTTATCCAATTCCTCCAGTTTTGTTTTTTTCTTTGAATAAACGGTTATGTCTTTAAGGGTTGTATTTTTCTTCAGTATTTCAAAACGAATTTGTTCATCTATCAAGTATTGGTATTTGCTTAATCCAGTTGTGTCAATATTATTTTTAACAATTTTAGAGAGACGTTCTGGGTCAGCCCTATAAAAATCAGTATTTAAAACTAATTTACTTTTAGCAGGTAGCCTGGCTCCATTTAACTTATAAAAAATCTTTGCTGTGTCTGAGAATAAAACATTTTTTTCTGAAAAACTTCCATCAGCAAGAAGGGGAACGAACATCATGAATTTGCTAGAATCTTTTGATAATAAAATCAAATTGATCATCCCGGATTGTTTAATTTTTTCTTCTTTTACTTCCTGTAGTTTCCCCAATAGTGTTAAGTAAGTTGCATCTTTTTCGAAAGTGAGTTTAGGTAAAGGGCTATTTAAAATGCTATTCCAATTAAACCTTCTCCAGCCATTTGTTAACATCACTAAATCTAAATGATATGCTACACTATCTGTATTAGAACTAAAATAGTAAGCGGCATTATACACATTTCCAGTTAGATCGCCTTTAAGCAAAAGTTGAGAAATAATAGTATTATCTGGTGTTTCAGTAAGCCCAGCATCTGTAATTGCCAATGATAAATTGGCTGTGCTGGTATCTTTTAATTCAATTTCAATCACATTTTTTCCTCGCTTCTCCGTATTTAGTGTGTCGAATTGTACTGATGTTTTTAAAAAGTTACGGTCATTTTTTACAAAAAGAATCCGCTCACAAAGTGGTTGCTTATTTGCATCAAATACGGTTAATTGTAAGATACCTGATTCGAATTTATTAATTGGTAAATTACTTGAAACAACTTCTTTATTAGAAAGGTTAGCACTAGCTCGAAAAACTATCTCCCCGTTCATTTGTCCAATTACCGTTACTTTTTTTAATGACTCAGGTACTGTTTCTGATCTTTGAATATGAAATATTCTATTTGAATCGCCAGCTTCTACAATTAAATTGACACCTATATTTTCTGCTTTCGGCAATTCTTTTTGATGAGTATTACCAAAAATATCTTTCCATTCTGCTATATATGTTTCATCTGAAAAAGGGGTATAATAAAACTTACCCATTCCATCGTGAATAGATTGAAAAGAACAGATGGTATCACCTTCTTTATTTTTAATATAGCCATTAATTACTTCAGGAAAACCAAATTGGTTTACAGCTTTGAAGGCAATTACGTTTTGTTTATTTAAAATACTAATACCAGATTCGGGTAAGAATTGTACTGAAATATCTGGAAAATCCGAAGCATCTTTTTCAATTTTAGTAGTGTTGGAAATAATTTGAAAATTTTTCTTAAAAAAGTATACTGAATCGAAATTGCGCATCCATTTAGTATAGGCTATAGCTTGAATGGATGAGCCAGTATATTTTTCAGGTATTAAATAGGAACCAGAAGTACTACCATTTAAAATAGGGCTAACAGTAGCGTAAATTAGTTTTCCATGATCATCATACCAATCTATATAAAAATTCTTTGAAATGCTAGAAGGCTCGTTACCTGACTGAAGATAGGCTTTAAACCAAATAATTTTCCCAGCAGTATATCTAGTATTATCAAACTGAATATATATTTTTTCGAATGGAGATTTTTCGTAGAAATTGGTTAACGAGGAATCAATATTTTGTGATTTGGCAGTAAAAGTTATCAAGCAAACGAAAATATATATTCCTACTAAATTAGTTTTTCTCATTATTCTATTTATTGTACATAAAATATAAGAATTTTTAATTTATGTACAATAATATTCAAGAAAAATAGTACCACTCAAATCTAATATTTAACACTTAGTATGTTCTCTAATCTTTTCAGTTCCACTTCAGCGATTTTTGCAGTATAAGTTAGATTAATTAAACGGTAAGATGCATTCTCAAAACTTTGCTGTGCTTGCTTTACGTCTATAATAGTAGCCTGACCCAATTCGAATTTTTTAGAAATTAATTCAAGTAATTGTTGTGACAATTTCAAATTTTCAGATTCCATTTTTAACTGATTGATCGAATTACTATAAGCCTGATAAGTTCTAACCGCATCAGTTTCATAATTGAGCAATAAATAATCGAAGTTTGTTCTAGCACTCTTCGTATTAATTTCAGCTATCTGTTGTTGCTTTTTTGAAATAGTACCATTGTAAATTGGAACAGAAAGATTGATTCCAACAAAAGGACCATAACTCTGGTTCAACAATGAGAATCCCGCTGCGCTTTTTGCGCTAGTTAAGTTATATCCAGTTGAAGCACGAAGACTTGGATAACGTGCAGCAGCAGTTTCTTTTTCAATCAATTCGTTAATGTGAACCTGTTGCTGAGCTGCAATAACAGCAGGATTGGAACTTAAATGGTTACGTACAGAATCAAAACTGATAGATTTATCAATGATGATAGTGTCTTCAATAATAATTTTTTGATCTGCAGGCTTTAAAAAAATCAAATTCAATAAATCTGTTTTTGCTTGATCAATGGTTAAATATTGAGATTCTTTTAATTGTAGATTGGCATTCAAATCTAATTGAGCTTGAAAAATATCTGCATTATTTGCAACACCTACTTGTTTGCGAACTTCCAGAATCTGCAGTTTTTCTTTAGAAACTTCAATTGTTCTATCAATCGTTCTTAATAAATATTGTTGACGAACAACATCATAGTATTTAGATAATACGCCGGCTATTGTATTTTGAATTTGTGCAGAAAGCAATTGTTGATTTTGTTGGAGGAGTTCTTCAAGCCTTCTTTTGGTAGCATTTACCCTCAAGCCATTATATAAAAGGATACTTCCTGTTACACCTACTGCTAAGTTATTTGTTCCTACATTATCCTTAACTGTATTACGGGTAGGGTCGGCATATTTTTGATTGATGCTAGTAACTTGTTCATTATCTGATGCAGTACCAGTTACCACGGGCAGTCCTCCAGCAAATCCATAACTATTACTTACATTACTGATCTCAATATTGTTTTGAGCCAATTGAATATCATAACTATTTTTAAGGGCTACGTTTATTACGTCGGTCAAAGACATTTTACGTTGGGCGAACCCATTTAGTGCAGCGATGCAACAAACAAACAACAATAGTTTCTTCATGATTACGAAATTACCAAGAGACCTCAAAAATGGGCAAATTATTATATTAATGGTTGACTAGCTAACTAAAGTCCCTAAATCCTGTCCTTCTACCACTTTCAACAAATTACCTGGCTCATTCATATTAAAAACAATAATGGGTAATTTATTCTCCATGCAAAGTGTGAAAGCAGTCATATCCATCACTTTGAGATTTTTCGATATACATTCTTGGTAACTAATTTTATCGAATCGGGTAGCAGTGGGGTCTTTTTCTGGATCTGCCGTATAAATACCATTCACGCGTGTTCCTTTTAATATTACATCAGCCTTCATTTCAATAGCACGTAAGGAACCTGCAGTATCTGTTGTAAAATAAGGGTTACCAGTACCAGCGCCAAAAATAACAACCCGGCCTTTTTCAAGGTGACGCAATGCTTTTCTGCGAATATAAGGTTCTGCAACTTGATCCATTTGAATAGCACTTTGTAAACGGGTATAGACTCCGAAGCGCTCTAACATTGACTGCATAGCCATTGCGTTAATAACAGTGGCTAGCATACCCATATAGTCGCCATGTGCTCTTTCAATACCACTATCAGCTTCATTCATACCTCTATAAATATTTCCTCCACCAATTACAATAGCTACCTGTACTCCCAAATCTGAAATCGATTTGATATCAATAGCATATTGTTCAATGATTTTTGGATTGAAAGGATCTCCGTTGCGTTGGTCGCCCAATAAAGCCTCGCCAGATAATTTAAGAAGAATGCGTTTATATTTTGGAAGCATGGCACTAATATTTATGCAAATAACCTGAATTTTTTATGAGCAGCCAAAATGAATAGGTAAGTAGACCGTGCTTTTCACGCGTTTAGTGGATGAAATCATCTTAAAAATTCGGTGATTTCATCATTTTTATTTTCATAAGTGTTTTATAGCTTGCTAATCTTTATAAACCGGGGTTATCTTTTAAAGCAAAAACAAATAATATGTATAACGTTAGAACGAAGTCGAAATCAAATCAAGGACTAGTTGTAAAAATACTTCCATCCTTCTTATATTTATTGATGGCACTAGCGGCTGGTTATGGATTCTTTAGGGGCGAATCTCTTAGATATGCCATTCCTATTTTCTTATTGGTAACTAGGTTTAATTTTGTTTTATACGCAAAGTATAAGTTAGATAATTGGTGGCTTCATACCTTTCACGCCATATTTGCAATTGTTGTGATCTTCTTTATGTTTTAATGAAAACAGTTTTGATAATTAAAAAAGCCGCTCGATTTTATCGAGACGGCTTTTTTAATATGAGAAGCTAAGGATTATCCTAAAGCAACACGTTTAAATTCTGTTACTTTCAAATCAGCACTAACTGATTTTAAGTATTCACCTACAGTCTTGCCACCATCTTTTACGAAAGCTTGAGCAAGTAATGTGTTTTCTTTAAAGAAAGCATTTAATTTTCCTTCTGCAATTTTCGCAATCATTTCGTCTGGTTTTCCTGCCATTTTAGGATCTGCTTTCATAGTTTCTACTACGATTGCCCTTTCTCTTTCTACTGATGCAGCAGGGATACTTTCTGGATCAACAGCTAAAGGGTTCATAGCAGCAATTTGCATAGCTACATCTTTACCAGCTTCAGCAGCTTCAGCACTTAATCCAACTAAAACACCCATACGGTTTGCACCGTGGATATAAGATGCAACAAATGGAGCTTCAATTCTTTCAAATTTAGCAACACCAATTTTCTCACCGATAGAAGTTAATTTATCGTTGATTAAATCAGCCACTTTCGCACCATTGATAGATACTTCATTTAATTCTTCAGCGCTCTTCACATCATTTGCAATGGCAGCTTCAGCAATACTTTTTGCAAAGGCAACAAACTCAGCATTCTTAGAAACGAAATCAGTTTCGCAGCTAATACATACAATGAATCCAGTTTTATGATCAGCAGAGGTTCCTGCAATAATCACACCTTCTTTTGCTTCACGGTCGCTACGTTTTGCAGCAACTTTCTGACCTTGTTTGCGCAACCAATCGATGGCAGCTTCAAAATCTCCATTAGTTTCAGTCAAAGCTTTTCTACAATCAAGCATACCAGCTCCAGTAGCCTGACGTAATTTATTAATATCAGCAGCGGTTATTGTTACAGTTGACATATTCAGTTTTTAAATAAATGTGATATAAAAATTGGGTCATTAGTCATTACCCATAAGCAGATGACTAATGACCCAAAAGGGATAATAAATTATCTTCCACCACCACCACCAGCTGGGCGACGGTTTCCACTACTAGGTGTACGACGCTTTGGAGGTCCACCAGCTGGTCCACCAGCAGGTGCATTATTTCCACCTCTTCTACCGCCACGACCAGCTTCAGCTTGAGCTTCAGCTTCTAGGCGACGAGCGCGTGTTTCATTTTCATTATTGCTGTCATCACTTTCATCATCATCTTTAGAAGCCTGACGTTCAGCCAAACCTTCAGCGATTGCTGCAATGATATAGTTAGTAATGATGGCGATTGATTTAGTTGCATCATCGTTTGCAGGAATTGGGAAGTCTACTTTATTAGGATCGCTATTAGTATCTACCATACCAAAAGTTGTGATGCCTAAACGTTTAGCTTCAGCCAATGCGATATGCTCACATCCGATATCAACAAGGAATAAAGCAGCCGGTAAACGACCTAACTGAGCGATACCGCCCAATACTTTTTCCATTTTTTCTTTATCGCGAGTTAAAGTCAAACGCTCTTTTTTAGTAAGGCTTTCTGCGCTACCATCAGCTAGCATTTTTTCAATACTCTGCATTTTTTTAACGCTCTTACGAACAGTGTTGAAGTTGGTTAACATACCACCCAACCAACGTTCAGTAGCGTAAGGCATGTTTACTTTCTTAGCACATTCGCTAACGATTTCTTTAGCTTGTTTTTTAGTAGCCACGAACATGATCTTCTTACCGCTTTTAGCGATTTGTTTCATGGCTGCTGAAGCTTCTTGCAAATGATCTACCGTTTTGTTCAGATCAATGATGTGAATACCTTTCTTCTCAGCGAAGATATAAGGCAACATCTTTGGGTTCCACTTCTTTTTCAGGTGACCAAAATGTACGCCGGCCTCCAGAAGTTGCTGTTGTAATGAAGTGTTATTTTC
>Ga0208106_1000220_pt1 | contig 21260 bp, 18 predicted proteins | sample CryBogCBE25Jul08_FD_184577 | JGI IMG/M metagenome (GOLD analysis project Ga0208106, IMG submission 184577) | Freshwater microbial communities from Crystal Bog, Wisconsin, USA - CBE25Jul08 (SPAdes) | ecosystem: Environmental > Aquatic > Freshwater > Lake | place: Crystal Bog, Wisconsin, USA...
GGCGGTCTAGACATCCGTACAGCAAGTAACTACATTGTGTTATCTGATGGTGCTGGTAATCCTAGGGGTGTGTTTGATAGCAATGGTGCGTTTTTATTAGGCGCAACAGCAGAAGTTTTAGTTGGTTATCAAACAACTAGCTTTAATGGCTCAAGTTATCGTGGATTAGTCTTAAATGATACTGCTAATGCAAATACTTGTGGCTTTATTTCTTTTGCAGAAAGTGGAACGCAAATTGGCTCTATTACTAGAGTTGGTTCAACTTCCGCAGTTATTTATAACACCACATCTGACCAAAGATTAAAATCTAATATTGTTGATGCTGCACCAGTTTTAGATAAATTAATGACTGTAAAAGTTCGTCAATTTGATTGGACTGAAGGTAATTTGCATCAAGATGCTGGATTTATTGCTCAAGAGTTAGCACCAATTTTGTCAGGAATTGTTACTGAAGGTAAAACAGAAGAAGATATGTGGCAACTTGATTATTCAAGATTAACTCCATACCTTGTAAAAGCAATCCAAGAACTATCCGCAGAAGTAACCGCACTCAAAGCTAAATTAGGAGCATAAAAATGACAACCCAATATTCCACGACCATCAACTCGATGTACACACTAAACACACCTAACCCAGACTATGTAGTCAATGTTTTGTTTACTGTTAGCGGTACAGACGGCACTCATACTGCCTCTATTGACGGCAACATCCAATTTGCCCAAGAAGCTAAAGAGTCAGGATTTATTCCTTACGCTAACTTAACAGAAGCTATCGTATTAGGCTGGATTAACGAAGCTACTGACAATCAGGCTAACTATTATGCCAATATTGATGGTCAAATTGCCTCAATTGTAAACCCACCAGTTAGCCCACAGAACACACCACTTCCTTGGGCAACGACTACATCTAAAGCCTAACAAGGTAAATAAACAATGAACGAGATGGACCCAATCAAAACCGCAAGGGAGCTTGCTACCCATGCCAATGACATTGAGCACCTACAAGCCGACATGGACAAGATGATTCAGGAGATGAAAGAGATCAAGGAGTGCATCCAAGCCATCCAGAAAACCTTAGCTGAGGCTCATGGTGGTTGGAGACTGCTACTGGGCATCGGCGGTGCTGCGGCTCTTTTAGGCGCCATTCTGGCCAATCTGTTTCAAGGCTTTTTGAACAAGTGAGCCAAATACTAAAACAGCTTCTAACCGGCAAAGACTGTCAAACTTATGACATCGGCCGGGTGACTTGGTTAATTAGTTTATTAGCCGTCATTGCGCTCGCTTTTTATGAGGTGATGAACAACACTGTCAGCATCCGCGAACTGGCTGAGTCATTGGGCATTGTCTCAGCTGCTGGCGGAGCCAGTGTGGCCATGAAGGGCCGCACAGAGCCTAATGGGGAACAATAGTGCCGTATAAAGATCCAGCTAAAAATTCAGCTTGTAAACGTGCTTGGTATTTGAATAACAAAGAGCAAATTTAGAAAAAGGTAATAGGTCAGACCTATGTTCCCATTAGGAATCATAACTTATGCAAAAATTGGATTTTGTGCTTTACTGTTATGTGGCGCTGGCTATCTTGGCTACTCTTTGGAAGCTGCTCGCTTTGATCGTTATAAAGCTGAGCAACTGGCTCAAACGCAAAAAGCCGAACACGAACATCAAGCAGCGGCCGACCAAATAAGGAAAGAAAAAGATGCTCAAATTGCTGCTATCAACAACAGCCTCGCTGATGCTCTTGTGCAGCTGCGTAGCCGTCCCAGTCGCGCCCAAGCCTCCAGCAATGGACAAGGCGGAACTGGGCTGTCCCTTTCTGCAGAGGATGCAACTTTTCTTGAGCGGGAAGCTGCCAGAGCAGACGTGCTCAGAAGCGCGCTAGACGCTTGCTATAAACAATACGACGCACTGAAATAAGCGCGTCCCCCAATTTGCATTATTATATGCAAAGTAAGGAGCAAAAATGAATAAAAAGATAGTTGTAATACTACTGTGGGTTTTAGGCATATTTGCCGCAATTCACTTCACAGACCGTTATACCCAGATTGAAGAAAACATCATGGCAATTGCTAAATCAACCCTAGACTTCATCACCAAAGAAGAAGGCGCCCGCAACAAGGCCTACAAGGACTCTAAGGGTTTGTGGACTATTGGGGTAGGACACCTCATCAAAGCGGACGAGCAATATCTCCTAACAGCCACCTTGACAGACGAGCAGGTAGAAGACCTGCTTAAAAGCGATTTAAAGTGGTGTAGCGAGGCCGTAGAGACCTCGGTGAAGGTACCCCTACAGCAACATCAATTTGACGCCTTATACAGCCTCTGCTTCAATATTGGGGAGACTAACTTCCGTAAGTCTACTGTTGTTAAGAAGATTAACGCAAATGATATGCAGGGGGCGGCAGATGCCATCCTCATGTGGAATAAGCCAGATGTGCTTATTAACCGCAGAAAACGCGAAAGAGCATTGTTTTTAGGGGCGTAAACCACCCATTTTTTGCATTAGTATAAGTAGGACTGATCATCCTTTTTTAATCAATTACTCGAGGAATTGCCATGGAAGGCTTTAAAAAGATAGTTAAAATGAAGACAGGCGGCGGCGTGTCTAAGGCTGTAGCTAAGTGCTATGGCGGCAAGATGAAAAAAGGCGGAGAAGTTGATGCTGCTGATATCAAGCAAGATAAAGCAATTGTTAAAAAAGCCTTTGCTATGCACGATAAACAAGAGCATGGTGGCGAAAAGACTGATCTTTCCAAACTCAAGCGCGGTGGCCGTTCCAAAAAAGAATGTGGTACTGTCCGTAAATACAAGACCGGTGGCTCTGTAACCAACGTTTACGAAGCTAAGAAATCTTCTGGTGACTTAGATAACATCCGCAAAACCAAGTTAATCAAACCCGGTAAAGCAGCTGCCCCATCTAAAGCAACTGTAAAAGGCAAAGACGTCGGTGCTAAAACCACCGGTGCATCTGGTCACAAAGACCCATACATTAAGAGCAAAGAATCTGGTAAAGCAGCTGCAGCTCCATCTGGTGCTAAAGGTGGACCAAACAAATACAAGTGCGGCGGTAAAGTAAAGAAAATGGCCGGTGGTAAGCAAGTAGGCGCAACTGAAGCCCAACAAAAATACTACGACAAGAACATGGCTGAAGGCGACAAAAAAGCAGCAAAAGCCGATTACGAAGCCTTTGGTTCACGTGGCGATGCAGCTCGTAAAGGTATGTCAGAAGGTCGTATGGATGCACTTGGCAACCCATATAAGAAGGGTGGCAAAGCAAAAGTAAAAAAGTTTGCTGACGGCGGCTATACTGGTGACGATCCGATTGTTAAGTATCGTATGGGTATGACTGACGCTGCTGGCAATCCAACAATACCAACTCCGGCTGCTGCACCAGCTCCTACAGCACCTAATCCAGCTATGATTGAAGACGAAAGCGATCGCGGCAATGTAAGCCCAGCTGCTGCAGCTTTCAACAAAGATATCCCTGGCGCAGGTCCAGTGGCCCCATCTACAGCATTACGCCCAACTCCAAGAGTGCGTCGTGTTACAGCAATGAAAAAACCTGGCATGATGGATAATCTATTAGCTAAGCCAAGCGTTAAAAACTTCTTAAACAACTTTAACCAGTCTGCTTTAATAGGTGCTAAAAAAGGCGGCAAAATTAAAGGTAAATGCTAATATGCCATCCAAAAGCCAAGCACAAGAGCGCTTGATGGCCGCTTCGGCTCACAATCCTAAGTTTGCTAAAAAGGTTGGTGTGCCCACTAAAGTTGCCAAAGAGTTTAACAAAGCCGACAAAGGCGTCAAACTTAAATCATTACCAAAGCGGGTTTCTGGTAGGGGGCGCTAAATGGCGTACAGCAACACAACTGGTCAAACAACAATCAATGTTGACCAGCTAATTTCATACGCATTTCGTGACTCCGGCAAAGCTGCCGAGGAAATGACACCTGAGCTAGTTAACGCTGGCAAACAGGCGCTTTTTTACAACCTTCAAAATCTTTCCAATTTAGGCGTTAATCTTTGGCTTTTGGAAAACCAATTATACGGAGCCTTAACAGCCCAGCAACAATTGGTTCTTCCAAAAACCACAATTGATGTTCGTGAAGCAAACTGGGTTTATATTATTAACCAGTCAGCTTCTGAATATTTACCAGTAGATAACCCAAGCTCCCCCGCAGTATTTGATCAAAACTTAGATTTAGTTTCCACATCCACTGTAGGTAAAAACTATTTTGGTCTTGAATACACATCTGCCCAGCCTGTTTATTACGTTGGTTTTAATGGTTACGCTGCTAACGGCGGTACAACTACATACAATTTTGCGTATGAAGTAAGCAATGACGGCGTGACTTGGAAAACTGTGCAACAATTTCCAGCTACCACATTGTCTGATAAACAATGGCAATATTTTAATATTAGTATTACCCCAACATACAAATATTATAGATTACGTGAAACAGTAGCAACAACTTTTTCTATTCGTCAAATTGTGTTTTCAACCAGCCAACAAGTTATTCCTTTGGCCCGTTTAAACCGCGATGATTACTGGAATTTACCAAACAAACAGTTTCCATCGGTTCGTTCGTTACAATACTGGTATGACCGAACCATTGAGCCTTCAATGTATTTATGGCCTGTGCCAAATAATGATTTCCAAATGTTTCAGCTTCTTGTTGAAAAACAAATGGAAGATGTTGGTTCATTAACAAACCAAATTTATGTTCCTGATCGTTGGATTAACTCTGTGCAAGCTACACTATCACATCGTTTATCTCTTCAGATACCTGGTGTAGATTCAAACCGTATTCAATATTTAGAAGGCTTGGCAGAGAAATATTTCATGCAAGCTAATAACGAAGAGCGTGATAAATCGCCTATTTACTTCCAACCTAATATAAGCTATTACACAAGATGAGCGTAATAATGACCTACGATTCGCTGGTTTTAAATATCCAGCAATACATGGAGCGTGATGACGCAGATTTTGTTGCGCAGATTCCTAACCTTATTGCGTTAGCAGAATCTTCTATTGCTGCTGAACTTAAAACATACCTCCAGCTTATTGTGGTAGAAACCAATCTAGCAACTAATCAGACTGTGCTTAATAAGCCAGCTCGTTGGCGTAAAACTGTTTCTATGAAAGTTAATGGTAAACCAGTGCTGCTTCGTAGCCAAGATTATGTAGCCCAGTATCTTTCAGAATCTAGCAACGGTCAGCCACAGTATTATTCAGAGTACGATTTTAACAACTGGAATTTTGCACCGGCACCAAATACAAGCTACCCAGTAGAAATTATTTACTACGCCGAAGTGCAGCCATTGGATGAAACAAATCAACAGAATTTATGGACTGCTATTGCACCACAAGCTATGTTGTACGGAGCACTTTTACAAGCTCAAGGATATTTAAAAGCCTTAGATAAATTGCCTGTTTGGAAGGGCTATTACACAGATGCTATTGCAGCACTTAAGAAAGAAGACAATTCTCGCCGGGTAGATCGTAACACTTCGGTACAGGAACCCTAATATATGACTACTCCAGTTTACGTATCACCTTTTACAGGAACCGTTGTTACAGCAACAGATGTGTCTTACTATGCTCTTGCATTTAGTTCAAATACACAACTTTTTTGGCCTTCTACAGTTAATAATTCTCAAACTCCTGCTGCAAGAATTATTGATTGCGTTGCTTCTTCTTCTGGCCTATCTATTGCTCTTCCTCCAGGTAATCAAGGGACATTAGGTGCCGATATTTTGTTTCGTAACTTAGGTGCTCAAGCATTTACTGTTACAGATTACGATAGCGGCGCTTCATTTACTGTTCCTGTTGGTATATCTAAATACGTTTATTTAGTAGATAACACTACTGAAGCTGGTGTTTGGCATAATGTAACTTTTGCAGCTGGAACATCATACGCAGATGCAGCATCATTAGCCGGTGCCGGATTAACGACTGCATCTGGTAAATTAGCAACAACACAAAATCCAATTGATTTAACATCATCTCCATTAATTAACGATGCCAGCCGTGCTGCCACGTTTGTTTGGAATGGCGGAACAGGAACATTTACACTTCCAGTTGTTTCTAGTTTATCCGCCGGTTGGTTTATTGGCTTTCGTAATAACGGAACCGGTTCTTTAAATATTAACCCAACATCTCCAAATACTATTAATGGTTTAACAACTATTGTAGCAAACCCCGGTGATTCTGGTTTTATTATGTTGGATACCAACAGTGGTGGTTTTATTACCGTTGGTTTAGCGCCAGTAAACAATGTAACTTTTACAGCGGCAACATACGACGTTGACACCATTCCAGGTAACACATTTAGCTTAACTTCTTTTGCCCCAATTATTCAGACTTATATTGCACAATCTGGTACACGTACTAGCACTTTAGCAGTAACGTTACCCGCTATTACTCAAATTTATATTCTGGTTAATAACACAAACCAAACTGGTTATAATATTACATTCCAAAATCAAGGAAGTTCACAACCTCCTTTAATATTATCGGCCGGCACAGTTCAAACAGTTCTTAGCGACGGTTTAAACCTTTATCCTTTAACTACTTCATCTGCTGGTTTGTTTTATGCAGCAAATGGTACAGCTTCTGTTCCGTCGTATTCTTTTAATAATGACACTGCAACAGGTATGTATCTTGTAGGTTCTTCTATTCTTGGATTGACAGCCAATGGACATGAAATTATTCAAATGGATAATTCAAACTTGTCCGCACCTCTTGTAACTGTAAACGCAACACTTAAAGCTCAATTAATTCCTGGTGGGACGTTCTAAATGGCGGCTGATAATCAGCAACAGGACACCTCGCAATATACATCAATTTATTCCCTGGCTATTCCAGCTGGCATTAAACGCGATGGTACACAATTTCAAAACGACCAATACACCGATGGTGTATGGTGCCGTTTTCAACGTGGCGACCCCAAAAAAATGGGTGGTTACCGCACACTATTTCAAAGCCTAGTTGGTATTTACCGCGGTTTGGTTGCGCAACCATTTAATGGTGTAAATTACATTTTTGCAGGTAACTATCAAGAACTAGATGTATTTACAACCGGCACAACTTATGCCACAGGTAGCGGTCCATTTACTGTAAATATTTTACCGGGCACTGTTTATTTTACATTGGTGTCTAATACAACATCTTCTTTTGTTGTTGCTGGTAACCAAACAACTTTATTTTCAACGGGTACTAAAGTTATTTTTAGCCAGACTGGTACACCTACTGTTTATACAGTAAGTACATCTTCCTACACCTCCCCAAACACCACAGTAAACGTTACTGGCGGTTCTATTTCTGGTACTCCCGCTAAAGCATGGTTAGATAATACTCCGGTATTTACCGGAGACGCAGATCTTCAAACAGACCCATCTATTGGCAACTATCGAGTTACTTGGCAATTTGATTCAATATTTAGCCCATCTGGCGGCAATTTGCAAATTCTTGCACATCCAGGCTATAATTTGGAAAATATTGATAACGGTGTTGTAAGCCAAGTTTTAATTGGTAACATTACCCCAGACTCAACCGGCACTTGGAATTTTTCTGGACTGTCTGATAGTGCCGGTCAAAACCCAACATATAGGCCAATCAGTGTTGACGGTGGTGTTTGTGTTTTGTATCCATTTATTTTTGTTTATGGTTCTAGTGGATATATTGCAAATAACAACGTTAGCACAACCTATGCTAATCAAAGTCCATACGATTGGAACGGTACATTTGCTAACCAAGTAAACGTAGCATCCTCAAAAGTAGTTAAGGGTATGCCAATGCGTGGTGGTACTAACTCACCATCTGGTTTGTTTTGGGCTACTGACTCCCTTATTCGTGCGTCTTTTAATTCACAGGCAACTGGAATTTACTGGACATACGATATTATTTCTAGCCAAATCTCCATCATGTCTTCCAACGCTGTTGTGGAAATGGACGGAATTTATTTCTGGATGGGTGTTGATCGTTTCTATCTATACAACGGTTCTGTACAAGTATTACCAAACGATAAAAACGTAAACTGGTTGTTTGACAACATTAACTACGAACAACGCCAAAAAGTGTGGGCTACTAAGATTCCACGCTACAATGAGATTTGGTTTTTTTATCCACGTGGCACAGCAACAGAATGCACAGATGCAATTATTTACAACGTAAAAGATAAACTTTGGTACGACGCCGGTTCTGCTGCTGGAGCACAACGCTCTTGTGGATATACTACTGAGATTTTTCCGGCCCCTATTTGGGCTGATTGGAACTATGATCCAGTGTTTAGTAAACCTTTTACAGTTATTGCTCACCCAGCTAGTTTGCCAGCACCAAATCAAAATCAATTTTATTTATATGGTGACCAGACTATTACGTTCAGCCCCGGTGATTCAGTATCGCTGTCTACTACAAATACATTTAATAAAACCTATAAAATTACAAACAGTATTAATATATACAACACTACTATTGGAACCCCTGGTGTTACTAGAGTAACAGTTTCTGAAAACTTTTCACCGTCACCAATAGTTGGTCAAAACGTATTTTTTGTTGCCGGTGGATTTAACATTTGGCAACATGAATCCGGCCAAAATCAAATCGGTTTGTTAGGTGAAACTGCTGTTTATTCCAGCATTACAACCAGTGATATTGGTTGGTTAACTGGGACACCTAGCCAAGATGGTTTGGTTGGTGTTAATCGCCGTATGCACTTACGTCGTGTTGAGCCTAACTTTTTACAAACCGGTGTAATGTCTATGAGTATTTTAGGTCGTAAATTTGCTGGTAGCCCAATGCAGGAAATTTCTGGCCCGTATTACTTTAACCAAGATACTGGGAAAATTGACCTTCGTGTAGAATACCGTTTGGTTCGTTTAAAGTTTGAATCTAACGTAATTAACGGTAACTATGAAATGGGTCGTAACCTAATTACAGCAGAGTTTGGTGATGAGCGCCCTTAAAAACTTTCAACAGTTTTTTCCCTGTTTACCAGACTATATGACATGGGAAGATTGGAATGGTAATTTGGCAATTTACTATGGCCAAAAGAACATTGAGTTTTCCCCAGAAGAAAATTGGCAGTACGGAGCTATGAATATTGTGCTATCCGAGACTTTTGGTACATATCCTGTACCTTCTCCCAGTACCTATGATAATTGGCAGGATTGGGCTAAAGATTTTACTGAAATAATTAATGGTCCAAGTCGTTGATTTAGGGCGAAAAACGCCCTATTTTTGCATTAGTATAGGTAGAAATATTTAATAAAAGAGAACATGTCCTCATTTGTTGATTCTAAACATCAAAAATTAAGCCAAGAGGAAATCTTTGCGATTGCCGCTAAAGAGACTGGCGGTAAATACACGCCTGAGCAAATCAAGGCTAGTATGGCTTTGGAAGTATCACAATTGCATGCTCTTTGTATGCAACAAGGAAACACAATTTTTGTAGTGCATCCAACACCAGTGGACAAAACCATTGGTGTTTTTCGCGCTTTAAACGCGGATACAATGCCTAACTATTTAAAAAACAGTTTAGTATTTACTAAAGCTATGGGCTTGGCTGGGTTTAAACATCTGGTTACTCAGTTTGAAGAGCCTTCTTTATTAAATATTTTTAAATACGTTAAACGTAATCGCCCGTTTCCTAACATGGGATACATGGTTCAAAAAACTAAAGATCACCAATATAAAGTTACTGTCAATTTAGGCGACGCTAAAAAAGGTGGTCTCCCAGACCAAGCACAACCTCAAGAACAAGGGGCGCTATAATGGGTGGAGTGGCAGATGCAGTTTCCAACGTAGTAAGTGATATTGGCGGTGCAGTTGGCGACGTTGTAAATACCGTTGGAACTATTGCAGAAGATACCGTCCACGTTGTTGAGCAAGCTGCTAATACTGTAGGACATGCTTTAGAGTCTGTTGGAAAAACTGTTGTTAATGATCCTATAGGCACACTTGCCAAAGTTGGTGCCGTTGTAACACAACAGTATTGGGCTTTGCCGCTTATTTCTGCCGCAGATGTAGTTGCTCACGGTGGTAACTTAGAACAAGCCGCTATTGCTGGCGGGGTATCATACATTGGCGGTAATATTGCTGCGGGTGTTAGTGATGCTTTAGCAACTAGTGCAGATTCAACATTGCAAGGCGTTCAAACAACAGCAGACGGTAGCACAGTGTATACCTATAGTGATGGTAGTACAATGACTCAAACTGCTGCCGGTGAAACTTCATACACAGATCCAACCGGATTAAGTCAGGGCACAGCAAATGCTCTTGGTGGTGCTGCAGCAAATGCTGCTAAAACACTAGTTCAAACAGGTGATATTACTAAAGCAATTACATCTGGTGCTATTAGCGGAGCTGGTGGTTATCTTGGTTCAGAAGCTAGCGGCGCCCTTCAAGGTGAGGGTGTTGGTACAGGAACTGCTAATGTAACTGGCGGTATTGCTGGTTCTACAGCAGCTGGTATTCTTGCAGGAAAAACCGGCAGTGATGCGTTAGCTGGTGCAATTTCTGGTTCCATTATGAAAACTGTAATGGGTCAAGCTAGTAGCACATTAAAGTCTGCATGGAATGATGCAAACAATACAGTTTCCGAATACAATACTCAATTAGATTCAGCAAAACAATTTTTATCAAACGAGTTAACACCAGCACAACAAGATGCAACCGCAGCACAAACTGCTGCTAAAACATCTTATGATAATTACAATAATTTAAATAGTCAATTTAATGATTTAGTAAGCAAATATAATGATGCTAAAAATTCTGGTGATACTGCATCTGCAAATACTTATGCTGATCAAGCCAATGCGTTAATACCACAATTAAACGCAGCTACAGACCAGTATAACAAAGACGCTGGAACTTACCAAACAGCCTTAGATAAATTTAATAATTTAAATAGCCAGTTTACAGACACAACTAGTAAGCTGTCAGATTTAAAAAATACGTATTCAGAACAAAACGCAGCATTAACGCAACAGTCTGCAGAGTTACAAGCAGCAGCTCAAAAAGTTGCTGGCATGTCTACAGAAGCCCAAACAGCTTTTACAAATGCAACAGGTACTGGCGCCGATATTGCAACAGCATTAGATACAACTACTAAAGTTAATAGCATGAATGATGCCGCACAAGCAACATTCAATAGGCAGTTTGCTCAAAATGGTAGTTTAACAGATTCATTAAATCAAGCTAGTACTGTTAACTCTTTAGATTCTAATCAGTTATCTGCTTACACTCAAGCAGTTAAAAACAATTTGAATTACGACCAGTCTTTGACTGTGGCAAGTAACGCTGCTAATTTTAATGCTGCTGGTCAGGACGCGTATGCTCAAGCATTAAAAGCTGGTAATAGTGCGCAAGATGCTTCAGAATTGGCATTGTTAACACAAGCAACAGCACCGGATACGCCATCTATAACTGGCAGTGATGTAGTAAGTGCTTTAACTGGTAGCTCGACTGCAAACGCAGCTGAAACACCGGCGCCAGCTAGTACAGTTGAAGGTACGTATCACCAAGACCCAAGCACAGGTATGTGGAGTGTTGTTGGAACTGGACCAGATGGTAAGCAAGTAACATTAGTGCCTTTAGCTCAAGGAGCAGGTGCTCCATTAGTTGAAGGCGCTTCCGCTGGTCAATATAGTCTTGGTGCCGACAATACTGCGGTTCCTGTTTCATCTACCCCAACATTGGTATCTGAAACAACGGACCCAGCAACTGGTAACGTAACACAAAAACTTAGCGATGGTACAACTAAAGTATTAGATGCTAATGGTGATCCTGTTGCAACAACAAGTCCAAGTCAAACAGAAGCCCAACCAGGTGCTACAGGAACAGAAACACAGCCGCCTGCAACAGCATCTGATAGTTCTTCTGGAACCGGCGGAACGTCTATTGCTGCAGCATTAACAAACACAACTGGTTTGCCAGTTGGTGGTACACCTAGCAGTACAGGTACAGCTCCTGTAAAAGCTCCGCTAGTATGGAGTCCATCTTTAGGTAAATGGATTCCAGCTGGTTCTGCCGCAACTGCTGCGGCTGCAGCGGCACCGGTAGCTTCTACTGCTACTACCGCAACGGCACCAGCAACTACAGCACCAGTGACAACACCAGCACCAGTTGCTAGTACAGACATTAAAGATTTAACCCCAGGTTTAACTAAGGGATCTGAGTTTAAATTTGCTAATGAACCAACGTTTACACCGCAATTAACCCAAATGCCACAACAGGCTATTAACCCAGACTATGCGACTGAAATTATGAGTGCAGCTACAGGCGGATCAACTAACAACGCTAATACAACTTCATCGTCAACTATTACGGATTTGACTCCGACGTTGACACAAGCTGGTAATAAGTTTAAATTTGCGTCTTCACCAACATTTACACCGGGTACATTTACTCCTGTAATGACTGGTGCTTTACCATCGTCGCAAAACATTTTAGCTGCTGCAACAGGTGGTCAAGTTCCTGGATATGCTGAAGGTCAAAGCGTTCAAATGCCAGATGCCCCATCACCCTATTTGCGCCCAACATTAACACATGGTCGTGGTTTACAACCATTTAGCCATTTTGGTGGTGCGCAATTTCCAGGATACCAGCCACAGCGTTTTGCTGCAGGTGGTAGTCCAGATATTCCAGAAGGGCATGATCCACAGTTCTTTAGTGAAGGTGGTTTAAACTCATTAGAAAACAAATTTGTTACTGGTGACGGTGACGGAACTAGCGATAGCGTAGCAGCTATGCTGGCAAAGGGTGAGTTTGTAATCCCTGCTGATGTAGTATCAGATTTAGGAAACGGTAGCAACGATGCTGGTGCAGAAGTTCTTGATGAGTTTTTAAAAACAATTCGTGAGCACAAACGTGCAGCAGACGCAAAAAATTTACCGCCCGACAGTAAGGGCGCCCTCGCATATTTATTAGACGCAAAACGTAAGGTAGGCTAATCATGGCTGGATTAAATAATTTATTATCCGATTCCCAACAAACAACCACAACGATGCCAGCTTGGTATGACCAAGCACAACAGGCAATTGTTAATCAGGGGACTCAAGCAGCTGCTGCGGCGCCTACAATGGCCAATACAACAGCTCAGCAAGCTATTAACACGCTGCAAGGGCCTACTAATCCTTTTACCCAAGCTCAGGGCACATTACAACAAATTTCTAGTGGTGCAGCCAATCCTTGGATTACTAATCCCGTAACTGGAGCTGTAACACCTAATACCCAAACAGCTATGGGTGGTTTGTTCCAAGCTGAAAATCAACAGTTAAATCAACTGTTACCTAACTATACTGCCGGCGCAGAAGCTAGTGGTATTGGTTCTGGTAACTTTGGTAGCTTGCGTGGTCAGACTGCAGTAGATAAAGCTAAAGCTGACGCGTTCTCTAACCTTACAGCTCAACAAATGGCTGCTGCACTGCAAAACCAGCAAACAGGTCAGGCAGCTGCTGCTAACTTAGGTAACGTTGGTTCACAAGGTATTACATCAGAAATGAACGTTGGTACAGCCCAACAAAATGCCCCATTCCAAACTGTTGGAAACTTGGCCAGCTTGTTAGGAACGTTGCAAGCCCCCACAACAGTTACAAGCCAAAAACAACTTTCACCATTGGGTCAAATGACAACCCTTGGAAATACATTACAAGGTGGCTTGACAGCACTTGGCAATACTTCAGCTGGTGCAAGTTTATTAAAATCTTTAGGATTAACTGGTTTAGTACCAGGTAGCAATAAAACTACTACAACTGGTGGTGGCACTTCTACAGGCGGTGTTAATACAACAGGTCAAGGTCAAACTACTGTAGCTCTTCCTGTTGACCCAAGTTGGGGTGCCCCTGTTGCTGGTACTGGTGCTAATGGTGGTGCTGGTGCTGGACAGATTTTAGGAACCGATGGCAACGTGTATAATGATCCTTCTTATGGAACAAACGCTGGCGGATTAGATACAGGCATTTACGGCCCAACACCAAGTGGTAGCAATATTGATTTGCAACCAACTGATACAACTGTAACCGATACGCAGCAACAATACGGAGTTTAATAATGGCAGACCCAAAAGGCAATTTGCCTACAGAAGAATTAGATCAAGCTGATACCGAAGCGGCAACACCTTCTGCTGCTGGAGCGCTTCCTGGTGCAGGTGCTACCGTTAAAGTAACACCAGGTAAAGGTAGTAATATTTCTGTTCCTGGTGCTACTTCTATGGATGAAGCACAAACTATGGCTGTCTTGGATCGCTTGCAAAAGTTTGTGGATGAAAAAGACACCAATAAAGGCATTATCAATCCATTGATGAAAGGTTTAAATCTTGGCTATGCTACTACATACGGCCCAGATGCTTTCCAACGTGCCCAAGCACAATACGATTTACAAGATAAAGATGTACAAAATACACTAGCCACTATGGGTAGTTTGGCATCTAGCTTGTCACAAAACAAAGCGTTTTTGCAAGCCGCTAACACAGCCCCTGGAGGCGGTGGTGCGGCTGGTGCAGGAGCAACAGGCCCTGGTAGCACAATGCAAATGCAAGGCACACAGCTTTCCCCTATTGATACTATCATTGCCGGTTTACCTCCAACGTTGCAAGAACAAGCTCAAATCTATAAAAAGATGGGCACCCGTGCTGGCTACGATGAAATTATGAAAATGGGTCGTGAATACGAAACTAAAGGTCGTACTAGTGAATCTAAGAACCGTGCTGAAATCTTTGCTATGCCAGAAGGCCCAGAAAAAGATATCGCTATGCAAGAGTTCTTTAGCAAAGCATACCAGCCTGTTTCTACCTTTCAAGGTGGTTTCGAAAGCAAAACAAGTGGCGCTGGCGCTGCACGTGGTGCTGGATATGGTGGCTCTAATTTGGGCAACATGCGTCCACCGGGTCAAAGCACTGGTTTCCAACAAGGTATGGCTCCTGCGGATGATTTAGCACGTATTGATAATAATCTTAAGTCATACGGGGATAAAGGTATTAACACTTTAAGTGGTGTTATTAGCCGTTGGTCTCCTCCAAACGAAAACGATACTCCAACTTTAATTAACAACGCTTCTAAATTTCTTGGTATTGACCCCAATCAAAAAATTGATTTGTCAAACCCCGCAGTTCGGCAAGCTATTAGTACTGCTATTATTAAACAAGAAGGTAACCTGCCTAAGGTGTTTAGCACCCCTGGTAGAGGAACACCAACTGGTATCCCATCTGGTACTGTTGAAGGTGCTAAGTACCAAACTGAACAGTTGGTACAGCAAAACAATATGGATCGTGAAGCGATTGTTAAGCCACTGCGTGAAACACAGCAAAAGAATTTAGCGTTGCCATCACAGATTGATAGCACGTTGGCTACAGTTGAAAAAGGTAAGTTTGGACCTGGTACTGGTTTGCGTAAATTTGCTTTGGAAACAGAAGGCATGTTTACCAACTTAAGCAAGAAAGAACTCAAAGAACTTACAGACTCTAGAACATTAGAATCCACAGCTAAGAAACTTATTTTGTCAGATGCAAAAGGTTCTTTACCAGGTTCGTTCTCTGACTCTGACCGTGCATACATTGATAGCACTGGTGCAAGCATTAACGATCCTAAAGACTTTATTAAAGCCACACTGCAGCTCAAAAAGGCTTCTATCCTTGCTAACAATGATTTGGCTAACTACCTTAGCAAACCTGAGAACTCTGGTCGTATTGCTGAAGCATACCAACAATATCAAGACGAAGGTCGTGGTATGAAGATTTTGCGTGAAAATGCTCCGACATTATTTAAGTATGAAAAGAAAGCCGCCCCTACTGAAAATAAAGCACCTACAACAGTTCACACAGATGACGCAGCACGTGCTTGGTTGGCTCAAAACCCAAATCATCCTAAAGCAGCAGCAGTAAGAAAATCTTTAGAAGGTAAATAATGGCTGATTTTAATCCAGATGAGTACATCGCCCAAAAAAGCGGTGACTTTAATCCTGATGAGTACATTGCTCAAAAAGGCAAAGTAACAGTAGAGGCTGCTCCAGAAGAAGAAAAACCAAGTAGCCTACCAAAGCTAGGTACTTGGAAAGATGCTGCTAAATCTGCAGAACGTATGGCTATTGCTGTAGCTAAGCCACCTGCAGCTATTGCAGAGTATCTTGGTTGGGGTGCTCCTGCTAAACAACTCTTGGCCCGTGATGAACAGCTTAGAGAAGAAACTGGACTTGGTGGTTCGTTGTCCAGTTTGGCTGGTGATGTTCTTGGTTATATGATGCCAGCTAAAGCTATTTCTACTGGCGTACAAGCTGCAAAGACAATTCCTAAAGTAGCAGAATTAACTGCTAAAATTCCACAAGCATTAGAAGCTGTCCCAGCTCTTAATAGGATTGTTCAAAATCCATACGCTCAAGCATCCGCAACCGGCGCTGGCGCAACACTATTAAACCCAGCTGGTAAAGATATCACTGAGGAAGGATTTGGTGAAGAACGTGCTAAGCAAGCTATTACTGGCGCTGTTGCTGGTCCTGTATTGGCTGGTGCAGCTAAAGGATTTAGCAATGTATTAGATCCGCAGCTCAAGCGTTTGGCTGAACTTAGAGCTAAGGGTATTGATACTGATGCGCTAATCAAGGGCGACTCTACACTAGGTCAGATTCTAGGTGGTGGTACACAAGCAGTTGAAAACTTCTTAAAGGTATTCCCATTTAGCGGTCTTAAAAAGGCTACTGAAAAGGGTGACGTAAACCTTAAGAACCTAACTACTGCTAGAAACGATATCACTAAACAGACAGCTCAAGAAGCTACTGATGATATTACTAGAACTATCGACCAAGATATTGCTAAACAAAAAGCAGCGTTAAACTTTAAGAACACAGCTTTAGACCAAGGACATAGAAACCTGGTACAGCAGGAAAACCAAGCCTTAGCAGATGAAGTTAGTGGTTATAGCCACCCCGTTATTAACCGCGCATTGGCTCCGATTGGCCATGAATTACCAGCTGGTGTTAAAGGTACAGAAGCAGTTGATTGGGCTACTAATAAAGTATCTCAGGGCTACCAAGATACTCTTAAAGATATCGGTAAAATTCCATTTGCAAAAGTGCACAAAGATGATATCTCATCATTCTTAGACCCCAAAAACTTAAAACAATTTGATTTAACCCCCGCATTTAAAGAAAGACTTGCCGCAGACGTAGCAGATCTTACATCTGCGGCAGGTAGTGCTCGTACATTACCAGCTACCGTATGGCAAGCCAAGTTACAGAAGTTGGGCGATAAAGCCTATTCAATTCGTAATGAAGCAGACAACAAGTTTGAAAAAGGTGAATACGCTAAGGCTTTGTTAGAGCTCAAAGACAAGTGGATGAAAATGATGGAAGATGCTTCTGGCAACACCAACATCCGTAAGCTCAACGAAGCCCATTCATTGTTGCAAGCTCCTATCCGTGCTTCTACACACCTTAAGACTATGCTTGAAGGCGGAGACTTTAAACCAGAAACTTTGGTTGCTGCATTTAAATCTGAGATGCCACAAAAGCGTTTTGCTAAAGCACAAGATGAGTATGTTCAAGACGCTATTAAAAAGTATCAAGAAATTGCCAAACGTAAGGCTGCATTAAAATCGGCACAAGAGCAACGGGCACTTGATTTAGAATCTGTTAAGGGCACTAATAAACAGGCGCACGATGATTTTGTTTCTCGTATGCAAGAAGCTGAAACAAAAGCTACCCGCAACGTAGCACAGCAATCTGCTAAGACTCAAGAGCAATTAAACGAGTTAGTTGGTGGTATTCATAAAGAAGGTTTACCAAGTGGCATTCTAAACAAATTAGGATACGTATTGGCGGCTGCTCCAGCGGCTCGTATTGTTAGTGGTGCTGGTAGCTTTATGGGTGTTCCGGGTGCTGGCTTAGCTGCTTCTGCTTTGAACTGGCCTGCTATTGGTGCTGCCGCAGTTGGCCCACTGACACGCTTAGGCTATACATCACAACAGCAAGCGCTTAAAAAGCTAGCAACAGCCCCACGCTCCGAAGAGATGAAAGCTGCTGCTCAGCAGATTAGACAAAACCTACCACAGATTGGTGGGCTTGGTGGTTACTTAAAAGCAAGAACCGGCGAAGGTTACGCACCGGACGAAGGCGAAGAAGAGTAATTACTTTCTATAGCGTTTAGAAATCCAACCTTCCGCAGCTAGCGGAAAGTCTGGTGCCCAGGCTGGTGGAGTAACCATAATACTGGTTACATCTGCCAGCGCTTTATCCGCATTACCCTCATCAACTAGGAGTAACACCTCGTCATGGATAGAGTTGATAATGTTATAACCAGCTCCCTCGAGAGCTATCATAGCAAACGCCAAGAAATCGCGAGCCGTACCCTGAACAGCACTTTGGAAAATACTACTTCCAATCAGGGGATTTCTACTCCACTGCCGTATGTAAGTGTTTTGGGAGTGGACAGTAACTCCAACCTTTTGACTACCCCATGGTGTGGTGAGCAACTCGAGCTCTGGCCTTTGCCAACAGATGAGACGCTTACTGGGTAACTGCATCCACAATGTATCTTTAGCACACTTAATCACAATCTTCCCACCAGCCATATAAGGAACCCCTGGGTTCTCTACAGCTTGGATTGCGGAAGTCTCGCACATCCCCCACAAAGCCTTAACACGTGAGTAGGCGGCACGATAGTTATCTACCGCATTTTTTGCTTGTCTTTCCGAGATTTGCACTCCCATCCCCTCAGCGTATTTGACAAGTCCTTTAGCCCCTTGTCCGAACATCGCTCCAAGAACTGCCGATTTGGATATCTGCCGTTGATCTTTTGTAACTTCATCATAAGGTACGTGATATAAAGATTCCGAAGCAAATACTTTATACTCATCTAATCCCTTTCTAAACAGTTCTACTTTATCTTTTTGCCCAGCCAGCCAGACGCCAACTCGGTTTTCAATTGAGCTAAAATCCACATCAACGAAGGTCTTGCAGTTTGGAGCTTTAATTGCTGATCTAACGAGGGAGGAGAGTTCTGACATATTCCCCATTCTTTTACCAAATACTTGTGGTATTGCCACCTCAATTGCAGCATCTTCCAAAGTGGGACGCGCAATATTCTGTAAATTAAGTCCCCCACGGGACGCCCAGCGGCCAGTACTAGCGCCATGATATACCAGTGTATTCCGAATCTTTCCTTCATGTTGTATCTCCAACATTTTAGCGTACTTAGCCACGCTAGTTTGGCTTCCTTCTTGGCGCAGTTCTAATACGCGTTTAATATTTGGGTCTAAGTTAGTATTCACTAACATAGCTGAAACGGTCTTTTCGGTCAGGTCGGCTAAGTCTGCACCTTGTGCATTTAACCAACCTAGCAATTTAGCCCTCTCAGATGGCTTAAAACCGGTCAAGGAGACGCATTCAGCGTCGATGGCTGCCTGGGCATCATCCACAGCTTTGACAGCATTCTGGAGCTCTATAGGGTCCACAGGAACGCCTCTTAAATTAATCCGCTGGGTGAGCTCCCAAACATCTTGTTCGACGGCTGTAAGGGGCCTTAAATCGCGTCCTAAAGCCATTTCCGTACGAACGTCCTGTGCGCAGTATGCAAACAGTTCCGCCATGAGTTCTGGGTCTTCGTTAAAGGTTCCGTCTTTCTGTGGCTTGCATAGCTTTTGGATTAACTTGCGACCAGTGGTATCTTTAAGATGTTCTGAGTTCATAAACAGGGCGGCATCTTCCAAGGCCTGTGGGATGTTGTTTGCTGCAGCTACTGCCATAGTATCTATTACTTGGGTCAGCTTTAATGGAGGCCAGCCGTACTTAGGCACACAGACGCAGCTCCAGATGGCGTACTCGAACATGGCGTTCCAAGCTGCAATTTTGCCGCCGTTCTTGACGTGAGCCAACAAAAACATTAGGTCTTCGTTTGACGGATCAACTCGAGGTTTTGTAACAACTACGGAATCTGTTGTTGGGTTGCCGAACGCAATACACAACACTTCTGTTGTGTCGTCGTTGGCGTAGATGTCTAGACCACGGTCAGGAAGGTCAATAGCTGAACGGGTTTCAAAGTCGATTGAGTAAATCATTTAATGCTCCTAGGGCAAGCAGACGTATCTGCGGAATAAGTATTGTAACATAAAAAAGGGGCGCTGTACAAGCCGCCCCAAACTTCACCACCATGTGAATCTATTTAATACTTCTAACTTTTCATCATTGGACATAACATACCATTTAGAAATCTCCTCCCTGGTTCGTTTGCATCCTCGACATACATCTTGAGTGTCAAGGGTACAGATTCCGTTACATGGAGATTTAACTTCCACGTCTCCGGCCAGTTCCACAGATTTAGTGGAGGGCAAGCCCATGGATCAGATTTCACAAGCGCCTGCACTACATGCTAGCTGTTGCGCCCCTTCGACGTTGTCCGTGTTTTCTTTGAAGTCTTCCCAGTTGATTTTGGGGAGGCTGGCTTTGAGGCTTTCGTAGTCTTCTTGGCTGCACTCTTCGTACGGGGCTTGGCGGTACGTGCCTCCGTCGTACGGGAGATAGGAAACTCCGGAAATTTCGCTAAAGTTTTCCCACGTCCAGGCACCGACGGCTGGCCAGTCTTTTTCTTCGACAGAGATTGTGACAGAGGGTTTATGTTCGCACCAGTAGCGTTGGTAAGTAAGCCAGAGAGATAAGTGGCTAATTGGAGTGACGTCGGATCTAGTGATACCGTCTGGGGCTTTGATTGGAAAACTGAACACAACCGTTTGATCAGGTTTGTAAACACATGCTTCATTTGGTATTCCTTGTGAAATTAAAAATTGGGTGAGAGGGTCTTTTTTATCCCCTCTAACTCTTCGGATGTAGAATTTAGAGTGGCGCGGGTGGATTCCAGAAGCGCTATCAACAAGTTGACTGACTGTTCCGGAGGGTTTAACGCAAGTAATTGCGCTACTCTTAGGTATTCCAAGCAGTTCTGCAAACTCTTCATTGGCTCTTCTAGCTTCCTCTCTAAGCTCGGTAAGTAATCCATTTAACTCTTCTCCTTGCGTGGTGAGTAGTGGGTTGTCGTAAATTCCGGTGAGGGAAACACCAAGGAGTCGTTCTTCCTCGGTATTGCGCTGCCACACTTTCCGCAGATAAGGGAACTTTGTGAAGGTGGCCTGGATTGTACCAAGGATGGAAGCAATCCGCACTTTGCGCATAAGCGTTTCTTTTGTGTCGTCATGGCGTACTACAGCCTCAGTAAGATTACAAAATTGGTATGGTCTGAGAATGATCTCTGAGCACGGATTAGTTCCGAACTCAAAATTTGGA
>Ga0208106_1000225_pt1 | contig 20976 bp, 21 predicted proteins | sample CryBogCBE25Jul08_FD_184577 | JGI IMG/M metagenome (GOLD analysis project Ga0208106, IMG submission 184577) | Freshwater microbial communities from Crystal Bog, Wisconsin, USA - CBE25Jul08 (SPAdes) | ecosystem: Environmental > Aquatic > Freshwater > Lake | place: Crystal Bog, Wisconsin, USA...
AAATTCGCTTACACAATCCTTTATGTTGAGGATGTAACCAGAACAATTGGATTTTATGAAAAAGCATTCGGTTTCAAACAAAGATTTGTAACTCCCGACAATTCATATGGCGAATTGATTTCTGGTGATTCAACACTTTCATTTGCTTCAAAAACATTAGCATATTCTAATCTTAAAGATGGTTTTTTAGAAAGTGATCTTAATCAAAAACCTTTTGGAATTGAAATTGGATTTACTACAGATGATGTACCCAAAACTATCAGAGAAGCAATAGAAGCTGGAGCACTCTTAGTTGCTGAACCTAAAACCAAACCCTGGGGACAAATAGTAGCTTATGTTAGAGATCTTGATGGATTTTTAATTGAAATCTGTACCCCTGTGAATTAGTTGGTCTATGAATTTTAATTGATAAATGATATGTCAAAAATAAGAGTAAAGATTTGTTGCATTAGCAATATTGAAGAAGCAAAAAATGGGAGTACATTTTGGTGCTTCCACTTTAGATTTGGTGGGGAAAATGCCAAGTGGCCCTGGAGTAATTAATGATAAGCTAATACATGATATTGCCAAAATAGTTCAAGTAATTCATGTTCAACCATTTGGCGTTGATTTGTGCAGTAGCGTAAGAACCAATGGGAAATTAGATGAGAAGAAGTTGGAAGATTTCTTTAAACCATTTTGGGATAATTATAAACAACCAAAACTCCAACCCAATACAATATTGCAATAAAGCCTTTGAGAAAAGATGCAGGAATTAAACATTTCTTCATTTTTTAAATTTTAACTAAATAAAACCGGAAACTATTGCCAATTGATCTCTAAAATGATATTAAATAACAGTTATTAAACAAAATATAAGAACTGCCTCAAGAAACAGGTTTACCTTGCAGCAAATATCAGATATCTGTTAAAAATGAATTTTAAAAATAAGGTTTCAGTGATAATGTCAGTATATAATAGCTCTTTTCTGTTAATCAAAAGAGCTATTGATTCAGTAATGAATCAGGATTTTCCGGATTTTGAGTTGATTATAATTGATGACGGAAGCGATAATGACACCCAAAATAAAATTCTAAATTACACCATTCAACATGAAGATAAAATTACCTACATCCGTCATAAAAATCGGAGTCAATCTGCCTCTATAAACAGAGGTGTATTAATTAGTAGCGGTGAATACATTACAGTTATAGACGCTGACGATGAATATAAGTACAACCATTTAAGTAAATGTTTAGCCGAAATAAAATCATACGACTTAATTGCTTCAACTACCGAAACCATTGTCAAGAATGAATCGGATTATTATGTTCCCGACCGTTTTGATACCAATCAAGTAATACATGTAGACGATTGTGTATTGTTTGCCACTTTATTTGGAAAAAAAGAAGTGTTTGCCAAATTAAATTTTGAAAATATGTATGCTGCAGATGCTAACTTTTACGAAAGAGCTGAACAAAGTTTTTTCGTCAAGAAGCTAGATTTGAGAACTTATATTTATTATAGAAATAATCAAAATAGTATGACTGCAAAAATTAAAACAAAGACTCAAGTTGAATATTGATTTTGAAATACCTGAAAATCTTATAGTTGCAACACATATCAGTGGCATCTATGACGTAAATAGAAATACCGTTTTAGCAAATGATGATTTTTCTTTGGTTTCAGAATGGGCTAATTCAATTACTTCATTAGGTTTACATGGTATCATTTTCCACAATAACTTTTCAGATACAACTTGCCAACAAAATCAAAGTAAACTAATCCATTTTATAAGAGTCGATTACGATGCACATTATAATCCCAATGTGTTTAGGTATATCATATATTCAGAATTTTTGAAACTATATTCTGAGTCTATTAAAAATATTTTTTTTACCGACATATCTGATGTCAAGGTTTTAAAAAATCCATTTCTTGAAACTTTATATCTAAATAACCCTTCCTCCTTGTTTTGTGGAGATGAACCCAAAACTTTAGATAATGAATGGATGCAATTACATTCTCAACATTTAAGGAGTAAAATATCAGACTATAGTTTTTATGAAACAAAATTTAAAAATGATATTTTATTAAATTGTGGAATAATGGGAGGTAGCATTTCAATAATGCAACTTTTTATTAATGAATTAAGTGCTATTCATCAAAAATATAATTCTGATAATAACTCTCCTTATACCGGTGATATGGGAGCATTTAACTACTTGATCAAAAAAAAGTATACTAATTGTGTGATCCACGGAAGTCCAGTGAATACCGAATTTAAAACTTATTCTGAAGATTACGCTTGTTGGTTCAAGCACAAATAAAGTAAATAAGTGAAAATATTATAATCTGCCTATCTAACAGTTTAATATTAACTTTAAAGTAAATCTTATACTCTGTATCATGAATTTAAAAGTATTGTCTTTTCAAGTTGCAGATAGTATTGATATAAAATTATTTAAAACAGCATTTACTGCAAATATTCACTTTGCAGATTCTGATGAACTTTTCTATCATGTAGATACATTTAAATATCTCTATGTATTTAAATATGGCATTATTTGTTTTCTGGGATATGATGAAACTGAAATGTCTGGATTTTTACAATTAATCATACCCTATTGTAGAAACTATTTTGATCAAAGATTAAGTGATGAATTTGATATTGAAACAAATGCCCCTGCCATTAATTATGGTTATAATAAAATAGAAATTCCAAAACCTAGTATTGATGCAATTAGATTAATCATGCTCAATGTATCACAAAGTGTATCACTAGACTATTTTGATCAGCAGACAAATCTTTTATTAGAAGAAACAAATTATCAAACACAAGAATTAGAAAAGAAAGGGAAGATTGATCTTGGTGGCAAAGAACTTAAGAAATATATTGGAAGAACCTTAAATCTAAAAAACAGAATAGCTGGTAACTTATATATTTTTGATTCGCCCGAAGCAACATGGGAAGACGAGAATTTGAATAAGTTAGATTTAGGACTGAAAAAAACTTTTGACCTTCAATCTCGTTTTAGAACTATTCAGGAGGGCTTGCAAATTGTAAAAGAGAATCTCGAATTATTTAAAGATTTATTACAATATAGAAACTCTGTTGTTTTAGAGTGGGTGATTCTTATTTTGATCTTAGTTGAAGTTTCAAATATTTTTATTGAAAAACTATTTAAGTAAAACTAAATGAATGGTTAGGGAAAATTGACCAGTAATATTAGGGACTATTCTAAAGGAACTTTTTCTGGAATTTTTTGTCTTACTTAGTTAAGACAAGTTTCATCATAATATCTGTTTGCTCATCTTCTCCTAGTTTGAAAATATGTTTATCAAATTCTAAGAAGCCATTTTTCCTGTAAAAATTCAAAGCTCTCTTATTTTCTTCCCATACTCCTAACCAAACATAATCTGCTTTTCTTTCAATGGCTATCTCTATAGCTTTATCGTACAATAATTGCCCTACTTTTTTTCCCTGAAATTCATTTAACACATAAATTCTTTCAATTTCCATTGCATTAGCATCCTTTAATTCTGTTTGAGTATCACCGAAATTTAATTTTAAATATCCGATCACCTTTTTCTGATCTAAAGCGAAAAAAAATTTAGAATTGTAATTATTTAATTCTCCTGTCAGCTTTTGTATGGAGAACCCTTCTTTTAAGTATTGAACCATATTCTCCTCACTATTAGAAGCTGAGAATGTTTCAGAAAATGTTATTCGTCCTATTTCCTGCAATTTCAAAATGTCGTTACCTGAGACTTCTTTAATATCAATGTTGATCATGTTTACTTTAAAATTTCTTGGATACAAAAAATACTATACTTATCTGATATAAAGTATTTTTGTTTTTATACGAAATAATGCAATTATGAATATAGAACTTTTTGAAAGAATGCAATCTGGAAAACCATTTCGATTAGACGATCCTGCTTTTCAAGAAATCGTAGCTTTTAAAGACAGAACTTTGAGTTTGTCGCCAGTACTAAATGCATCCACAACTTCAGATCAATTCAGAGAGCGCCTGAGCGATATTATCGGAAATAAAATTGATGAGAGTACTACCATTTTTGCACCCTTCTATACTAATTTTGGACGTTATATCAAGATAGGTAAAAATGTATTCATTAATCATGCCTGCTCTTTTTTAGATATGGGAGGGATTACCATTGGAGATAATGTTTTAATTGGACCAAAAGTGAATATAGTTTCTGAAAACCATCCTATCGATCCTGCTCAAAGAAACTGTTTAATTGGTAAACCCATAGTTATAAAAAACAATGCTTGGATTGGTGCATCTGCAACCATTTTACCTGGTATTACTATTGGTGAAAATTCAATTGTAGCAGCAGGTGCTATTGTAACAAAAGATGTACCAAACAATACCATCGTAGCGGGTAACCCGGCAAAACAAATAAAAAATATATAGTTTATTGTAAGATTGCCCATGCTAATCCATCAGGGCCAGCCAATTCAATCTTATTAATCACCTGCATTTTTTGTAAATCAATCACCGCAATATAATTGTCTGCGCTACAAGCTACATAGACAATTTTGTTATCATTATCCGGTAAAATACCCGCACATCCTTTTCCTAACTTTAATTGCTTTATCAATTGGCGGCTTTCTGCATCTATTATGTATAAGTCACCAGTTCTTAAACTGGATACTAAAGCAAGTTTACCATCAGGCGTAAATTTTAATCTGTTTGCGCCAATAGCTTTTATGGAAGGACTTTTTATGGTTTTCTTATTGATAAGATCGACAATCCAAATTGTTCCATCATCCGCAGCAGCAGTCCACAATTCTTTACCATTGGGTGTTACATCAAATCCTTCTGATCCCTTTCCTACATGCACAACAGTTTGCAACCATTGGTGTTGTATTTTGTGTTGAAATGCAGGAGGCGGAACACTTTGAGCGGTTTGCCCTTTTTGTGCTTGTGGTGGACCAAAACGAGGTTTAACTAATGTATCTACTAAAATACTTACGGTGCCTGCATTTACATTCGTAGTAAATATTTTTTTTGCATCAGCACTCACATAAATCATATGCGTACGGTCTTGACCAGTACCCATTGACCAATCAACTTCATGGGTAGCATTATTATATCTTCCAACCGCACTGGCACCTTCTGCAGAGAACCACAATTTACCATCAGCAAAATCTAATCCATGAGGCGCAGATAATGGTTGAATATTGATATCCTTCAAACGTTTTTGACTAACAAGATCTATCATATCTATTTCATGTGGATTTGACCCATAAGAATTAGACACAAAAGCTGATTTACCATCAGAAGAAGCAATCACTTCATGAGGATCATCTCCAACAGGAATACGCGTCTTTGTTTTTAAAGTTATCGGATCAATTATTGCCAAAACATGATCCCCCTTTGAAAGAGCTAACAATGTTTTTACTTGAGCCCTAGTATTACTATTTATAAAAACAAATCCTATTACAAGAAAGAAAGAGAAAAGTGAATATTGATTGTTCTTACATCTCATTGTATATATTTTTGACTAATATCAGAAATATATCTCACATAATTGATTTTTTAATTATGATTAACAGAACTATAAAATAGCGAAATCGATTTATCTCTAATGTATCAGTGGAATTGAGGTGATCAATCAGTAACCAAGATTTAAAAATAAAGTTGCTTTCACTATACTGTATAATTTCCATTGTGTAGCAGATGAATTTTGCTGTTGGATATTCATGTAGCCGAAAACAAAGTTGTCATGCTTATTTACTGCGTAACTAAACCCGATAAAAATACGGTTCTGGTCAAAAACATGATTAGTCAATGTTGGACAATAGTATAGGTAGATTTCATCGCTAAAGGCAATAGACAAAGATTTTGGATCGAAGACCCTTTTACTTAAAGGCAATTGGTAATATATATTGTATCGTAGTTTATACGTATTTGTGTAATTACTTGCTGTTGTTGAATCGTTCAGTAGATTTTCTTTCCATTTTTCTTCTGCTCTAATCCATTGCATGAGCTTATGTTTACTGGAATTATTAAACCATTGGAATTGTTGCCAAATAAAATGTTCTGGTATAGAAATATTTTTTTGAACATCCCCGGGTAAATAATCAGTATAGCCATACCCGGCAGTATATTTATTATTATTTTTTAAAAAATAAGTACCGGCAAAACGAAAAGTAAATTGTGAAAAATTATTGAAATAATTGTCATTCGTATGTATTTCTCCGTCTAGCCAAATCCCCCATCTTTTGCTGAATTTAATATTGGCATTATAACCAGGCCAAATTTGTTGTTCATAAACAACTGCCTTCTGCTGCGCCATTAATGCAAGAGGTAGGATAAAAAAGGCGCTCAATACAATAACAAACTTCAATACTTAAATATTCAATGAGGACGCAATTTACAAATCAAATTTATTAATTCAACATTTTTGATGAACAGATGTGATATATAGATATAAAAATTTTATTATATTTATTTTCTTTTCTTATTTAATATGTTTATGTGATCCATCGCATTGTGGCATTTTTTTAGAGAATCCACAAGTACAATCATTAATACCCTTTCCACAAAGTATTTGTGAAACATATTTTTCTACCCTTGAAGTTCGAGTAGCAGATTGTTTAGGTGCTGAAAAATAGAGATTATAAGCTCTTTGCCTTCCTGGAGTTAATGCTTCAAAAGCTTTTTTTAAAGTAGGATTACTGTTCAACTTATGTTGAAACTCTTCCGGAAGTTCTAAATTTTTACTCAGCTTTAATTCAACTTTTATACCAGCTTTTTCTACTTCAATGGCTTCATATATATAAGCTTTCAATATAGTCTTTCGCTTTTTAATATCTTTTACATTGGTAAACTTAGCCATGCGAACAGACTGTGAATTCTCTCCTGGTTTACTTAGAATTTGTTGTTCATCCAATAGTAACGCTCCTTTAAAAAATCCCAAGGCGCAATAGTCTTTAAATAAATGAAGTATTATAATATTAGCATCACCGAACATATAACATGGTGCGCGCCATTTGAAAGTTTCCGTAAGACCACATTCCATTAGAATTAATCTTAATGCCGCTGCTTCTTCCTGCCAGCTTTTTGCTTTACTCAAGTATGCATCAACATTCGAATTCATATTATTTACCAGATTTTTGAATTCTAAATTTATTTATCTTTTTATAATTTTATTTCTATATACACTTTTATCTGTTCTGCTTTCTACAATATATACGCCAACAGAAAAATTGCTGCTATTTATTTGTAGATAATTCAATCCGTCACTATTTAATATTTGTGCAACTCTTCTTCCAAGAATATCATAAACTATTACCTGTGTGATATTTTCTGACCCTTTTGAAATATTAATAACCTGCTTAGCAGGATTCGGCCAAACGAGCGGATTTTGTCCATTAGGTATTCTTATTACTACCAAATTCGAATACTGGTAGTTACCTAATTTATCTACAATTTTTAATCGATAAAAATTTAGGCCTTGATTGGCATTTGAATCGATAAAAGAATAATTAGTTGTGAATTTTCCATGATTTTTTGCATTGATAGAATCTATTTCATAAAAATTAGTATTGTCTATACTTCTTTCTAGAATAAAATAATCAGTATTTAATTCAAGTGTAGTAGTCCAGTCTAATTTGATTTGGTGTCCAGAAATAAGTTCCCCGCTAAAATTCAATAGTTGCAAATCTGTAAATCCAAAGGAAGACAGGTGATCTATGGTTGCCACAGAAAGTAAATTAGTATTATGGCTAGATAATGCTAGTCCACAATAAATGGGCGTATTTGCACCAAAGCCTAAATCTACTGTATTCCCAACTTTGAACCAATTCAAAGAATCTTTTGAACCATAGGCAGTATATGTACTATTTGCTTTTACCAACCTAATCCAAAATGGAGCATTAAATCCAGTTAAATTCTGATTAGTACTAAATCCCTCAGAAGTTTGTCTATATTGAAAAGCTATTCCGTTTCCACTAGTTAGTGAGATGAATGCATGTCGAGCAGAGGCATCCAAACTTTCTCTAAACATAATGCCACATTTATTCCAAGGATCAGATTTATCCATTGATGTAACTCTTGCTGTAATTGTTCCATCACCATTTAATAGAACATTCGCATAATGGAACTGATCGCTAACATCCCAAATATCCGCACCAGAAGCACGAAGTGTAAATGTACCTGCATTGTAACATGCAGAACCTGAAATTACTGTAGCTCCAATATCTTGAGATGACCATCGGGAAGGTAATATTCCGCAATTAGACCCACATTGCAGAGTTGTAAATGCTTGATTGCCTATAATAATACTAGTATCACTTGAACTACAAATTCCTTGAACCGTATAATAATAGTCAGTCCCGCAATTGAGGTTTTTCAAATCAAGATTTAAATCAGGAGTAACAACTTGTTTCCAACTATTTTCAGCTACTGTTTTGTACTTGACGATGAATTTATCTGCACCATTATTATTCCAATTTAGAGTAACAGCATTTTCATAAATATTACTTACTGAAAACTGATTTGGAGACACGCATTGAATAGCGCTTAATTGCCCAAATACTTCAAATTCATAAATCGAAAAACCATATATGGTACCTCGAGTTAATCCATATAATCTGATATATCGTGCAGATGCTTGAACTGGAATTAAATTTGAATAGGATGTATTGTTTGTAATATCTGCAACAGTAGCCCAATGAGTTGAATCGTCGCTCACTTGTATTTGAAAATCTTTACCTAAAGCTGTTTCCCATGAAATATGCACATTACAGATATCATATCTTTTCTGCAAGTCCACAAAAATATATTGTTGATCTTGAAAAATACTTGACCATCGAGTAGTTGGGTTCCCATCAAATGCAGCTGAGATGGGCGTAAGTGAGCTTGATTCACTAGAAGCATACGCTGGTTTATTCAATGCAATATTAGGGGTGATACAGGTATCAGGGATATTTGCTTTTACTCCATAAACAATCAGTTGATTTGAAAAAGTTCCTAGATAAACTTTTCCATTAGCAATTACGGGACTGCTAAATTTTGCAAAATTTCCTGGATAATCAATCATATAAGTTCCAGAATTCCAAAGCTCTTTTGTAACATCCGTTGCATCAAAGGCTCTTAAGATGCCTGGACAATTAAAGTTTTCTCCATCACAATTTACCGGATAACTGGCCCATAATATCGCAGTTGAATCATACTTGTCATTGGAAGAAACTGATAACATGGCACCAGTTTGACCAACAGGACCTTGAACACCACTTGTTATAATGTTTTGCTGGTCAAGTAACCCTAATCCTCTATTAAATGGTATTGCCTTTAGGGCAGTGTTTTCTGGCCAGAAATAGGTGTATTCCTTTTGGGTTCCCCCATAATAGGTAAATTGTGCATGCATATTAGCTGCATTCCCGAGATTAACTGTTTGCACATTATTATTGAAAGAAGTATTGTACCCTCCTAAATTAGATTGATTTAAGAGATACAAATTACCGTCTTTACAACCTGTGATTGTTCTGTTTGAACTTGGTATAATCATCACACCACTAGTTCCTAAATCCAAATCGCCGGCTTCTAAAGTTTGAAAATTACTTGGAGTAAAATAATCTTTAACTGGCTGTAAAGAATCTTTAGGATTCATTCTTATTACAGATTCTGATCGGTTTATGAGATTGGTGGGATCATTAGTATTTCCCACTGAGCCATTCCCAGTAGCAAAATAGATATTCCCTGATGAATCTGCTGCAATACCAGTTCCGCTCATCCAGATACCCCCATTGTAACCGTTCGGGGTTGCATTATAAACAAATTTTTGAGCAAGTGTATTTGCATCGTATCCTAAAATCCAACCATGATAAGGACCCCAATCGCAGTGTGAAGAGAATCCAATATATACAACTCCGTTTAAAAGTAATAGACCTGGTCTCTGATTATTTCTAAGTGGATCAAAGTTTACAACACCATTTACACTGCCATCGCCAGTCCCTTTCACAGAAGCCTTAATTAATAAAGGACTATTTGATTTTTCATTTCCTGTTCTAATATCAAGTGCATGTAAGGCCTGACTAACAATTTTTGTAACCGTATCAATACTTCTAGCTACCAAATAAATAGTATTTGAAACTGTATCTATAACAGGTGTTCCAACAATTCCAATGAAACTTTGAAAATTGCCTGGGCAAGCTCCTACAAGATCTTTTTGCAAAATCGGTCTTGAGTTAACTGGAGTTAGATTTATTTTCCAGTAAGGATCTGAAACATTGGCAGAGTCTGCATCATAAGCGTAGACAGTATTATTTACAGTACTTAGGTAAACGATATTGTGTAAACCAAAATTTGGAATATTTACATTACTGACTATTAATGGTTGAGCATACATTTGTTCATCCACCTTCCTTGTAAATATTTTACCAAATGTTGACTGGCTTACATTTTTTTTGTTCAGAACAGTTTCCTTATTATACCATCCCGTTCTTCCGACATCATTATGCTGGGTTACTACATTAGTTTGAGAAAAGGCAGCATTTGCTCCAATAAATAAATAGGCTATAAAACTTAGTAGTTTTAATTTATTTTGAATAACTAAATTGGTGTTTATATAAATACTTTTCATTAAGTCAGACAATCTAAGTGCGTTCAAATGAATATTTGGTTCAAATTTAAAAAACTGGATACAACTAATTGTATTATATTAGAATTGCAATCAATGTTCTAATATAATCAAATTGAATTGCCTAAGTAATTTGATGATAATAAAATTATAAATTTAAAGATAGTTGCTCAAACTTGATGATGCAATATGACTAGATCCATTAAATACTTAACCCCTTTTCTATTGTTTTTTTTGGGTTATCTATCATTTACAAAAACTGGCTTAATAGTTTGGTTACCATTAATCTATTCATTTGGTTTAATTCCATTCATTGAATTATTCATTTCTCCTGATACCAAAAACCTTGAAAAAGCAGCAGAGGAAATGGCTAAAAATGATATTAAGTACGATCTTATTTTATATCTGGTTGTAATTTTTCAATATACTTTACTTTGGCTGTTTTTCTCGAGGCTCCGCCAATCCAATCTATCTAGCATAGACATAATAGGAAGAACAATAAGCATGGGTTTGCTTTGTGGGATTTTTGGTATTAATGTTGCTCATGAACTTGGCCATAGAGTAAACGGTTTTGAGCAGTTTTTAGCAAAGTCATTGCTCCTTACAAGTTTATATATGCATTTCTTTATAGAACATAATAAAGGGCACCACAAAAATGTATCTACCCCTGAGGATCCTAGTTCTGCCAAGCTGAATGAATCTTTATATGTCTTTTTACCACAAACAATTATTGGGACTTATTTGGGGGCTTGGAAAATTTCTATATCAGAAGCGAAGAAAAAATCGAAATTTTTCAATATAAATAACGAGATGTTTTATTTTCAAATAATTCAAATTGTATTCTTAATATTGATTTATTGGGCATTCGGGTTAAACACAATGATGCTTTTTCTAATCGCTGCTTTCATTGGAGCGCTTCTACTTGAATCTGTTAATTATATTGAACACTATGGATTGAAGAGAATAAAAAAAGGAGAAAATAATTACGAAAGAGTTCTTCCAATTCATAGCTGGAATAGTAATCATATTATGGGTAGATTACTATTATTCGAACTAAGCAGACATAGTGATCACCATTATATGGCTTCTAGGAAATATCAGATTTTAAGAAATTTTGAGCATTCACCTCAAATGCCGACTGGGTATCCAGGGATGATATTGCTCTCATTGATTCCTCCCTTATGGTTTAGGGTAATGCATAAAAAACTGCAAGAATTTAATTCAAAGGCTGAATAGAATCTTACATATTATCTTAATTACTTTAAGTCAGTTAAATTATCTAGCACATAGCATTGTTCCCATTTTTTCATTCCAATTTTCGGATAATATTCTACTGCTTTAGGAGCTGACAATAAAATAAGTTTCGCCATTGGTGCTTCTAGTTTCGTTAAACGAATCAACATTTTACCTATCCCGCTTTTTTGGTAAGACTCATCAACTGCCAAATCAGATAGGTAAGTACAAAATGCAAAATCTGATAAAGACCTAGACACCCCAACTAATTTACCTTCATCTCGAGCAGTTATAATGATATTACCATGAGTTAACATTTTTGAAATTCTTTCAGGATCATTTACGGGGCGTCTTTCTGCTAAAGTTGATTTCTTTAGTACTTCTACAAATTCCTCAGAACTAATATTGTATTCTCTTTGATATTTTATCATACTTGTATTTTATAAGTCATAGATATCATCTTGCAATTTCGTAAATTGAAAGATGATATTTTTCATCTAAATGATCAATTTAATTAAATATTACCATATGAATTATTTTAATGTATTAAAAATTACTTTCTTTATCTTTTTAATTAGTTCAATTGTAAGTTGTGTAAGTAGTAAGAATCAAACAGCTGAAATAAAGGAATTAATTGAAAGAGAATGCACCACTTGGAGAAGTGGAGATGGGATAGCTCATGCAAATTGCTGGCGTATCCAACCTTATACGAGGGTTTTGGTATCAACCAAAGAAGGTAAAACAATTGATGTGCCACCCTCAAATATGGTGCAAACAGCACCACAATTCTTAGGCAATGGTGGTACTTATGCAAATAGTAATTACAAAATAAGTGTTAAGGGAAAGTCTGCTTGGGCAAGTCACGACGAGGTATCTACATCAAAGGATGGAATTTCTACCTATTCTTATGAAATGAAAATGCTAGAAAAGATCAATAATGAGTGGAAACTTGTGGGAATATCAATCCACATTTATAAATAATCAAATCAACATATCTGGCTATCTGATTTTTAAAATAGCCAGATATTCTATTACAAAATCAATCTTTAAGAGGCTTTACCATAATATTTTTAAAGTACACAATACTTTTCGGATCATGCCCTTGAAGTGCAAAAGTGCCGTTCGAAATAACGCGTAAAGAATCTTCCCCTCTTTGTGATTTTACATTTTCAGGTTCTGTATAATCCACGACTGTTTTTTCATTCAATTTTATAATAACTCTTTTACCTTCAACTTTGATATATTCAGTAAACCATTCATTATCTTTTATATACTGTTCTTTCACGTCCATAATTCCATAAAGGCTTCCTGTTCTTCTCCAATCTGTATGCGAATTATTTACCTGTACTTCATATCCTCTTTCCGGCCAACTAGCTTGTTGAAATTGAGTATGAAAATAAATACCTGAATTTGCACCTGGCATAGTTTTCACATCTGCTTTAAATTCGAAATTCTTAAAACTATGTTCGTACATATCCCCTACATAAAAAAGATGGGCAGTTTTTCCATGAACAATAATCATTCCGCTATCTACTGAAAATGTAGCTGCATTCTCCCCCACTTTCCAACCATTTAAAGATTTGCCATCAAACAAACTAACCCAACCTTTCTTAACCATTGCATTTTGGGGGCTAAATGCCATGACGCATAATAGGCTAAGAGTACAAATGAGCATTTTTTTCATAAAAATAAATTTGAGCTTACGATTATTGTTTGTGTTCTTTTTTATAATGTTCTAACAATTCATCGCCCCCAAAATCATGCTTCAGGTCGCGAATCACAGAATGGACATGATTGGCATTGTTTTGTGTATTATCATATTCAATCAACACAGTTGGGCCTTGAATACGATAATAAGTTCCCTTACCCATCATTGATTTACTATCTCCTGCCCATGCAAACCAAAGTTTATCAAGACCATTTGCATGAATATCTTTCAACATGTCTTCGGCAAAGAGCTTTGTGTAACGATGAACATATAAACTGATTAATTTCAACATCAATTGTTTCTGTTCAATTGAAAGTTCCGCATAACAAATACCTTGGGGATTATCAAGCATTAATTTTCTTTTATCAAAACTGATAATATCTTTAAAAGCAATAGTGTCGATAATTGTTTTCTTTAATTGGTTTTCATTTAAAGAACGCAATAAATTAAATCCGAAATCAGTTTCTTCTTTCAATACTTGAGTACCTTTTTTTATACCACTTAAAACAATTCCAGGATTTGAACCAAGAAATCCCGGGGTTCCAGAAGTAAGTGATTTATTCAAAAAAGAAAAATTGAATGAAATATGATGGCCTTCAAAACGCCAGCCCCATATTGTTTTATCAGAAGGAATCCCAAATATGGTTATATGATAATTTCCGGTATCTCTAAAATGATCTTCTGGTTTTCGCATCTCAAGTTCTTTCAATACTTGATCCAATTGCATAATCGCTCTAGTTTTTTTAAAGGTTTCTTCACTTAAACAAGTTTCTAATAAATCAAAAGCAGCCTTCTTTTGATTTTCATTCATGTCATTAAATGTGATCCCTTTTCGCTCAATTGGTACAAAATGATAATTGTAACGTTCATCATTATCAAAAGGAAATAAAGTTTCCTTTTTTTGTTCATCATTTAAAAGTATCATGAAATTATTTGCGGCTGTTACAGATTTCTGAGCGGTTATTTTAACTGAAAGCAGCAAAATACTTAAGACTAGGAACAAAGTATATTTCATATATGAGGTTTGCAGTTATAAGATAAGTAAAAGCTTGTTAAGGCACTCTTTAAAATTCTAAAATTATTATTAATCCATACAACAACTTGCTTCCAAGCAATCGGAGTTATTGAACTCCTTTTACTTTCATCTGTAAAATATAAACAGATTTCGAGGCAGTGATGAATAACTGATTCTTCTGACTTCCCCCAAATGTAATATTGCCTGTCCATTCTTCAGGTACTTCTATATGTTCAATCCATTCCCCTTTTTTATTATAGACTGTAACACCCTTTCCTGTTAAATATATATTACCCTGTTCGTCAATAGTCATCCCATCAGATCCTAAAGGAGCAAATAATTTTTGATCAATGAGTTTCCCCTCATCAACTATATGATAGCGATAGGTTTTATTAGCCCCTATATCAGCAATATAGAGATATTTTCCATCAGGTGTTCCAATGATTCCGTTGGGTTGTACAAGGTTATCAGCCACTATGATGGGCAATTTATTTTTTTTAAAATAATACACTTTTTGTCCTCCTATTTCAGGAGATTTTCTCACCCAATAATCTCTTTGATAATAGGGGTCTGTAAAATAAATTCCATTAGAAGGGCTAATCCATAAATCATTAGGTCCATTAAAATGAAGGCCTTTAAAATTATCAAGAATTACTGCTACTTTCCCATTTGGTGTAATCTGCCATATTTGATTATGCTCATCGGCACAAGTAATCAAATTGCCCTGCTTATCAAAATACATTCCATTAGAACGCCCTGCATTTTTTAAATACAAAGAAAGCTTTCCTTCAATATCGTACTTCCAAATGGTATTGTTTGGCTGATCAGTAAAAAACACATTCCCAATTTTGTCAACAGCTGGGCCTTCTGCAAAACCAAATTTGTTAGATATTAGTTGCAGAATTGCCCCATCCGCTATTATCTTGCTTTTTTTATTAGTACTTTGACTAAAAGAATTTACAATAGCCTGTCCTTTTATTTTGGGCAAGATTAGATGGGTCAGCAAAAGAATGAAAATGAACGACTTTCTCATATGAATACTTAAGTTATAAATAATATCTTCAATTAACAAGAATGCTATTTATGAAAAAGATTATCCTGTTTTCGATAATACTCATTTTACAATTCTCCTTTACCAAAAAGGAAATCACTTGGGTGGCAATCGGAGATTCTATCACTTATTTAAATGACCATACAGATGAAACTGGAAATAGAATTACAAAAGGATATATGAGTAGAGTTGTAGAGAGACTTCCTTATATCCATTATTTTAATAAAGGGTATAATGGATGGACTGCCGTGCAAATAGCTTCAGATATAGAGAAATTAGGAATTCAGAAAGCAGATGTCTATTCAATTTTTTTGGGAACCAATGATTGGTGGGGCTCAAAACCACTTGGTAGTTTTGCAGATTATGCTAACAATGCAGGCAGTTCCACAGTTTTTGGAGCATTTAGAATAATCATTAATAAATTGCACAACCTAAATGAAAAAGCCACTATTGTTTTAATTACACCAATGCAAAGAGTCGATTTCGTATATATAAATGATTATAGAAATAATGCACATGGTTCATATAAAGCAAAAAATGGACAACAATTAGAAAACTTTGCTAATGCAATTATTAGCATTGCCAATCATGAACATTTTGAAGTGGTGGATCTTTTTCACAAAAAGGGAATGGACTATTCTCACCTTGTTCGATTCAAAAGAATGAAAGATTCTACCACAGGAGAATATAAAAATATTCCTTATCCTAATTTCATAGGTATGCCTTTTAATCCTGCAATTGATGAGTATCCTTATCCTAAAGAATCAATGGATATTACTTACGATGGTTTGCATCCTTCAGATAAAGGGTATGAAATGATTGCAGAATCATTAATTAAGGTCTTCAAAAAAGTGAATTAATTCAAAGAAATATTTCAAGATAGTACTTGACTAAAAATCTACACCATATTGATCCACTAAATAAATAAAGGCAGCAATATTTACAGCACCTAAATGTAATTCTCGTTTGTTTACATTTTCAAAAACATCGGTTTTTGCATGATGTAAATCAAAATATCGCTGACTATCTACCAGCAAACTAGTTTGAATGATATTTTTAAACTCTGTACTAAGTGGACTAATATCTGCACCACCTCCTCCAGCTATTATTTCTGTTCCATATGGTTTTAATAAATGCGTCCAAGTTTGAAATCTTTTTAATTGAGAAGCACTGCAACCAATTCCAATGGCCCTTGGAGTAAAACCCCCATCATCACTTTCTAAAGCAAGAATATGTTTTTCTTTATTCAGTTTAGCTAATTCAGTATATTTCAATCCACCTTTTCCACCATTTTCTTCATTTGCAAATAAAACAAATCGGATAGTACGTTTTGGATGGTAGTTGATTGATTTAAATGCTCGAAGTACCTCCATCGTTTGTACAATGCCAGTTCCATCATCATGAGCTCCTTCATTTACATCCCAACTATCGAGATGACCACCAATGGTAATAATTTCATTAGGAAACTCAGACCCCTTTAATTCTGCAACAACATTGTTTTCATCTGCATCTGGCAAAAAATAACCAAAGGTTTCTAATTGCACACGAATAATTGATTTTTTTGCTTGTTCATACAATTCCTTTGCATCATTTGGACCTAAAGCGATTGCAGGAATTTTAGGAAAAGAATCATTGTATTCCATTACTCCTGTTTGAGGTTCATTATCTGGAGCGGTACTTAATGAATGTATCATCACTCCAATTGCCCCATACTTAGCTGCTCTGCTAGGTCCATCCGAACGATAGACATATGCATCTTCATAAGCTTTACCTGTTTCAATGATGCTTGGGTGTAGTATGCTATGATAATAAACTATCTTACCCTTAACTTCATTTTTTCTTCTTTCCAATTCATTAAAATCTGAAACTACCATCACTTCAGCTTCAATTAAACCGTTGCTACTTAAAGAATTGCCAAGAGCCATTACTTCTAGTTTTTTATTTGTAGCATCACCATCTACTCCAACAATTGCTGCATAATCTTTCCCTCCTCTTTTCCAATTAGGCGTTTTACACGGTTGAAAAAAAACTTTATCAGGCTGGAATGCTTCCATACTTTTTTTACCCCAAATAGCAGCATTGTGTTGTTCTGGTGATCCCGCTAAACGTCCGCCAATATTCTTTGTTAACTCTCTCAACAAATCATAAGCTTTACCATTTGTCATGATCTCATAGGAAATATTTTTAATCATCACACTATCCTTATTCATCTGAGCAGAAACTATGAAAGGGAGACTTATAATACAAATCATTAAAATGCGCATACTATGTTTTTTGTGATTTTAAATATAATCAACTTTATCAAACGATACCATATTGATTAAACTTTTGTAACTTATTTTTGAATGAGTGTGGAAAATGATGAAAAAGATTTGAAAATAGAGAGTAATAATTTTTATTGTCATTTGATTCTGAAAAAAAATCAAAGAACCGCTATTGGAAATTTATAAATCAATTATATGAAAAAAATATTTTTAATTATTGGGTTTGCATTCTTAATCATATTTGAATGTTTAAGAGTTTATTTGATTATGCCAATGCCAGGAAGTCAAAGGAATAATAGCATTGAATTAGCCTACTTTTTAGGATCAAATAAAAATATTATTCGAATCATTGGCTCTTTGCTGATTTTATATCCGGTTATCTCGTTTATTTTTAAGGGCAAGAAAAAAGAAAAGCTCCTGGCTATTTGTCTATCGGCTACTTATCTAATCATATTTTATGTTTTTACTTATGTAATGGAAGCTGATAAAATGTTTTATCAACCAACAAATACCTATTTCAGTGATGTGTCAAAAAACAAAATACCTGCAAACAAATTAATTATTGGTGTTGCATCAGGTGCTTTATCAAAAGCTTATCCCATTCAACTTATTGGGTACCATCATCAAGTAAGAGATTCGATAAATGGGATTCCTATTATGGTAACTTACTGCACTGTTTGCAGAACAGGCAGAGTTTATAGCCCTATTGTAAATGGTAAAGTGGAAGAATTCAGGTTAGTAGGAATGGATCATTTTAATGCCATGTTTGAAGATGCAACTACTAAAAGCTGGTGGAGGCAATCAACCGGTGTCTGCATTGCCGGTCCTTTAAAAGGTTATCAATTAAAAGAAATAACATCAGAACAATTAAGTTTACATGTTTGGTTTAGGCAGCATCCTAATTCATTGGTATTACAACCAGATGAAAAGTTCAAAGAAAATTATGAGAAAATGGATGCTTATGACAAAGGCCTTTCTAAAAGCGACTTAACAAAAAGAGATTCTCTATCATGGAAAGAAAAATCTTGGATTTTAGGAATTCAGAATAATTTGATCGCTAGAACTTACGACTGGAATTTATTACAAAAAGACAGGATAATTCAAGATTCGTTGCCCAATTTGCCAATACTACTATTACTAGAAAATGATACCGCTTCATTTCATTCATTTAATAGAAGCATCAATAAAACATCCTTAGTTTTTGAAAAAAAAGGTGACACCATTATTGATCTAAATACAAACTCCTTTTGGAATTATGATGGCGTTTGTTTGGAGGGAAAATTAAAAGGTTCTTCCTTGGAAAAAATTGATTGTTATCAAGAATTCCTTCATTCATGGGAGTTTTTTCATCCAAAGAGTGAAAGATATCTGAAAAGATGACTTTAACTTAGCTGTTGATCTATCAAAAATGAATCAAAACAAATCACAGAAGCAATTATACCTTATACTTATTTTAGGATTACTAACAGCAATTGGTCCATTATCGATTGATATGTACCTGCCTGCTTTTCCTGATATTGCCAAAGGGTTAAACACATCTGTCGCTTCTGTGATGTTATCCCTTTCTTCTTTTTTTATTGGGATCTCAATTGGACAATTAATGTACGGCCCGCTCTTAGAACGTTTTGGGAGAAAAAAACCATTGTATTTTGGATTGATAATTTATGCGATCGCTGCAATTGGATGCGCAACAACTGTATCGGTTAACGGATTAATTCTATTTAGACTCTTTCAAGCTTTAGGTGGATGCGTAGGGATGGTAGCCTCACGTGCAATGGTTCGAGATTTATTTGAAGTGAAAGATAATGCCAAAATATTTTCTACTTTAATGTTGGTTGTTGCAGTATCTCCAATTATCGCACCAACCTTAGGAGGTTATATTACAGCTTATTTTGGTTGGCGTTATATTTTTGGTATGCTGATAGTGGTTATTTCATTAATCCTCGTAGCGGTATATTTTATTTTACCAGAAAGCAAAAAACCTGATCCGAATTATTCATTAAAACCAAGTTCAATTATCCATAGCTATTTCACAATTATTAAGCACCCACAATTTGGAATTTATACTTTTACTGGTGCAGTTGCTTATGCAGGTCTATATGCATACATCAGCGGATCCCCATATGTATTTATGGTACTATTTAAAGTAAGTGAACAATATTATGGCTGGATTTTTGCAACTATTGCAGCCGGCCTTATCAGTGCCAGTCAGCTCAATAATTTATTATTAAAAAAATATCGCTCAGAACAAATTATTCGTGCAGCCATTTATATACAAAGTACTATTGGTATTTTATTAGCTTCCACATCAATACTTGGTTTACATGAATTGTATTTAACAATTATGCTAATATTTTTCTTTTTGTGTTGCCAGGGTTTTATTTTTCCAAATGCCTCTGCACTTTCCATGGCGCCCTTTGGTCATAATGCTGGAAGCGCTTCTGCCTTAATGGGTTTTATACAAATGAGTATTGGAGCATTGATGTCTGCTGTTGTAAGTGTTTTCCAAGATGGAACCGCATTGCCAATGACTGGTGTAATGGCAGTTTGTTCACTCTCTGCTTCTTTACTTTATACCGTTGGACGAAAAATAGTAATCAATAAAGCAAGCAAAATGCTTGTGGAAGAAGAGGACTTAGATATGATTAATACGCTTTAATAAGTTGGACAATATGTAAAATTGAGGAGGATTTTATTTTATATTAATTCCTCCTCAAAATCAAATATTTACTCAGCAGTTGTAGGATCGATAATAGTTACTACCTCACTTACTGAATTTGCGGGGAACCCTCCCTGCGATGCATGTTCTCTAACCATCGCTTCATTAGCTGCTATATATACACAATAAATTTTATCGCCTGTTACATAGCTTTGTAACCATTGAATCTGTGGCCCCATATTACTTAATACACCACAAGAGGTTTGTGAAATGCTTTTTAATTGTTCTGCTGTTAACTTACCAGCTCCAGGAATTTCTCTTTCAATAACATACTTAGGCATAAATTTCAAATTGTATTTTTTTAATAATAAGATTTTTAGTGAATTCTGATATTTAAAATAATCATTATAACTGTTTTTTTCAAATTAGAATTGTATTAAAAGAGTAAATTTT
>Ga0208106_1000226_pt1 | contig 20938 bp, 16 predicted proteins | sample CryBogCBE25Jul08_FD_184577 | JGI IMG/M metagenome (GOLD analysis project Ga0208106, IMG submission 184577) | Freshwater microbial communities from Crystal Bog, Wisconsin, USA - CBE25Jul08 (SPAdes) | ecosystem: Environmental > Aquatic > Freshwater > Lake | place: Crystal Bog, Wisconsin, USA...
GGCCATTGCTTGAAGATGAAAAGGATCTCGGTTGTTGAGGTGCGGGACTCTGGGCCCTGCTGCTGCGACGACCCCCTGTCTGCTCGGGAGGCGCAAAATCGCCCATTCCATCAACAACAATTGTGGGTGGTACTTGCGCACCCATGGCAGGATGGAAGACTTGGACACTAGGCATCGGTGTGACTGTTTGGAGTGTCATGGGTTGCATCAGTTGGCCTCCACCTTGCTGGACTTGTAGTGCGCCAGGTAGTGTAACTTGAGCCTGTGCTTGTCCTGACGGTGCCACGTTAGGTGCGGAAGGAAGGAGTACTTGTGTCTGTTGCGGCTGTTGATTCGGTGAAGAAAAGGACACCGCAGGTCGGTTTATAGGTCTTGGAAGAGGAGCGAGTTCTTCAAAGTCACCTACACCTGACTCTTCAGAAGGTGCTTCACTTACCATACTTGTCACGGCGGGCCCAAGAGGAACAACTCCTACCTGTTGCTGTGTCACCTGATTTACTTGAGGCGCAGCCGCAAATCGAGTGCCCGTATTCTGTCGAATTCCATCTACAAGTGCAGCCACAGCAGTCGCCGTCACCCCTTCACCAACAGACGGTGCTCCCTTTGTCACAACATCAATAACAGTCTCCTCTACAGGTTTGGGAGCCTTCGCAGATTCAGGTACGGCAGACTCTTCCTCAAACTCAGGCACAAAAGTCGGTATGGGCTGACCCGCTCGCGCCATAGCCTTCTCAAAATCAGGCTCAGGCATTCCTTCTGGCAAACGCAGAACTGTGGCGTTTTTCCCAGTAATATAGCGCATTCCAATATTCATGTAGGTCTGGAGTTCATCATTGACAAGTTGGAACGCATACGGAATCTGAATTTTACTGAAGGTGACCAGGCTTCGCTTAACCGGCGCAACAATCTCTTTATTGCCGGTAAACTTGACTGGTCCATCACACAAGGGACAAATCTGGATTTTCCTAGACTCGTTGTAAATGGGCTGTGTACCACAACCATCACATACTGTTATTACAGCACCATCTGACCGTTTCAGATAAGTATCCTGTACAAAATCCATGATTCCGTGGCCAATGAGCGCATCACGTTCCATTTCACCAATACGAAGACCACCTTCATTTCCACGACCGCCTGTAGGTTGGTGAGTGCGCTGCTCCTTGCGTCCAGCGCCACGCGCATTCCACTTGTCCTCCACCATGTGCTTCAGACGCATACTGAAAACATTGCCAATGAAGACTTCAGAATTAATCATGCCACCCGTTTGACCATTGTAGAGAATCTGATTGCCCTTCGGCTCCATTCCGTATTTAACCAATTCTTTACCAATATCACCTGATGGGTCGCCTTCATTCATAAAAATTGTGCCGTCACCAATTGACCCTGCGGTAGCCGCAAGTTTTCCAAAAATCATTTCGAGCAGCTGCGCAATTGTCATACGGCTCGGAATCGCGTGCGGATTCATCATCATATCAGGCACCAGACCATCTGCGGTGCGAGGCATATCTTGTCCCTCCAGAAGCATACCAATCGTACCCTTCTGGCCGTGGCGATTGGAGAATTTATCTCCAAGTTCAGGAATTCTGTCCTGTGTAATGCGAATCTTGATGAGTTGAAGACCCGCGTTATTCACTGTAACTACAATTGATTCGACGCGACCACGTGTCCAGACTTGTGGTGTAACAGATGCATCATTCATCTCACCTGTTTCTGTACGAACATAGCGACTCACTAAAACTGTCTCTGAATTTGTCATTTCACCCACTCGGATAATTCCACGGTCGTCAAGTTTTGTATAATCAAGGCCAGCCTTCAGATTCGTCCAGTTTGGAACCGACTTCGGATGCGCAATACGCGTCTTTGTCTTTGATAAGGGGTCATCTTCTTCAAAGGCCTCATAGCTACGGAATGTAATGCTGCGGAAAAGACCACGCTCAATGGCAGTTTTATTCACTAGAATTCCGTCATCCTGATTGTATCCAGTGTACGAAGCAATTGCTAAGACAATATTTGTTCCGTAGGACATTTGGCCATCAGCATAGTAATCATAATAGAGGGTACGAACAAGCGGAGCCTCACCATAACAGAGAATATTTGCCGTATTGTCATAGCGATTCTGAAAGTTCGTAGCATACATGGAGAGACCCTGTTTACTCTGACTGTCACCAAGTTGATTACGAGGTGACTGATTGTGATTTGCGAAGGGAATGATACTCGTCATCAGGCTCAGAATGGTCGACGGATGAATTTCTAAGTGGGAGGTTTCACCAGCCTTGATATAGGAGGGAAAGGTCGCAATGTACGCTTCATTCTGCTCATAGGGGTCGACATATTCAATCGCGCCCTGTAGGGGTGTGAGCAACTTCACATAGTCTTCAAATGTGGGCGCCTTCTCTTTCTCAAAAGGGTCATTGAATCCAGTCTGGTCAAGCGTGCGCTGCGCAGTCTTTCCAACAACGAGCTGTGCCCATGTTATATCATGCTCCTTCAGCATATCGATATTATAAGAGCCGTCCTTTTTGATGTGTATGAGAGGACGCATGGGGCGACCATCATCCAGATAGACAAATACACGACGATCACGGTAACTGAATCCAACGGAAGAGAAGGCAGGGAGCACACCTGCCCTCTTGAAGAGTTTGAGGAGCTGTGTTAGTACTAGAGGTTCTCTTGTATAGCCAACAATGCCACCATTTACATAGACGGCCGTGTAGAAAGGCAACAGACTCTCGGCAATGCTAAAACACGCCTCCACGCCCCCACGCTTGAAGAGCCAGGCCTTGAAATCTTCAGGATTTGTGGTAGTACTGAAGGTCGCCAGCATCGTTAGATTTTTCGTAACTCCAATGCTGGCGCCACCAGGTGTCTCAGATGTACAGAAATAGCCAAACTGACTCGTATGGAGTTGACGAGGAGCCGTGAGTTTCATACCTGTATCAAATTCGAGTACTACACGGCGAGTATGACTAACGAAATCGAGATAACTGAGACGCGACATGGCTTGAATCGCACCAGCCTTCTCCTCACCGAGACCTGTCCCCCACTTTCCCTTGAACGCCTTCTTCACCTCATCTGATAATTGATTCACGAGGAAAATCTCATTGCGCCCACTCTCCTCAAAAATATTCTCGAATTTTTTTCCTGAAAAGGTGACCTTGTTATACTCATATTTATTCGCAACTGCAAGAAGCATGGCCCTACTCCACTTCACATAGACATCCTGGAACATCTGCTGAATCATGAAGCCGTTTGTAAGGCAACGCTGATTGCGAATATCATCGCGGTCCATGTCCTTGTCAATTCCAACAATGCGACGCAGAATCTTTCGCACACACTCCGCAAGGAAGAAGACACGCGCACCTCCAGAGCGCACTGTGGCCCCCCCCTCAACCTGAATAGTTGCGTCTGTATGAATAAAGACTTGATTATAAAGAATATCGATTACATGCTCCTCACTGAATCCCTTCGTTAGTGTCTTGATATACTGGATTGCCGTATAAGTATCGAGAAACGGCACCGCCTCACGTATTGAAGGAAGTAGCAGCGGCTCTAAGAGTTTCGTCTCATCGGAATTTTCATCAGGTAAAATTAAGCGAGTAATATCACGGTCTGAGATAATACCAAAGGCACGGAAAAGGAGATAGAGGGGAACTGGCTTTCGCACAAAGGGAATTCCCACTTGGATAGAATCGGTGTTGCGTACAACTGTAAAGGTTATGCGCTTTACGAGACGAGTCTTTTCAGAGAGACAACGGATGCTCGCAAAAAACTTAATTTTCGGATCAGCCTTCTGCTCATGAATATCCAGTGTATTGAACGCAGGATTTTGAATTGTAACAAGGACCTTTTCTGAACCCTCGACAATAAAGTAACCACCCTGGTCATATACACATTCTCCAGCCTCTTTAAGAAAATCGGCTGACTTTCCACCCAATAGACAGTATTTACTGTGAAGAAGAATCGGCATTTGGAAGAGATTCCAATCTGAAATTTCAATTGTCTGTACTAAATCTTCCTCGGGGATATCCTTATTTGAGGGGCCGCGCGGGTCATATGTTATACGAATAGTAATATCCGCTGTTATTTGTGACTGATAGGTCAAATTACGAATACGGGCTTCATTCGGAAAAAGCGCGCGAATCTCCTTTCCATTTTGAAGCGCAAGGGTAGGAGTTCCAATTTTTAACGCAGTTCCATTGAGTCCACCCACATAAATTTCAACCTTATATTCGTAGGTCGGTTTTTCACCTGTTTTCCGTTTCTTCTCGGGATCAATTTGACTTTTGTAGAGAATAAGTGGGTTGTTTGCGCGGATAATACGAGGAAGATCCGACTGGATAAACTGTTCGTAGGACTGTATATGATGACGAGTTAAGTAGTCGGGTGTTGTCCTAAAATAACGGTCCAATAGATGGCGAGCCAACTTCTTTGCTTCTTCTGTTTGGCGACTCATTCAAGAACCCTAATCGCTGATGAGGTTTCTTGATTGGTAAACACGCGTGATTTTTTATAAAGGCCCTCTGGCTACCTGCGCCGGCAGATTTTGATTTACTAATGCAGGTGATGATGTTAATGCCGCAGGATTATAAGGCTGAGTTGTAAAGACTGTATTCTGCGCATATGGAGTGGCAACATCAATGCCCTTTGCTCCCATTGTCGCAATACTTCCCGTTGTCGGCGGTGAGGAATTCTGGAAGGGACGGTTTCCAAAGACTTCAAGTGCGGACTGTACACCTTGTAGGGTTTGTGTAAGAGGACTATCGCCACCTGACTGCTTGCGGTTACGCCGTGTCTTTCTATTACTGCGGCCACCACCAACCTTATTGGAGCCGATGTCAACCGGAACATTAGGTGTGATGTCAATCTTACCACATTGAGTGGAAACGGAATCAGCAGGATAGGGCAGCATTCCATCCGATAGGTAAGCAGGGAAACTTCCATAGGGACCCGTAACACCTTGACGAGTCATGTAGTCAAGCGGGGCACCTCCTAAGGCGGCAGCGGAGCCACCTGTTTGCTTGTGCTTCTTTGTAACACGGGGTGTGGCTGTGTGTTTTAAACTCAAATACGCCTCAGCGGCCTTTGTATCCACTGTACGCCTGAAGACCTTCTTCCATTCGGCTTGAAATGCCGGAACCAGTTTTTTCACACCCTCCTTGTGAATACGACTCTCAATCCAGGCATCAATATGGTCAAACGCTTTCCGAAGATGAGGTATCGTCATCGGCTTTGGACCTTTTGATTTGCGTGTAGTTCCCTTCGCCATCTCCTACTTAGACTTGGGAAAAGCGAATGTTTCTAGCAGCATTATTTGTGGGTGCTCTAGCATTCATTGGACCAAGGCCAACGGCCTTTAGTGCAGTATTTGCCGCATTTGTTACGGCATTTGTGACGCCCGCGACTGTAGGGGCCTGATTCGCAACACGCTCAACGGCGGCATTCATTGCGACTAGAGGAGCGGCCGCTTGTGCATTTGTGTTTGTACCCACGAAATTGATTATGAAAAAAAGTAAGAAGACAACAAGGCCTCCTAATAGAAGATACGGAGCATATTGAAGTAGAGGCAGTTGCCATGTACTTTCACGATATTCAGTGTAAAAAAAGTTGTAGTGCTGATAGGCGGCAATGATGACAAAAACTAAGGCAAGTGCGCCAAGAATGATTGATGATAGACGGGGCAGTACAAACATCACAATCAAGGCTGCGATGACAAGTGCTAGGATTGAAGGGATAAACAGTTCCATGTGAACTCTCTTTACTCATCCGATTAGATTTTGTCCATAAGGTCCCGATGAGTAAGAAAGTGCTTACGACAGCAAGAACGAGTTACCCCGAGGGCTGTTAGCGCTTTTCCTTCCGGAGTCTCGAGTAGTGTATTTCCATCAATTGGTACTTGCTGAATACTCTCCTTTGATTCAGTAGCTTTTACAGCCGCCTGGTAAGCTCGCCACTTATCTGCAATAAGTTTGCCGCAATTCATACACCGAATCGGAATAATCATTCTCTCTACCTTAAAACTTGAGGATTCCTTAACTCAAATTTTGTCACTTGCGGGAAAACGGGAAACTTACATTCACTTCTGCCTACAGAAATGTCCTCTGTTACAACTGCGAGTGGCCTGAATTTCCAGGGAAACCCGCTTGGTGCGAAGGTGCGCACGCTTGAGACGCAAATGGGAGAACTTCGGGCTGAACTCGATGCGCTTCGTAAGGCGGTTGCCTCAGGCACAGCGGGTTCGAGTTCCCCGGGCCTTCCTGGCCCTGCGGGTCCTGCTGGTCCTGCGGGTCCTGCTGGTCCTGCTGGTCCTGCGGGCCCGGCCGGACCTCCTGGTCCCAAGGGTGACCAGGGTCCGATGACGTATATTGCTCTGCCCGCTGGTGCGAGCGTACCTACCGCTGCTCCCTCAGTCTCTTCATAAATCGGCTCCTCTTTTTCTAAAAGCACGAAGGGTTGCCTCTGATACTATAATTCCATGATCCTGTTCCAAGATAAATACAATACGCTTCAAAGGATGATTTGGATTCTTTTGCAACGTACTGAGAATAATATCACGCTGCTCATCCGACCACTTACTTGTCGTTGTAGTGGCAGTAACAACAGATTCTGTATCACTAATTCTCTTGAGCCCAGCACTTGTCTGCTGAAGTGGCTGAATATCAAGTTGCCCCGCATGATGCTTATCGTGACATGTAGAGCAGACAACGACCAAGTTCTGCGCTGCGTCTCGCTTTGAACCATCTGTAAAGAGTTTTCCTTGCGCCTCCATGCGAGGCCGGATATGATGAACCTCCAGGTCGCGCACAATCGGATGTTGACAGAGTTCACAGACTCGTCGATGAATCTGGCTGTTCCACTGCGAACCCGTCGTCTCCTCCTCCTTTGCCGTTCCCGTTAGTTGGCGACGAATCTTTTGTGCGGCCTCCAGAAAATCGGTTGGCAAATGGAGTGCGCGGGCCACCTCAATTCCGTAGAGACTTGAGCCCGAGCCTTTATGAAGGCTTCTGTCATAGATGAGAATATCACGAACTGCGTCATATTTCACTTTCAGATGCCAGACTCCGAGCTGACGCTGATTGGCTACGCAGTCTAGATCCATAAGTCCATGAAGATGCGTTGCGAAGACAAATCGCGCTCCCTTTCCTAGAAGTGTCTGAATGCCTGAGGCAACTAGGGCCGTAGCGGAGACTGATTCCGTTCCACTACAGAGTTCATCACCAAGTACCAGACTATAGGCATCTGCTCGCAAAAGAATATCGCGGAGTTCAGACATTTCTACTGCGAAACTGGAGAGACCTGCCCAGAGATTATCTTGATTTAGAATGCGCGTGAGAATTGAACGAAACGGGCGAATGACCATTTTAGTCGCTGGCACATAGGAGCCGCACTGTGCTAGAATGACAGCAATTCCAAGCGCCTTCATAAGAGATGACTTTCCACTCGCATTCATTCCATAGACGAGCCAACCCGCACTTGCTTCCGCAGTACCCAGAGTGACCGTATGCTGAACATACGCCTGTCGTTGGTTCGCTGTTTCAATGAGTGGATGACGAAGTCCTTCCACGTGTACGGACGCAAAAGCGTCAGCCTCTAAAAAGGTCGGCTTCTGAAATCCATATTCCTGGGATACCTTCGCAATACAGAGACTCATATCAATCTCTGAGACCCAAGTCTCCAGAAAATTCCAGAGCAAAGTTCCAGTCTCCTCAATTAGTGTATTACAGAGTGGTGGAAGTTCTTCACGCGCAGCGGCTGCAAGTTGTGCCCTGAGTCCCAAGACTTTTCCATGAACACCTTCCAGATAGGCACAGTCAATTGTACCCTGGGTCGTCTTCCGAATATTCACCTCCATATCTGGAAATGGACAGGCGCCCGTTGCTGCCCTTGGATCGACAGTTAATGCGCCCTTCTTAAGACGCGCTGATACGGCTACCTGTTTTTCAGAAGCTTCCAGGGCCGTAGGTTTTTGGCTCGCGATTTTCTTTAGAAGCGTAAGTGTTGTTTTGGTTCCTGTAATACTATAGACTTGCGTATCACGACCTGACTCCACGCGCAGCGCATCAACAGGAAGTCCTGCCCAGATTGCGAGTTCTTCTGCTCGCTGCTTTACATCTGCGCGAATGGCTCCCAGTTGTTGCTCAACAGCTGCTGTCTTTGGAGCGTGTTGATCCTTGAAGAAACAGAGGTCATCTGGAGTATCAATTGCCCGCCTCGCCTTTTGAATATCAAAGAGTTGCTGAAAGAGGTTAAACATTTCAAGAAATGCGGCCAGATTATCTGCGGAAAGTTCAAAGATTGTTCCCTGAAATAGGAACGCCAGGTCTTTCATACGGGTGTATGTTTCATGAAGTGCGAGAATCTCTTCAGAAGTCACTGTATAATTTTGAATCTTGCGATGAATACGAGGAAAATCGTAGATTTGGCGAAGATAACGCTCAAGTTTGATCACTTCGGAAAACCGCGTCATAAATTCAATCTTATTGAGCCTATCCTCCAGAATCGCAATATCTGAAATAGGTGTGAGGAGACGGTCGCGAAGTTGTCTGCGTCCTGGAGGTGTCAGTGTCTTTTGAAAGAGACCAAGAACTGAGTCATCTGTGCGCATAGAGGTACAATTCAATTGAGTGAGCGCATTGTTTCCAAGATGAACACGACCCTTGGGTGTCCACGGTTCAAAGACTTGTAGGTTCTCCAGCGAGGATGGCAAATGGTCCTCAATAAATCGGAGTAGGGAGATAAGTGCGCGTTCCGTAAATGATTCATCTGAAATTCGTAGATACTCGCGAATTGGCAGCATTGTTTCTGGAGAAAAGAGGCGCGTAAGAAATTCTTCACGGACAAGAGGCGTTTCAAATCCACCCTGGTCTGCCGGATTTGCTGAGCGGCAATGTAGAAGCGCGGTAGTACCGCCGAATCTGGAACGAAGTACTGCTTCAGAAGGACGCGACATTGCATCTCCACGCCATAGAACAATAAGTTCACGAGGATTCTGTACTTGAATGGCATGAACAAGCAGGTCTGTTGACCAAACATCCGCGGTTCCTGAAGCAAGGCCCTGAAAACCGCTTGTATGCCCTGTTGTAAGGTCAAAAAATGCGACACCATAGGCGGGGGCCTCGCCTTTCTGCCAGTTCCGCTCCTCAAGCCAGATGGCGGCGACATAGGGTGCATCCAGTCCAACAGCCTCTGTATGAGTTCCTGGAGAGAGAATACGCGCAACGGGGCGTTCTGTGACTTTGCCTGATGTATTCTTCAATTGATCGCAGACAACAACTGTCCAATTGTTCTTGGTGAGGACGGAGGCGAACTTATGGAGGCTCTGCTCTGGAACACCCGCGAGAATTGTATCCTCCTTGGCTCCATCAGTAGCTTTGCGAAGAGTAACCTGAATATTCAGTAGTTCAACCGCACGCTTCATGGATGTCTTGCCCTCACCTGAGACAGGATCTATGGAATCATACATTTCATAGAACTTGCCAACCATAAGGAAGACGCAAGTATTCGGACCATATTGGTCTGAATAATATTTGTAGAGTTTGAGATATTCTTTTTGCATGGATGCCATTCTACTATCTAGACGCGCCTTAGTTTAAAGTGCCTTGTTCTTTAATGTCTGGTAATCAGCATAGATTTGACGAAGAATGGACTCAGGAGCCTTTGACTCAGGCTTTATGAGTTTTGCAGCTACGAGGATTTTCTTAATCTCTTCAATTGAATGACTGCGCGCCTCCTTCTGAATTTTCTTGTGACGCGTGATGCGTTTTCCGAGGCCAGTGAGACTTACACGAATCTTCTTCGCCTTTCGCGTCTTTAATTTCGAGGCGACAAGTTTCGCAGCCGTTTTCTTCGGTGGCTCAAGGACAACTTTTGTCTTGGCTCCACCACGAAGTGCGGGCGGAATATTATTCATATGCGGAGGAGGCATAGGTGTCGCGGGGGCAGGTATAGGTACAGGGGCAGGGGCAGGTGTAGGCGGGGCTACAAGTACAGGGGGTGTTACGGCAAGAGGCGGGACATTATTACCTTCTGCGCCGCCCTGCTGCTTCCGTGATGTACGCCGCTTCTTTCCTACAGCGGGGCCCAGCCCCTGCTCAGTCACTGCACCGCCCGTAATTGTAATATTTTTTCTGGTATCCGACATATTCGTGTACCAACTAGTAAGTGCACATAAATTTGAAGGTGTATGAGCGCTAGTCAAGCCATAAAAATGCTCGCAACAAAGGACTACAAGAAATTTCAAGTTCTTGATTCATCAAGGGCTGTGATTTATGAATTTGAAGGTGCTGCTCTCGCAAACAAGTCTCTGCCGGGTGATTCTGTGCGTGTAGTGGCTTCGGGCGTCGAACTTGTGACACGGGCAGAAAAGCGTATTCTTGTAGGTGTTCTCTGTCTCACTAGCAAATACATGTATGGAATGACGGGACATGGTATACCCATGTATCTTTGTGAGACGATGAATAAGGGTTGGCCATCCTTTCGAGTTGCTTGTAAGGAGAAGGACCGCAGCCAGAATCTACTGATTACATTCCACTTTGACTCATGGGATGAGGCTGAACTTCCGCGTGGAGGCCTCGCAGAAATTCTGGGTCCTGTTGAAGACCCTGCTGCGGAGGCACTCGCACTCGCACTCATAGCATCTCCTCAAAATGCTCCGCGCCCTAAGACACTTCCAATCATTACAGATTTCAAACGGAATAAACTCACTACAGGAACCTTTAACATTGACCCTCCAGGCTGTAAAGATATTGATGATGTCATCACTCTTGAAATGGTTGATGACAAAATCTGGAGAATTTCTGTAACCATTGCGGATGTTTCTGAAATGGTGAGCTTGAACTCGCCCCAGTGGATTGCTGCGGCTGCGGCAGGAGCAACAGTCTATCAGGACGGTGCTGTTGTGCGACCTATGCTTCATCGGCATCTCTCTGAAGAGGTCTGTTCACTTCTTCCTGGAAAGATTCGATACGGGGTCGCACTCGTAGCCTTTTGGGAGAGTGGTCATTTGTCTACTCCCTTCTTTCAGAAGGTGCTTGTGACAAATCAGGAATCATACACATATGATAGTATCTATAAGAGTAAGACTGTACCACTTGATATTCTAAAGGCTATTTGCTCTGAGATTTCTGGGCGGTCCATTACTGATTCGCATGAATGGGTGGAGACACTTATGCTCTGGTATAATCGTAATGCGGCGGCTATTCTTCGAAATCTTGGAGCTGGTCTTCTTCGGAAACACAATGCGCCATTTGAAGAGAGACTCGCACAAGTGAATGCGATTTCACCCGAACTACAGTTCCTTGCATATAAGTCAGCCGAGTACTGTGGTGCGGATAAGCCTGCCAAGCATCATGGGCTAGGTGTGGATGTCTACTGCCATGCATCGTCGCCCATTCGCCGTTTTGCGGATCTTCTGAACCAGGTGATCATCAAGCGATGGATTGATGGTGACCGAGTAGCTGTCCGTGAAGATTTTGAAGGTGTGGCAGAAGGACTGAATCGCCGACAGAAGGAAATTGCTGCACATGACAGGCATTATGCGCTTCTTAAGGCGATTCGTGGCGCGGTTCGTCTTGAAATTACAGGGCGAGTTCTTTGGACAGAAGGCGCAAAGGCGGTTGTCTGGATTGATGAATGGAAGACAATTGTACGAATTAAGTCGACTGAAAAGCCTGGTGTACCGATTCGACTGCGTTACTTCTGTGACCGACGCAAAGCACAGTGGAAGGAGCGGATTCTTTATGAAGTCATTAACAAATCTGAAAGTGCTATTGCTATTATTAGTTAGTATACATTTCCTTACATTCGTCGCGTGTATGTTCCGCCTTTTCCACACAGAGTTCATACTCCGATTTTTTTGAGGCGGTTAAACCGAAAAGAGAACGGATTGCGGTGTGTGCAATTTCCGAACCAGCACCAAAGGCCATTCCCTCCTTCAAAGTCGTAAAAAAATTGGTAGGTTGTGACTGGTGCCACAGTTTAGGAGGAGGAAGCGGTAAGGGTACAGCCACAGGAGAACGCGGTGTGGGTGGCGCTTGAAAGGCCTGTTTTTGCTGTCTCGGCATTTTCTACTCTAGGATACGATTTAGAGTCTTAGATAGAGACTATCACTTGTCGCAATGGTTCGTTTTAGCGTCTGTTCAATTCCACGGAGTTTATCAAGCATTGGAACATCCTTCTTGAAGGTTGCGAGTGCTGTCCACTCCTCCACAAGGTTTACGCACTTATTGATGGCTCGCAAGAGATTTCCCTCAAAGAGTTCATATTCTGCGCAGAGAACGGAGGCCTCCTCGCCGAGGCTCCAGCGATACATCGGCTCAATCCAGGTGGTACTCAGGCTCCAGTAGGAATCTGGAGACTGAATGTCAAAGGGTTGCTCTGCGCGCATAAAGTCCTCAGCAGTTGTGCCAAGTCCGTAGAGAATCTCTTTGATTTTCTTGGGCACCGAGAGTTTCTCGAGGCTAGGTTGACTATCCTTCTTATCCTCACCCATGAAACAGGCGAGCACAGCAATAATCTCCTGTGGTTCCAGGTCAGCACAGGTGCCCGATAGATAGAGTTCTGTCATTAGAATTGGATGACCCTCATTGATTTCTGTGGCGAGAACTCCGCGCTCCGTAAGTGAGTCCTTTGTCAAGGGGCCGGCTGTGAGAAAGCCGCGAGATGTTAAGAACTCAATAATCGGCTCGACAGATTCCTTGTGCGCTTCGAGCGACTGAATATATTGTTTTTGGTTCTGAAGATCAAGAAGATGCTTTCTGTAGGTAGGATACGCCTTGGCGACAAAGTCCCACTTCGGACCCGAATGCTCCTGTTTCCAGGCCTCGAGGGCACGCTGAGCGGCTTTCTTCTTCGCATTTTGCGCATGACCAAGAACAATCTCAAGAGCTTCTCGTTCACCAAATGCATGAATATCATCTGGTGTTAGAAGTGTCTTTGTAATTGTCTCCTCAAGTCCCGCTAGTTCACGCCGAGCCACTGCGAGTTCCTCCTGACGCTGCATAAACCAGTAAGACTTCTCCATGAGACTTAGCCAGGTCGTCGCATTTGATTGAAGTGACTTGAGCAAGAACTCATAGTGAAACTGCATCTTACTGGAGATTTGTGCCTGACCACCTGTAAGAATACTCCGCATGGTGGCCGCAGAGACTGGTTCACGCTCAGGCAGATAAATGACCGTACCTACAGGGTCCAAGCCGCGTCTGCCCGCACGGCCGGCCATCTGAATGTATTCGTCGGTGCGTAGAGGACGAAGGCCCATTGACTCTTCACTGTACTTCTCAAGTCCGAAGAAGAGAACCGTCTTTGTGGGCATGTTGAGACCCACTGCGAAAGTCTCCGTCGCAAAGAGCATCTTAATGAATCCTCGAGTGAAGAGAATCTCAATAATCTCCTTTAGTACTGGAAGTAGACCACTGTGATGATAGGCGATGCCACGAAGCGCAAGTGCCTTCAGTTTGTGTGCCTGCGGTAGGGTCTCGAGAGAGTCCTTGTAGGCATGGAGATGAAAGTCCCAGATATGATTGATTTTTGCCGCCTCGGATGAATCGACAAGAGTTGCCTGGACCTTATCTGCGTAGCGCTCGCAGCCAGCCCTGCTAAATACAAAGGAGAGTGCAGGAAGCAGCTTCTCACGCTCAAGCTTCTCAATAGTTTCATTCATCTGATGAACGAATGAGGTGGGGCGTGTCTTACCCTCCACTGGACCCTCAAAGCCAGCACGGCGCTGCTCCTTGACCTTCTTCTGAAAGTCCTCATGGGCCTTAATGCCCTTATCACGCCACTCAAGCCAGCGGCGATAGACATCGTCATGATAGATATTCTTATTATCCATAAGTGTGTGAAATTGATCTCCAAGAAGAATTCCGTGAGTTAGTGGGACAATTCGGTAGAGAGTGGAAATCAATGCGCACGGAATCTGTTTCAGTTCACCGAGCCAGGAGGCGAAAAGCTCAGGGCGGCTGATAGTAGCCGAAAGGAGGACCAGCTGTACAGCAGGTGGAAGAAGAATCATCGTCTCCTCCCAAACACGGCCACGGTCACGGTCATTAATATAGTGAACCTCATCAAAGACTACGGCCTGGAGGTTCTTGAGTGACAGGGCAGCCGTCAAACCAAGATGCTCTGTACTCGTGCCTTGCTTATACAAGAGATTCCTGAGAATTTCTGTGGTCATTACAATAATCTGTGCATCTGGATTGAACTTGATGTCCCCGGTCATAATGCCTACTCGGCTAGGTCCAAACATCTTCTTGAGGTCATGGAACTTCTGATTGGAGAGCGACTTGATTGGGGTTGTATAGAACACACGGCCACCCTTGGCGACTGTATAGTGAATCAGATACTCGCCGACAAGTGTCTTGCCTGAACCCGTCTTTGCTGTCACAAGAACATTCTGACCTTCATGAATCGCAGAAATTGCGTGCTGCTGAAAGGGGTCAAGAGCGAAAGTATACTCTGTAGCCAGAGGTGACGGCATCGTCGCACAGGGTGTAGATGGATTAATTGTGCGAAGAAATTGGCTCATTTTGTATACTATATATTAAAAATCATATACTAGTTCAAATTTTTGTAGTAGTATAGTAGAGAATGCCGCGAGGAGGACCAAAAACTCAGCAAGAACAAAGGGAATTTGAAAATCAGCGTAATATAAATCAATGGACTCAACTCGAAAATGAGCGTAATATAAGACAATGGAATGAATATGAAGCATTTAAATTACGTAAAGCCACAGATGATGCACAAGCCAAATTAGCTAGAACAACTGAAGCTAGAATAGCCGCAGAAGCTAGAGAAGCCAGGCTCGCCGAAGAATATAGACTTGCCGATGAAGCAGAAGCAAGGGAGCGTAAAAATAAAGCTCTTGCGCGAATTGAATCAACGAAAGAAAAGAAAAAACCATCTTTTATGAACTTTCAACAATCAAACGCGTATTATCTTTCAGGACATGGCGCAGACAGTATAGAAACATTTACAGTACCCCCAAAATGTTTAGTTTTTGTAAAGGCTCAAGTAGGTGAAGATATGTATCCTAAAGCATATACCAGGAAACTATGTGATCCATATTTTCAAAGGATGGTATCTAAACCTTTATTAAATGGTATTCCTTCGATAATAAATGAGTTTGGAAGCCTTATGCTGTATGAACCAGGCGACCAATGTCCAAATTTTAGATATAATCTAGAAAATTGTTATTCTTTTCCTAACGAAAAAGGTAATAATAAGTTTCAATGTCTTGGTTTTGATTCTGGGGTATTAGATATTACCAAAATAAAGTGTTATGCATCTACATTTTATTATAGAGAAAATTTGCCTGTTGAAGCATCAGATGATGATATTAAACAATATGTAGAACGTTTATACATAAATAGTGTTTATCCTACTATAGAAACTGTTCGCTCTGAAATTACAAATTTATTTAGTAATGAATCCGCAAATCGTCATTTCTTTGATGGTCTAGAAGGTGATAAATCATCTTCAAATAAAATAAAGTACTTACTATCAAAATTAAAGTGTACAAAAACGAATCAACGTGAACTTTGTGAGAAAGTACCTGGAATATTTTATAATTTTATTTGCAGACATATACCTTTTTTAGGTAGTAAAGTATATAATAACCCTGAAGTTCCATTGGAAGGAGCTAAAATGTATCCACGAGGAAGGGAAGAAGTAAGTGATCCTGAAGCAAGAAAAATTCTAAATCAAAGAATAGGTGAGTCAGTTGCACGGGCTAAGCTACTTAATCAATATTATACAGGTTCCTATTATAAAGCAAAAAAAAAATATACATTTGAAAAAAATAAAGAGAATTATAAATTACCTGTTAGACCTTTGGTTCCACAGAAAAAATATGATACAGTACCTGGAGCAATAATGCTGAAACCGTTAAATAAACCGCCAAACGCACGATTTGAAGAGAAAGTCTACAAAAGAAATAATGCGCTCCTAGCAAAACCAATTCCATCTTCAACATTGCGTAGGTCTCGGCCCAAGCATTGGAATATACAGGGTGGAAGAAGAACACGTAAGATTCGCCTAAACAGGCAATAAAATACTATATAGATGGCAGTCGTAACTCTGGCAACTGGAGAAAAGGCCAGACAAGAATGTATGCTTCTACTGTTTACACTTGAGCAGTACACGAGGCCACTGCCAATTGTCTATATTTTTACAGATTCTGAAACGGCGGCGGGTCTGAAGGAAAAGGCGCATTATAAGGGTGAACTCCGTATCCGTGAAACGATGAACGCATATACTGGGCTTGACCGTAAGAAGATGGAAAAGATGCCTGGCGTGAAGTATCCAAATATGTTTACCGATTACACCTGTGAAAAAATCGGTGCGATGCGCACAGCCTTTAAGGAGACTGCGGGTGGTGTATGGTTTCTTGATGCAGATATCTGCCTATTTGGTCCACTGCCTCATATACCCCTCTTTGCTGAAGTCGCCCTTTCACCTCATCTGATTCGTGAAGGGGATGAAGCGCGTTTCGGTCACTATAATGCCGGCTTCATGTGGTTTGGCAAAGAGTCGCTCTTTGATGTTTGGGAGAAGGCATCCCATGGCTCACGCTTTTTTGAACAGGCTGCGCTCGAAGATGTTGCCGCAGCTGCTGGCGCAGCCACGTATGAATTTCCTATTCAGAACAATTTCGGCTGGTGGCGAATGTGGCAGAGTGAAGAGGGCTCCAGTTTTATTCAGGGACAATTTGGATACAATCGCAATGCGGGACATATTGGATTGACCTATGCGGGGAAACCACTCGGGTCTGTTCATACGCATTGGGCTGAAAAAGAGGATTATTATATTAGTAATTTCAATAAGTTCATCTTAGATAAACTTAGTAAACTTGGAAAACATGGACCCTATCTAGAATTTATGCACGCTCTGCGCCAAGTTGTGCCAAAGATGCGTGTGTAAAAAAAATCTTTGTTATAATTATATTCAATGGATCCTAATAACAGATATACTTCTATGCAGAAGAATGCTTATAACAATGAAGCAGGTTCTTGGAGTCTGGATAATATGAATGCAGTTGTTGGAAGTTTTATGGCACATAATTATTGGGGAGAATATGAGTATCTTTTTAAAGATATAGAAAATCAAGAAAATTTAAAAGTACTTGATTTTGGCTGTGGCCCGGGCAGAAATATTGTTAAATATAATTTAAGATTTAAGCAGATTGATGGTGTAGATATTGCTAATACTTGTTTAGAAAAAGCTCGAATTTGGTTAGAATATAATAATATAAATCCTACGTCTACAAATTTATATTTATGTAATGGCGTAGATTTATCTGGAATAGACGATTTACAGTATGATATTGTTATGAGCACAATAACCTTCCAACATATCTGTATATATGATATTAGATTTAATTATTTGAAAGAATTTTATCGAGTTTTAAAGAGCGGTGGATATGTAACAATTCAAATGGGATATGGAGAAAATTCACCGGATACAGTTGATTATTATGATAATTATTACGATGCTCCTGGTACAAATAGAGGATGTGATACAAATGTAATAAGCCCAGAACAAGTAGAACAAGATCTTATTAAGATAGGCTTTACAAATTTTAAGTATACTATTTGTTCTACTGGTCCAGGTGATTATCATCCTAATTGGATATTCTTTAATGCTCAAAAACCCTAGATTCTTTATTTTTCTATAAAATAGTCTAAAGTAAATCGTTCAATATTTAAATTATTATATAGTATATTTGTTTTTGTTAAATTTTCTGGATGTGGTATAGTAATTTTATTGTCTAAAAATAAAATTATATTAGAAACTATATTCATATATTTTTTCATAACTTCTAAATCCCCATATGCAATCTGATCATTAATTCCAAACACAAAGTCGAAACCAAGGGGTATATAAATGGTGTTTGTTTTTAAAGGAAAGTTAAATTGAAACTGAGTTTGGAAAACTATATCAATTCTTAGTGAAAGTATACAATCATACTGAACTTTCTCTATTTCAATAAATTTTTCTAATAAACTGAAAACTCTCTCTTTATTTATAAAATGACATATCATATTATTATTATTTATTTTTCCTATACTATTACTATATGGTTCTAATAAATAATTATATATATCTAAATTATAGTTATGATTAATTTTATCATTTGAATATAATTTAGGTTTATATACCTTTTTAAATATATCAAGTTCAAAGGATGATGCGTTATCTGATGATAGAAAAAAATCAACTTGATTTTCGCCTAGACCCCATAGTATATTCTTATAATGTCTAAAACATTTATCAATTCTTCCATATACTAATACAGCAATGCGCATTAGTTAATATTTAAACCTTTTTTTTAAATATTAACCAATTATACCTTATATTTTAACAGATTTTTGTATTGTATTTTTCGATAAGTTGCTCTGCTGGTTTTTCAAAATAAAAATAGTTAAGGAGTTTTCGTTGTAAATCAATAAGTCTATGATATTCAGCTGGATTTTCTTCAAGCCATTTTATTTTTTTAATAGCATCATCTACTGATAGAATATAACAATCTTCTGTAATAAGAGCATTATATTGTACTAAATATGGATTTGCAAGAACTAATGTTCCTAGCGAAATTGATTCAAGAATAGAATTTCCTCGAACAATTCTACCCAATAATTTAACATAATATTTTGCACCATAAAGACCCTTTACATTTTCTATAATATTTTGCCGATGAATTAGTATTGGAAGTTCTGTTTGTTCAGAAATTCTTCTGAATTCATCTGGTATTGTTTTTACTGGTCTTTCAGTTGTGTTGTTAATTTCCATATAAATGCCTTTTTTACTTGTCTGGACTCCAATTGAATTTTGTGCTATTTTTTCAAGTGTAAATGGCCCCAGATAAGTATATGGAAATCCTATTGAGAAGTCTGGAAGACCATCTCGTAAAATATCTTGATTTAGAAGAATATCATAATTTCCTATTTTAATATTCATAAGATATTCTTCATTTTCACTTAAATAATAACACCATAGAGTTTTTTTATATTTTTCTATAAGTTTAGAAGATAGAATAGGATTAATTGTAATGACTATATTATATTTATCCCAATTAATTTCTTCTTCTGTATGACCTACCTCATCGAGTGAAATAGAATTATGATATGTTTCATCAAGAAATGGAAGTCCTGAATTTTTATTCCTTTTTTTATATTGTAGATTTTCTGGTGTGTTCGTGATTAAAATTGATTTTAGTTCTTTTGAAGGTGATTCACTTGATTCCTTCAGTATTATAAAGTCTGTCTGAAATTTTTCACAAAGTCCTATTGGAGAGCACCTCATCATTGATGTTTTAAATATATTAAATGGGTCAGATGTAATATCAGATACCCATAAATCTTGATATTCCGTGGATTTTACAACCGCAAGTTTTAACATAATAAAAATATGTTTTTATTATTTAAACTAATATTATTTAATTATAAACTTCCAGATATTTCCATTTTAAAATAAGGTATTCTGCGGCTGTATGTCCTGTGCGTTGATGCGCATCAAATAAATATCCAATAGTATCTTTTATAGGGAGAGGCTTCCATAGATTTCGCTCACAAGTGAAAAGAAGATTCATGATTGCTTGGTCTGTGCGAAGAGCAAATGGAAATTCTAGACTCAATGTATATAATTGGTCAACAGTAGTCATTTCAATTATGGATGTATCAAAAATTAAAATTATTGATTGAAAATAATCGCAATCCATCTTATATTTTGAAATTTTATCTTTTTGTTCATCTGTAAAAAGTTCAAGACAAAATTGTCTTTCTAATTTCCAGACAAAATCAGGATACGCATCCGAATGAGCATATAAACAATTTATTGGATTACATGCCTTTTTAATTCGCTCTAATGGTCCAAGAATATGTGAGCCCGCATCAAGATAAAATACAATATCCCATTGTTTGAAATATGTATCAAAGATATTAAATTTATTATAAATAAATCTTCTTGAATTTATATATTCATAATTTGAATGTTCTTTATGTTTATCCCATTCAGAATATATACTATTAAAATTTCGTTCAGGAATTTCTTTTAAAATTATATTTAGCATATTTGAAATTCTTTGTATATTTATATCATTATAAAGATGTTTTGGAAGGAGAAGTACAATATCATCGCGCCATTCACCAACTTGACGCGCTGAAGCAATTGTTACAATTGCCTTTTCAATATAGGGGTCATCTGCAATAAATATAAGTACCCACCTTTTCATTAATTAATATTTATAAAGTATAGTTTAAATACTATAGAAAGTATAATATTTAAATGATATGTACTCTTGAACAATGGCAAAAAAACATGAAAGATATTTCTGGAATTATTATACAAGCTTCCTCTCTTGATGGAAACGATACATGGCAGCCATTTCCTGTAGGTATGTCGTGGCAGTTTACTGGCAATATAGAGCAAGCGCTAAGCCTTGGGACGCATGAAAATCTTCTACTTTGTGGATTTCGACCCCTAACTGACTATGCGCGTCGTAAAGATAAAATGAATAGACTTATTGCACAGCATTTCTTAGAGCAAAATGGTTTTAAAAATGAGATGATTTCGCCCGAAGAATTTTATAAGGTATTGCCGAATTATAAATTTGTAGTAAGTCCCGAAGGCAATGGTGTGGATTGTCATCGCCATTATGAGGCTCTAATGGCAGGATGTATTCCAATTATGGAATATAATCCAATTATTCTTCAGAAATACGCAGGACTTCCTATACTTTATACGCAAACCTATCAGGAAATTACTAAAGAATATCTCGAGACAAAATATGACGAGATGAAAGGACAAGTCTATGATTTTAGTAGGTTATTTTTACAGTACTACAGCCCTGAACTACAAAATCAGATAAAAATATGTGGAAATTTCTGGCTAGAAAAAACAACAGGATCTTCTTGGTATTAAGGTCAATGGGCCTAAACTTTATTAC
>Ga0208106_1000230_pt1 | contig 20832 bp, 19 predicted proteins | sample CryBogCBE25Jul08_FD_184577 | JGI IMG/M metagenome (GOLD analysis project Ga0208106, IMG submission 184577) | Freshwater microbial communities from Crystal Bog, Wisconsin, USA - CBE25Jul08 (SPAdes) | ecosystem: Environmental > Aquatic > Freshwater > Lake | place: Crystal Bog, Wisconsin, USA...
TAATAAATGTGGCATGTACTGCTTCTGCGTATGTACTAATACCTGTGGCTTTTTGTCCCTCGGGACTACGTGCTACCCATGCCGGGACATCTAAACACATACCATAGTCCATAATACCGTCCATCCAAGATAATACTTGGCTACGTTTTTTCATTGCCTTGGGACAATTGGGATCTTTCCAATCACCTTCCCACTTACCTTTACCAATTTGGAATCCACCTGAATCACCTAATACGAACGTATTGGCTCGATCTCTGTTTCGAACCATGTCTTCATTCCAGTCTTGCTTATTAAGATCCAAGTTAGCATGTCCGGCGGAATACAGTGACCATTTATAAGGAAACAATGCTTTCTGATGATTTAACCAATTTAACATTTCCATATCAGGAATTCCTGTTGGCATTCGAGCAGGATCTACATAATTACTACCGCGTTGTTTTCCAATAAAAGTAGCATAAAATCCGCTGAGTGCCGGCAGAAACAATGCATAATCGGATTGTTTATTTGTTAAATTATCTTGAAGTATTTCAGTCATTTATTCTTCTTTTTTACAGTTATCCACATAAAATAATATGGATCAAACGCCCATCCGTCCGGGGGATTTAATGGATCAAATCTCTCTGGATTAACCAATGGAGTAGCCGGGTTGTGATAATACTCAATATACCTGCGTGTAATTTCTTCCCTTGCTTCCAGATCAACATATTCGTGAGCCAGTCGTCCTTCGATAACAGGATCAAACCCGTTAAACCACATCCAAGGCCAGGCCCAATGAGTAAAGAACTTTTTAATCATTGTCTATCTCTGGCTTATAAAATAATCGAGCAAGCGGTACCGCACTTACTGTACTAATTAAACTCATAATCACTACGGCAGCAAACATATTAACACTAATAACGTTGGCTGTCAACAGCATAGTAACCAAGAAGATTTCCATCAGTCCTTTGTTTTGTAGCAAAGCAGTTTTAAAACAAACAACTCTGAGTCCTTGGTCCTTATAAGCTAACCAAACACCGACAAACTTAGTTCCAACAGCAATAATATACATAGCAATGGCACCTAGTAGAATAGTTTCAAAATCTAAAGTCCAACTAGTCTTTAAACCAGACCAGATAAAGAACACAGGCATTAACCAAACCATTTGCTGTTCAGCCATTCCTTCATTCCATTTAATAGTATGTCGTGGAGTAATCATACCTGCTAAGAACGCACCTAATACATAGTGTAATCCAGCCCATTGACTAAATGCCGCCATAGTCAATACCATAGCAACTGTTAAATTAGCATACGATTTTTCGCCAGCAAGTTCTAAAATCTTTGGCCAGATAAAATATAGTATTATTAATACAGCAAAAAAAATACTTGAATAGATAGCATACTTGCCCATACTAACAATAACAGCTACAGTTACCCATAGGACTAAATCGTCAAAGGTAACTAGTGCCAGTAGCTTACGACCCATGTTACTAGGCCACATGCCAATTTCTTTACAAGCAATTACCAGCATCGGCATAGCTGTAATACAAGTTGCTACGCCCATGCCCCAAACATATTGCCAGAATGGTCGTTCTGTAGTATGCCAAACAGGATTATCAAAAAACAATAAGAAACTACAGCCTGCTAATAAGATAGGAACAATAATAACTTGGAATGATTGTGTCCAGATACTATTACCTTCTTGTGCTATAACTTCTTTAGGTTTAAGTTCGATACCGGCAATAAAGGCAAAGATTGTAATTGCTAAAATTTGAATAGCATCTAAACCTGTCTTGATCGGCGCAGTAAAAACTGTGCTAAATAGTTCCGGATAAAACTGCCCTAGCGCACTAGGCCCAAGGCAAAGGCCAAAGGCAATTTGCGCCATTGGCAATGGAATCCACTTTTCCATTCGTGTAATTTTTAATACTAGCCACGGTACAAAGACCATGGCCGCAATAATAAACAATAAATTACCCATCGATTCTACCCTTAATTTTTAGTAAATTTCTAACTGCCGTTTCCATTACTTGCTCTGTGCTGGAATAATAAATTCGTAAGTAGCAAGACCAGAATTAACTGTAATTTTGGCAGCACCATCATCACTAATTTTCATAGTTTTATCACCATATAAATCTAAAATACTGATAATAGTTTTTACTGGCCAACTCCATACACGTTTTAGTTGCCCATTTACATCCGGCTGAAATACAAAATTGCCTGAGTGAGTCGAATGATCACCAAAGAAAAACTTTAAATCACCATCTTCAGTTTTAGCTTGAAAATTATTTTCTTCAGCATTAGCCGTTGCCTGCATTTTCAATCTTTGAATAGCAGCCGCAGTCGGCGAAAATTCAATATTCCAATTCGCTCCTTTAAACTTAACAGTTTTAAGTTTCTCAGTAATAACTTCACTAGCCATAAATCTATAACTGTTTTTAAAATCGCCTGTCTTGTTTTCGAAGTTAAGTTGATCAGGTTCACCAGTTGATCTATTTGTAATTGTTAATTTGGCATTTTCTTTGTACTCTCCTAAATTCAACAGAATTTTAAGTTTAGCCAAATTAGGCATACCAAACGTACCAATGAAGTCTGCTACTGGGGTAGTATATTTTCCTTCAAGTACAACTGATTTATCTTCAGCTACTCCATTGATAGTTGTTTCTTTATCATTGCCACTAATTTTAACTAGGTCAATACAGCCTAGGTCAAAAGTATGACTAACTAAGTCTAAAAGATGATCACGCATTTAAATTTCCTTTAAGTAATATTATTAGTATAACAGATATATTTAGAGTCTACAATTATTTTGGCACTATTTTTGCTAAAATTTGTCCTGCTTTTATTGAAGCTAACTCTCCCGGTTTTTTTAATTCCAACCATGTTCCTGGTTCGGGATCAAAATGTTTTGTGTAGATAATTTCATAGCCAATGTCCTTGGCTTTTTGTGTTATTACGCTATCCAGTGTGTAACAACTTTTACCTAACTCTACAAGTTCTACTCCTGAAGCAATTTCACAATTATTAAAAGTTAATCCAATAACTCCACCAGGTCGTAATTTTGTATAAATTTCTTCTAAGTATTTTACAATTAACTCGGTTGGTCTTTTATTAAAAAAATTATAAACAAAGCAAAATCCAAATTGATTATCAGGCAGTTCCTTTAATATGTTTGATGTTTGATCACGATCACCTATAATATATTCTCTTAATCTTCTTTGATACAATTCGTTGAAACGCTGTTTGCCTGTTATCAAAAATTCTTTTTTAACATCTATCAAATATAAGGGATCAAACCCAATCATATCTTGTATATAATCTTCGTGCCCTGGTCTAATAATCATAGCTGGATATTTCCAACTTACATACTTCATTATTAAATTATTAAATTCAGAACGATTGGATATAAGAGCAGTAGTTGAATATGCTACTAACTCGTTCATAGTTTTCATATCGTATTCTTTTAAGTACACATTGGTATCTTTAATTTTATCTTCTATCAATAGTGACAATAAATTTTTGATTTGCTTTATTTTATTTTCAAAGTTGTCAAAGGAGTTACTAATATTTTTGTATTGTTCTGTGATTTCATTATTAAAATCATCTATGAATAATTCTGTACTATCTAAATCTTCTATTATCTTATTGAATTCATACTCAACTAAACCTTTTGTAGGTGAGATATCGATAGCAGACAATAAATTTTTATAGGCAACTAATTTACTAATTTTCATTTTAAAACTCAAATAATGATTGGAACGTATTTTCAGTATTGGTAGCTGATGCTATATCCCACTCTAGTACACTTAATAAATTATCAATTTTTTGATCTACGATAGTAGCTTCCATTAAACTATTATCAAATGGTAAATCTTTAAACCACTGTGGTAAGTGTTGCTCGTCAGTCGGATAACCAATACTAGTCCAACCCAGCGGGTTAGATTTTAATTTACACACAATGGTTTTCATACCGTCTACGATCTGCATTGAATAGTTATCATGATTCATACGTCGAAGATTATTCCAATTGAGGGCCGCACGAACATGTCCGGGCATGTTTGTTTTTCCTTCTTGTTCTTCTTTAGCACCGTACTTGGTTAAATTATTAACACGCTTAGGAGTGCCTTTTTCCCAAGCTGGCCTTTCGGCAAACGCATATTTAAATTCTCGGATACGCTCTATAATTTCTTCTTTTGTTGTGCCAGTCAATACTTTTTCAAGTATTTCATACAGGAAGTCTTGAATTACTTTAGGCGTATCGCTACGCTTTAAATCAAGGCCCATAGCTTTAATTTTTCCATTTGATCCATTGACATCTAAACGTTTATTTTCTAAATCATAGATTAATACAGCATATCGTTTTTTAGTAATAAACAAACTATTGGATGCAACAAGTTCACGTCCAGCTTTAATTAACTCTCCAGCTTCTCTTGGACAATGAAATGCCTGTTCCATAAATGCCGGAAAACTATCATTAACTTGATCGGCAATTGAATCATATAGTTGAATACAAATTTCTTTGCTCCACTCCATGTTGCCTTTGGCTACTTCATCTTTAATAGCAGGCCAGGCTGTAAAATAACAGGAGTCAGTATCACCGTAGATAATAGCATCACCTAAGTGATCTTTTACACCAAATACACATTCATTTATATAGCCTGCCATATGTTTAGCAATACTACGACCTGTTAGTGTTGTAGACTGACCAATACGCTTGTCCGCAAATCTACAATGCGGATTAAGAATTGCCCCGTATAGGCTATTCAAGTTAATTTTTTTAACCAATTGTCGTTTGTCCCAAAATGCTATTTCTTTAGGATCTGTGGCTTCTTTCTTTTTAGCTTGTAGTTCTTTTCTTTCAGAGTACCAACGTTCAAGCAATCCTGGCACAACTCCTTTACGCTCATATGTAACAATAGTGCCGTTGGCAGTTAACATCCATGGCTGATTACTATTAAAAATCATATCCCATATTTCGGCCGCAGAATGTATAGATTTATCGCCATCTTGCCAATCAATAGTAATTTCAGTTCCTCGTTGTTGTTCCATTACTGCGGTATATTCTAAACTGGCAAATACACCTTCCCAAGCCGCCGCGAATGTTTTTTTGTGTTCAGTCACTTGCTCATCAATATAATGATTAGTCATAATTGGCCGAAGTTGCCCTACTACTGTTTCCATTCCCATATTAAGCGCACGAATGGCACTAGGGTACAAACTATTAATATCTACGGCACCAATCCATTCATGCATACCTTTTTTAGGATATGCAACATAAGCACCGGCCGCGGCAGTTTCATCATCAGTTAAACGTTGTTGCCTATTAGGGACAACTAGTCCACGCTCGTGCGCCTCATTAATAATGGCTTGCTCTGTCACTGCTACCGCTCCCATAGTAGTCGGCAACAACACAGTATTGGCGTGAGCTAGTTCATTTGCTAGATCTAGGAAACGTAGTTTTTTGTCTAATTTGTCGATGATTAATGTATCTTGTCGATTATATTCTATAAACTTTTTAAAGTTTTGATTATATAATTGATCTAATGTACCTTCATATTGAGTTTTATGTTCATTCAACTCATATTCGGCAATAGCATCTAGACTATAGCTATGTCTTTCTTCATATGTATATTTTCGATAAAGTTGCATATAATCCATATGAACACGTCCAACAATATCATAGGTAAAACTAGTAGCACCAAATCTTTCAAACTCTCTACTTTTAGGATATTGTCCCCACAGACAAAAACGCCTAGTATCATCTTTACTTAATATTTTTGTAATACGATTAATAGTATACGGTATATCATATCCTTCTGAATTCCACCCAGATAATATGTCGGCATCATCTATTAAATCTAAGAAAGTTTTGAGCATATCTTCTTCGCGCTCAAAAACAATACAATTTTCAAAATCAGCGGCAACTTCTTGCGCTGTTTCCATACTCATGTGCTTTGGCGGTATTGCTAATGTAACCAGTTGATTGAGCCATTGCAGATATACTGAGATAGCAGTGATGCCATTGAATGGATCTGTTGTGGGAGAAAATCCTTTTTCTTTATGAAAGTCTACTTCAATATCAAAAAATGCTGTGTGTAGTTCGGGGGCATCTTTATTTTTATAGTTTTCCTCGAGACAACGAACAATGGGATTTATATCTGATTCGTATAATTGTTTTCCAGAGTGAACACGTACTTCCTTACGAAATTCTTTGTTATTGCGTGTAGAAAACCTAGAAACAGGTGTATTATATATTGATCTAAATTTTCCTCTGATATCGTCGTAATAAAAAATATATTCAGCCGGATATTCTTTATAAACTCTTTGTCCATTGATACGTTCTACAACGTGTATTCTATCATGTTCTCTATCATAGAGAGCGTCTATATAACTCATTTGATCCTTTTATGTGAATTATGGGTCACTTCCCTTACTTCATGTTCGTTTAGTGAACGACTCTTTATAATGATAACTTACCTAAATTTTTTCCAATAGTACCTTTAACAAATGTATTAAAAGAAAGGCTTATCCTAAGATTATCACCAATTTTGTTGTTAACTTTATGAATTAAAGTTGACGGAAATAAAAATAGCATGCCAGTGTCAACCCTAAAACTAACAGACTCGGTATTAAAATCATTGTCTTGATTGGACTCTATTTTTATAATAGGAAAATCAGTATATTTAAAAAAAGTAATAGTATCAACATTTATATCGGCATTAATATAAAATACCCCAGAAATTATACTATTAGAATGATGATGCATGTGATGATACTCATCTTTATTTGTATAATTTAACCAAGACTGCGTCACATATAGCTCTGTGCCTTGTTGATAACCTGCTATTTTTACTGAATAGTTTTTAATAGCGATTTCTATTTCTTTTTTTATGTTAGACATTTCAATGTTGTCTAATACATATTCATCTTCGCTTCTCCAATTTCCTTCATTTTTTAAAATTTTAGTTCTATTTTTTTCTATAAATGCTGTTTCAACTTCAGATAATGGTCTATCTATAACCGACCTATATAACGGAGTCGGAAATAAAGAAAACGTGTATGGATCTTTTATATATGACATAATTATAGTTCTAATTTACTTAGCCCTTTACCAATATTACCTTTTATAAAAGTATTAAAGGAAATACTTTCTCTATATATGCTACTCACAGTCGTCGAAACTTCGTGGTATAATGTTGAAGGAAATAATAATAAAAGTTTATTTTTTACATTAATTGTCCAAGATGTCGAATTAAATCGATTAAATGATATTGGTTCGGGAAGTATTTCATTAATGCCTGCCGGGTTATGAAAAATTATTTCATCTGTCTTTTCATCAACATTAACATAAAATACTCCGGAGATTATACTATTTGGATGTTTGTGATGATGATGATGCCCCCCAGGAGCGGTAATATTTAACCAAGATTGTGTGATGTACAATTCGTTGTTTTTGGGCCATTGGTAAATATCATGTACATAGTTATTAACTAACTCTGTAAATTCAGATTTAAGATTTCTCATTGCTAAATTATCTAACAAATGATCATCGACAGATAGATAATTTCCAATATTTTTTTTTAATTTATTTTCATTTCGCAATGAACTTAAAAAACTTTCTTCTTCGGTGATGAATTCTCGGTCAAGAATTCCTTGAAATATCGGAGTCGAAAATATTGGCTCTATAATTAAATCTTTCATATAACTATTTAAAGTGTTTTGCCCACAGTTGTTAAAATTTGTTCTAACAGCTCGTTATCTTGCTGATAACGACCAAACTCTGCTTTGTGCGCCAACTTAATAGCTTTTTTTAATACACTTGGTTTTAAATTAAGTTCTTCGGCTATTGCTTTAACCGCTTCATTTAAGCCTTCAGTCAAAGTTTCAATTTCCATCGTAACCTGCATACCTTCGTTGATAATTTGATGAAGTTTGCTTGTTTGTGCTGTATCAAAAGTATTTGTCATTTTTATATTCCTATTAAAATCTTATTGTACATGAAATAATCAATAATGTCAATCATGAATGGTAAAGCTCACTTTAAGAATTCCGGTAGCGAATCGTTCATCTAAGGCAGCAGCCGCCTACACCTCGGTAACTAGTACCGGTCCTAAGGGTGTCTATTCAAAGCTAAACAAAGTGTTGATTGGATCTGATGATTCCGTAGGTAACAAATTGCTTCCTTTATTTCTATAATAAGTTTCGTTATAACTATGTAATATTTCTACAGAGTCAATGACAGGTATTTTCAGCATCTTATAAATTTCATCTGTACAGAAAGATGCTTGACTTTTAGTAAAATCTTCGTGTTTAACTAATCCGGTAATTTCTAATTCTTTATAAAAATTATTTTTTGGTATAGTATTGATTTTAGTATGCTCAGTTAATTTCACTAATTGTTTACGAATATTTTGATCACGTTCAGTTAGTGACTTCTGAGTAGCTTCGCTAACTCCCAACCCATACACTTGTTTGAGTACTTCGGCCACTTCTGATTCTTCTACAATCAACGCATAGTCTTTGTGAGCTACACTCCACTCATTTTTACTGAGCAAAACTGTTGGGCAAGTATGAGCAGTTTCTAAGACACCTAACCCAAATGTTTCGCTGATTGCGGGGTGATAAGCAGCCGCTAGACTTTGTATTATATTTGTTTTTTCCTGGGCTGTAACTCCAACGTATATTTTATAATCTATTTTTTCTTCTTTAAATCTTTGCTCAAACTTTTTGGCACTTGTATCAGATGGAACTAGTACAACCCCTGGTAAATTAGTAGCTTTTAATGCCGCAATATAAGCTTCTGGATTTTTCCTTGGTTCCCAAGGGCCAATAAATCCTACTCCCCACCGCTTTTCGGGTAGTGTTGCGAAGTCAAGTAATTCTGGTTCCGGCACTAATGGATTAACAACTAAACATTCATCAACTTTATTCAAGTATTGTGCTTGAGCATTCTTTTGTACCCAATTACTTTGACAAGCAAGTAATACATCTGGTAAACTACACAGTGCTCGATATTGATCCGTTACGCCTGGGGAAAATATATCATGTTTGACAGGCAAGCCTGCTTCAGACTCATGATGAGTTGGATGAAGTACTGTACAATATTTGTGCACGCCAATGCTGGTAACCGCATCTAAGGCTTCACCGACATTGGTAATGATTAAATCATACGTGTGTTTACGCAATGCTTCTATTAACGCATTTCTAAAGTTGAGACTCAGTGTAGTATCAAATGGTTTAGAAAAACTACTAAGTTCTTTATAAATTCTATCGTCAATATAAGTTGCAGGTTGAATCCATTGTACACGATTTCGATATTGATCAAATAATCCGTTATCTCTTACGGCAGCATCTGATATAATATCAATATGATAACCTTCCCTTAATGCCCAATCAATGATGCTTTTAGCGTAGGCACCGACCCCACGATATACAAAATTGTTTTTGGCAACTAGCATGCCAATTCTTTTAGTTACTTTTAATGTTGTCATGCGCTATTGTAACTTATTTCACGAAACACAGCAAGTTCGTTTGGTAATTAATTTTAATATGCCCAACTTACAAAACTATGTCTTGTGCCTTTGATAACGGTTTCTACTTTATGCGGGTATAAAAAGTTTGATGGAAAAATCATTAAGTCTCCAGTTTTTAAAGTAATTACTTCATCTGTAAACATTATAAAATTGCCGCCTTCATAGTCTTCATTCAGTATACCGACTATACTTAAAATTGGAACACCACACGGATCACCTGGAAACAACGAGCTAATATGATCGCAATGTTCTCTCATCAATGTATTTTCATCATATCGATTATATCTGATCGGGAAATAACCTTTCCAAGTATAATACCAAGGAAAGTTTAACTCACTTATGTATTTTTGTAATCCGTCCCAAATATCTTTCATAATTTTATCAGAATTTGGTATACGATCACGGCTGACACTTAATTCATTTTCTAGACTTGTGGCCGTTTTAAAGTAAGATTGATAATATTGGTGGGCTACGAATTCAGCATTTTTTAATTGTTCTATAGTTTCTTTACAAAATTCTTGATCAAAGAAATTGTTATACACTTTAACATAGTCAGAAAGATTTTTATTCATAGAATAATATATATGCTTGTTAATGAAAACAATTTTTTATTTATACAGGACTATATGGATTCCTTGGACGATCATATCCGTCATCTTCCGGAATCACTGGATATTCGTTATTCATATAATTTTATACTTAATTTTTATGTTTAGACCAGTTATAGTCTACATTCACTACAACTTTGTTTTGTTTTGCATAATACTTATACGGGTCAAAGTTATCGAACGTAACTTTTACTCGTTTAGAACTATCGTCATCAAAATAAACGGTCCAAACATAATATTCACCTGGTTGTAAATCTTCGTTTTGATTTTCTTCATCAAGTCCACCGTAGTATGTTTGGTGCCATGCTACTGGGCTATGATCGTTTCTGAATTCAAGAACTTTTTTTTTATACTCTTGACGAGCACTTTCATAAATTTCTGGATCAGTGGCAAAGTTTTTAAATTTATCACCTTGATTAGTTGCCCATGTGACAAAATTTTCAGTAACTGGAATTAAATCTTTTTTATGTTTAACATCGCCTTGTTTTTCGGCACGTTTTTTATCTTTATGTTGCCCGGCTTTACCGGCCATAGCAGAATTTTTAGCTACAAAATTACGTGCTTTTGGTATTGATGAACTTACTACACTCAGCGAACGGGATTCTTCAATACTTTCTTCACATCCGCCAACTCCTTGTCCAGGTTTTGGGGGACCAGAATCTGTACCTTTCCAATAGCCTTTAAATATAGGACCATTAGGATGATGGGCGGCTGCGGCCATACTGTCTTCATCTGTTTCGGTTTTAACAACAAATGAATACGAAGTCATTCCAGAATTAGGATCTATATATCTTTGCCTAAAAACCTTACCCCCGTGTTGTCTAGCATAAACAAATGCTTCTTCTTTAGTATCAAATCTATTAGCAGGAGGTTTAATCATTGGACTTGCTTCTTCGCCAGTCATGATATGTTGTTCTTTGATCTTCAACTTATCTGCAGGATCACTGCCACCAAACATACTGCCAAATGCTGTACGGGCTTGTTGTTGACTTTGAGCCCGTTGCTCGCGTTTATCTACTGTAGCTTGTTTTTTAGCACCTTTTGATATGTTTTTCATCATATTGTCAAAAGATTTATCGCCCGTCACCTCTGCCATGCTTTGTTTGGTACAAATATCGTAATACTCTTGTGCTAATTTTTTGGATGTAAATCTTCTTTTTTCACCAGTATCGCTGGTTACTATCCATTCAACATGGTCATTTGTTCTTCCTGCTGGATTAGTGGTTCTTTCAATCTTCGGAGTAGTCTTCACTACTGGTCTAACATATTTTTTAAATTTGTCTAGTTCGCCTTCCACCACATCTTGCTGAAAGTCACCCATTGGGAAAGTTAAAAATTGTTTCCCCCTGCGTAAAATAATATTTGGATCATCTTCATCAATTGAAATTCCCATTGATGCTAATGTTTTTTCAGCTTTTGCATGTTGTTGCTCATTACCTAACCACCACATCTTAACCAATCTGTGTAATAACTCATATTCGTCATCGTCTCCGCCATTGGATGGTTCGACTGCAAATTCGTTTAGTGAGCCTTCCGCCACACCTTGCTCTTTACGCTTTTTCTCGTAATCAGTTTGCTTAGGCGTGCGTTTAGCAGGAGCTTTAGTTCCTGCAATTCGTTCTTCTTCGTCCTTGCGGCGCTTGAAGTAATCATTAGAAGTACCTTCCGCCACACCTTGCTTTGCTACTAACTCTTTCCAATCAACTGGATTATCATTGATATATAACTGGAATGTATGACGTGGATTATTGCGTTGATATCCTTTGATATCACTTAACATATTTTCTAAATTATAGTGTGTATTATCTTTATGATAGATGCCTTGTAATTTGCCATCTCTGTCTATCATGTCAACGCGATATTGTTCGTATTCTTTATTTTCTTTAGTAATACCATGTTCTGTATTTGCTTTTTTACGCCAAGCAATATAACTACCCATGCCATTGACCCCGCCACCATGTTCAGAAAGTCCTTGCTTCAGTTGATTTTCAATAGAATTTATGTTTTGTGCTATACTATGATGTTTGGTATAAACACTATGGTCATCACTATATTGATAGTATGGATCAAATTGTGCTTTTAATTTTTCTAATTCTGCTTCTAATTTAGCACGTTCTTCATTGCCAATTGATTTTATTTTAGGAGCGTTAGCATTATCGCGAGCACGTTGTGCCAACATAGCATCACGTCGTGCTATTTCTTCTTCTCGACTACCGCGTAATCTAGCATTAGGATTTACTTTTTTAGCAATGGCCAACATGTCATCTGCTAAACTTTCTTCAACATTTTGAATACTTTGATCTTTATGTTTTTTAATATCATTGGCAAACTGTTTGTTAGTTGCTTTTATAATACCACTAAAACGTTTATCACCGCGTCTGTAGTTTCCAGCTTTATCTGCAGTAGTAGCATCTGCCCCGGCTGCTTTTTTATATTGTGATAGCTTATCATTACTAAGTTCTTTTAATTCTTCAACATCTTGTGACGACAATGGTTTCAAACTTCTCATGGTAGCATGACCGTTTTTAACTGGCCCGCCATGCATTGAGTCTCTTTCTTCACCGTTACTGTTATACCATTTGCCATCAGTGCCTTGCTTTAATGGTTCTTTAGTTTGATAATCTGTGGGTGCTAACTGTCCACTACCTCTTGGTTCGGGAGTTGTTGATTGTTGTTTGCCGTTTGCTCGTGCTTGTAATTCTGCTTTAGCATCATCGATACTAACCAGTGGTCTGCCTGCCTTGCCATCTACAACTGATTGTAGATAAGGTGTACCGTAAAAACTTAAATCATTGCCGGCTCGTTGTGATGAAGGTTGAGTTTGTACTAACTGATTAAGTCTGTCTTGTTTTGCCGCTATATCTGGATCACCTATACTCCACCCGCCTGCGTGTGCGCCCAACGCGGCTGCTCCTAATGCAGCACCAGCTATGCCTTTTTTAATATTATCTTTCCAACCTTCGTCTAAGACATACGTATTATACAAATCCTTTAATTCTTCGTCACTACCAAATTCTAAATGAGAAACGTCCCATCCAGTAGCTTGATTTATAGCATGTATTAGATGAGTTCTATCTTCAGGTGCTTCTTCGTATACTGGTTCACCATAACGATTTAAATGTTTTGCTGTTCTTACTACTTCGGCTCTAGCTTGATGCCTTAACTGTGCATCTGTATATTCTTTAACTTGGTTTAAATCACGTGCCCTCCAACGATTTTCTTCTTCCTCGCTGTCAGCGTATTCGTTAAAACTTACATCGCTACTATGAAAACTATGTTTACCGTGATTATACAAGTGAACAATAACAAATTTATTATCCGTGCCAAAGCCTACAATTTCGCCAGTGGTTCCGTTGTATTCTACATTGCCTGTAATAATGACAGGATCGCCAATATGTAATCCTTCGGCATTTTCAAATAAGTTAAATAGTTTCATTTTTCTTCCAAATAATCAGCGCATTCTGCTTGTTCTTGTTTTGCTCTGCGGTGCGCTTTAAACATTTCTAAAGCCATTTCAGCTTCTTCTAATGAACCAAAACGTGTAGGTAGTTCTCTTCCATTTCTACGAATACAAAAACCATTATGTTCATCCCCGTGTATCTCAGCTAGTAATGTTCCGCCGCCAGCTCCGCCAGCTCCGCCTAAGGCTGTGTCACCCATTTCATCTAAACTAACTGTTTTGACCGGAGCAGATTCTGCATAAGTTGGGTCAGTTAGACCGGCAGGGGCTTCTCCAGTGGCGGGTGTTTGATTTGGATCTTCTTCTAAGTCTACTGAGTGTATTTCTTTTTTCTTTTGAAGAGTCAGATCTTTTAATTCTTTTTTCTTAATATCTAAATCTTGTTTCTTCTTGGTAAGTAAATCTTTATCTTGTTTAATTTCGTCTTCTAGACTTTTTAAATAATCTGTAAAGGATGCCTTAACTTTGTTCAACACATCTTCTTCAACTTTATCTTCGGCAAATTCTACCCCGCCTACCATTGGGGTAAAATCTTCGTCGGCTTTTTCTAAATTTTTAAATAAAGCAGGTATTGGTTTTTTAGTCGGAGCAGATTCTTTACTATTTTTAGTAGCAATGCGCCCTTCTACAATAGCAAGTCGTTCTACAATTGAATATATTTCGTCTCTCATTTTACTCTCTAGCTTCCTTCAAAAAACTTTGTAACATCCACGCAAACTTATTAGTTGCCGTTAATCTTTCGGCAATAAAGTTAGCAATGTCTTGTTTATTTTCTGCTGTCGCGGCTGCAAAGCATTCATTAAGAAGGTTGACCATAATATCACTGTCGCTTAATAATTCTTCAATCATTAGTCTTGCTCGAGGTATTTTTGTTTGATCTTGTATTCTTGTTAGTTCTTGATAACGTGATAAGCTGGCAGGAGCATATTCATCTAATGTACGAATATATTCTGCTATTGTATCTACTGCTTCATAAGCATCTTCGTATACTTTTTGTAGGAATTTATGATATTGATAAAAATCTTTTCCCTCTACATTCCAATGAAACCCGTGAGCTTTTAAATAATAAGCGAAATCGCTGGCAAGTAAAATTTTTAATAAATCTGTTAACATTATTTTTTCCGTTTATATTTTTTGTATTCCGCAGGCGTATTTGGCGTGGGATCATTAGTGTATTTAGCCGAAAACATTGAACCGGGGATTCTTCGTTGAATTGTCCCTATTGCCATTGGTACTGTGGCTATACTACCACTAACTGTAGATACTGTTCCAGTGTCTTCTTTTAACCCAACAATTTCAAATAGTTTCATTCTAATATCCTAAAATGTGTGTTATCAATGATTTCAGCTGTACCTTCTATAACTGATAATTTTCCTGGTACAAATGGGATAGAATAGGACGTTTTTTTAATAATAACAGGTTCATAGGTAATAGTATATTCACCTGCTTCAGCTTCTATTAACAAATTTTCTTCTAAATTACTATTTTCCCAAATCCAAGTTCTTTCAGAGAAAAGCTCATCGTTAACATATAATCGATAAACGTTACTAGGTAGCTGTCCAGAATTTATAGATGAATCTAAATTCTTATAATCACTGATAACAATACTGGTTAAATGCACAAAGTGTTTCATGCTGTATTTAGTATATTACAGTATTGTAAATTACTTTACTTTATTGAATTTATTTTTTGCTTGATAATATCAACTACTTGATCGTTTAGAACTACTTCATAGTGATTGTAATTGACTTCTATTAATTCCATACCATTTTGATGATGTTTTTGACTATTCACAGTTACAACACCATCGTTGTCTCCCATAATCCAGGCAGCGCCACCTTTGGTAGTTACTATGTTCGCCCAGGGATGATATATTTCTATACTATCAGCTTGCATCATGGGCCAGCTATTTGGACCAATATCTTTTAATAATCTACTAAAAGGCAAAAAATATTTGGCAAAATCTGCTGTTTCTGCCCCGCCGTAAGGAGTGCTTAAAGTAATAGCGCCTAATACTTGATCAGATATTAAATTAGATAAATGTAGAGCGTAAATACCGCCCAAACTATGTGCTATAAAAAATATTTGATTAATATCTTTTAGTTCTTCTAACATAACTTTAAGATTATGATCAAAGCCATTGGCACTATTATAATTTAAAACTAAATCATCGCCAATAATGTGTTCTCGAATATAATTAAAACTTTCCCCAGTGGCACTGGCTCCATGAATATAAACTAATTTCACTTATTACGACCCCTACGCATATTTGCTTGCCAATGAGCTAATTGTCCTTTGCGCCCACCTTCGTGACTTATTTTGTCTAATTGAGCTAGGGTAGCGTGTTTAGGAATACCGTGACGTTGACTGTCTCCTGGGCGACCGGGACCCTTGCCGTCAGCAAAGTTTTCCGCCACACCTTGCTTAACAAATTGAACATTTAATTTGGCATTAGCCCAGAGTGGATTCTTAGGATCCATTCTTTGTTGTAGTAACCATATAGCAGACACTCTATGTGCGCCATCTTCAAACTTACCGTTCAATACTAATATCGGGGGTAATTGTGACAAAGACTCTGGATGTTTTTTGAAATACTCGGCATACTCTATTGCTTTTTCAGTTACATTCCAACTGTGGTAATCTTTAGCGTCCCAATCATCAACTACATTGTTATAGTAAGGCACACCGGGTATAGATGATATAATCTGGCCTACAGTCATTTTGCGAGTTGTTATCTTTGCGTCAGGTCCAAATTGTTTAGGAGCGCCAGAACTTTCTCCTGGCTGTGGTACGCCTTCCGCCACACCTTGCTTTATCCTACTTAATTCGTATATAACTAAATCGCCATTGTCTGCTCTAAATGCTCTATAGCCCCATGCTTTAGCATAACGCTGAACTAGTTTGTCGTATAACTTAGCACGACTTTCACTATTTTGTCCTTGTTCAACTTGCTTTGAAGCTGAGAAGGACAATCTTGCAGGTTTGTATTTTTTGATGTATTTTTGTATAGCATCTAGTACTGTAGCAAAAATCCTTTGAGCATCACCTTCACCTGTGACATCTTGGCTGTTGTTTCTATAAAACTCAACTTGTACGACTTCTTCACCTTCGTCACCTTGTTGATTGTTGAACATGATGCTTAAATTTGTTCCGTCGGGTAATTTGGCCAACATGTCAACGTCGCCGTAATCGCTTTTTTCCCATTTGCCTTTATAGGGTTGGTCGAATGCTTCCGTCACACCTTTAGGCGACCATGACAAATTTTTAGCACCTTTGACTGTGGGTTGAAAGCCTTGCGCTTTATAAAATTTCATTAGTTTAGGTTGACTAACTTGTCCGTGCTGCCAAGGAAATAGTGTGAGTCCAATGCCATCTTCTCTGGCCATATCTTGTAAAACTCGCATGGCACGACTGCCAACTCCGTGTCGTAATGGATATGCTTGAAACCATTTAACTTCGACGGCATTTTTTTTACTCATGCTGGGCGTTAACTCAAACATAGCAAACTGTTGATTATCGCCTTCTCCGCCCATAGGCATCACGTGATTGTTTTGCCATGTTTGTGGAAATTTGTCGTATACCTTTTTAATCCATTCCTTTGCTTTAGCATAGTTATCTATTTTAATTGGAGCGTCTTCTTCTAAACCAGCTAGACCAACTCCTATGCCAATACCGGCACTTGCCAAAGTATATTTGGCAGTATCAATCCAACTTTTTCCATTAATTCTTGATACTACAGTTGGTATAACTGTGTTTAATATAGCCTGTAACATTAAATTAGTTTGAGAAGGGTTTAGCCCCATTCGTTGTGCGGAACTTAGTACTCCGCCCGCTAATACCGCTCCAACCGTAGTAACGATGCCTCCTTGTATATAAGGATTATCTTTACCTTTTTTAAAAATATCAATTAACTTTGGTTTTAATTTAGGATCAGCTTGTTTTAATAGTTGGTTGGCTTTTTCTACATAGTTATCTATAGGTTGTTTTTTAATATCGCCAACATCTCTATGGTAAAAGTCTATAACAGCACTGCCTATCTTTTTTGTAGTATCAACAGACTCTTTGATATCTTCATTTAAGGGAGCGAGTTCTTTTTCTCCCTGTGGGGTCAAAAACCAAAAACCGTCTCCTGGTGTAACAATTAATCCGGCATTTTCTAAACTATCATATACATTTTGTTGAGCATCAGTTATGCCACGTATGTCTTGTTGAAAATCTAATCGATGACTATTGGCAACATCTATTGCTTTTAATAATAATAATTTGCCATACCCTTGCCCAAGAAAACGACTTTCAACTTCAACTTCGTTGTTAACATCATCTGTTTCAGAGCTACGTACAAAATTAAAATGCCCAACATGTTTGCCGTGTACTGATAGTGTAATTTGAAAACTGGTTTTAAAGTTATCAGGAGTATGTACATCAAACTTAATTGTATTTTCATTTTCAATTATAAATTCAGTTGCTCTCATTTTCCAGCTTGCGCTAACGCCGCTCCATTATTAAAACTTTGACTCCAGGAATTAGCAGGAGTATTACCTCTTTGTTTAGACCAATTATAGCCAGCTCGATGTCCACTGCAATCTTTAGTACAAGGTGATCCTAAAAATGATAATTCATCTATCTTTTCAAGATATGGTTTAACCCATGAAAATTTAGTTTTAGCCGGTATCCATTTAATACCTAAACCTTTATTACCTTTTTCGGGATCAGTATCAATTAACAACCAATCTTTTTCATTGCTGAAAGGTACTGAATGTTGTTTGCGAAGTATTCGAACAATTTTACCACTAGATTCTATCTTCCCCATCATAGCAGTATTATCGTCATCTTCGTGTAAATGATTTGGTAAAAATGTATCGGCAAATTGTTTACAAAGATTTTTTATTTTTGAGTTTTTACTAAAAACTTCTCGATAATGATTATGATTATTTTCTTGACTAGGATCACTGTATCCGCAATAAACTTCGTTGATGCCTGACTGATTAATAAGATCAGTACAACTATTCCCAGCACGTTTTTCAGCAGTTTCGTCATCTACTTCATTACAAGGACTTAGTGTAGTTACAATTATACTACCTTTAGGAATTTTCCCGTACTCATTTAGATAATTTTCTATAGCGACTCTTTCAGCATGAACCCATTTACCATTTTTATTTGTACTAGAACCAAACGTTTGATTACCGTTAGGATCTAATACACAGGCACCTACCATACCATATTTTTTTGGATTAGTTTTTAACCCTTGTAATACGTAGTCACATAGTTCTACCAAATAACGATCAAGATCATTAAATTTTTGTGAATTAAATTCATTTGCTCTCATAGTTCTAATACCATAATAGGATCAGATCCTGCCTTGCCTACTTTTTCAAACCCAAAGTTTTCATACCATTTAATTAAATCAATGGTGTTGTCTTCACTCATATCCGCTACACAAATTATAGCATTTGCCCCGTGATCTGCTGCATTATCAATAGCATTAGATACTAGCTGATTTCCATAACCTTTGCCACGTTCTTCTTCATCTACATACATATTTCTAATTATTGCCACAGTTTTATATTGTTCGCTGAGAGTTTTTATTAAATCCATACTGGCACCTTGTCCTAGCAGATAATTCAATAGCTGTGGTTCTTGCGTAGACACTACATAGCCTTCTAAATTTCCACCGTCATTAGATTGATCAATATGAAATATGGGTTCATTTAAAATTTCGTTAACTCTCATTTTAGCAGTTCCATTTTCTCAATGCTTTATTAATACGACTATTTGGATCTCTCGAGGTTTTAGAGCCTGTGCGATGTTTTTTCATACCTTTCATACGAGCACAGAAACTCTTGCGACGTTTGGCGGCTTTACTGCCTGGTTTTAATTTACTAGGTTTGGTAGTCACTGCTGTTTGCAATTTACTGCCCGGATGGCTACGTCTATAACTAGCAACGCCTTTTTTGTTCAGCCCACCGTTTTTATTTTTACCTTTGCTAGTTTGCCATGCTTCGGCTTCACTTAACAAATCTTCATCATCGACTTCTTCAAGATCTTCCCAAATAACATCACTGTCTACACCGTGATGCTCGGCCCAGTATTCAATCATAGATTCGATAATGTTGAACTGTTCTTCTAGTTCTATATCCTCCGCCACACCTTCACTTAAATCATCCACAGGAAAGTGTAGATAACTGTCGCCATTTATATCACCCTGTTGCACAACAAAAACGCCGCCTTCCTCATCTTCCACTTCACCAATTTCCCAACCCATACCGGCTAATACTTGTTCAACCTGTTGTTGTGTATCATAGTCACCATTATACCACATCTTAGCGTAATTGAATAATGCATAATCATCTCCGCCGTCATCACCGGATATTGCAAATTCATTTAAGAAGCCTTCCGCCACACCTTGCTTCTTCAATGTGTCAGGATGTGCTAGACCTTTTTTGACTTTTTCTGCCTGGCTCATCTTATCAACTTGTTTGCCAAGTTTGGGATCAACATCGTGCCAAGTCTGTGGATGTGGCTTTTTATCACCTTCCGCCACACCTTGAGTTTGACCATTGCGGACAATGTAATGTGGCTTTGGTGTTAGTTTAACTAATCCAAAACTTTTTCTCAATGTTTCATTCGATCCTATCAATTTTACTGCTAAATCAAACGCCTCTTTCGGACTATTGGCATTAATTGTTCGCAACTCTTTTCCGTTAGAATTAGTTATTGAGTATTGAGTCTGTTCAGAGCCTTCCGCCACACCTTGCTGACCAATTTGACGATATTCAGTGGGCCAATCAGTCCATATATGATCATACGCATCAAACACAGTTTCAAGATAATCTCTCAACTCATCAGGAATACGCTCTTTGCTCCAGTGCTTGGGCATTTTAGAACCGTACCACATTTCCCACACATCTGGAGTCCAGTAATCTAAAGCGTCACTATCCAAATTGCCAGCTTTTTGTAATGCTGGAGCAACAGACTTAAACCCTTCTCTGTTGGCCCAAGTGGCAAAAGTTTTATGATACGGCTTGTTGTTTTTTACTGCCCATTGGTATAGATCTCGCACATCAGTTGGCGGCATTTGTGAATCAGGAATTTGTGGTTCCTTCTGCATCCTGCCCATCATAGTGTCAAATCGCTCGTCGCCTGTTGCTTCCGCCACACCTTTGTTTGGCACACAGTTGCGTACTTGTCCGCCGTTCTTACCTTTCTTGGTGCCTACCGCATGTTTGCCTGGCCAACAACGAGTATAACCATTAGC
>Ga0208106_1000231_pt1 | contig 20825 bp, 19 predicted proteins | sample CryBogCBE25Jul08_FD_184577 | JGI IMG/M metagenome (GOLD analysis project Ga0208106, IMG submission 184577) | Freshwater microbial communities from Crystal Bog, Wisconsin, USA - CBE25Jul08 (SPAdes) | ecosystem: Environmental > Aquatic > Freshwater > Lake | place: Crystal Bog, Wisconsin, USA...
CGGTGGATTTGAGTCCAACATTGACTGGCTGAGGCAGGCTTGGGGACAAAATGAGTGGGGTGAGTACCCAGTTGATAATTTTTTAATTAGAGGCACTCGCTACAACAAAGGCGTACTGATTAAAAATTTAAGGGACGTTCATAAGGCCGACATGATAGGGGATCCAACCCAGGCACACATGGTTGCAATCGATGCAAGGGCTCCCCTTTATGATGGCGGGATTTGTACGCGCATTGACTGTGTTTCACTGGGCATAGTGGTCAACAAGCAAGCCAAGCGCTTTTATGATGAGGGAGAAGATTTTTGGCCCAAACGTTATGCGATATGGGGAAGACTGGTTGCGATGCAACCTGGTCAACGAGCTTACTCCGTCATTGATAGCAAAGCAATCGGACGCTTTATGCCCCCGGTTTTTCCTGGAACCAAAGCAAATACTCTTGAGGAATTAGCTTCCCTATTAGGCTTGGATGTAAGTACATTTATGCAAACCGTTAACGACTACAACAATGCCGTGCAACCTGGACATTTTGATCACACTGTGCTTGACGACTGCAAAACTGAGGGCGTATTACCCATTAAGAGCCACTGGGCCAGGAAGATTGATACAGGGCCCTTTTATGCTTATGCTGTCCAGCCCGGTGTTACTTTCACCTATCTTGGTTTAAAAACTGATGACCAAGCAAGGGTATATTTCAGCGGTAAACCTAGCACAAACCTCTTTGTTGCTGGTGAGATGATGGCTGGAAATGTGCTCGGTAAAGGATACACGGCCGGCGTGGGTATGACCATCGGGACAGCTTTTGGAAGGATTGCCGGTGACCAAGCAGCCAAAATTGCACTTGAAAAAACAAGGCAAACAGGGTCAAAAATACAAGCGCTTGCTTGAAATTGAAATGTAACAAATCTCATTCAATTCAAATATCCATTTCACAGATTCCGATTAAATATTCAAAATGCAATCATTAGAAGAACTTACACAAGAAGCAATTACGCTTGCCAACGGTCACTCGGTACCACTTCAGCCTGCGCCGCTGTCACAGAGTGTTTTGGAGGTTTCTAGACAGATGATGATCTGCAATGGTTGCAGGTACTGCGAAGGATTTTGCGCGGTTTTCCCTGCCATGACCAGACGACTGGAGTTTGGAGCCTCTGATATTCACTACCTCGCAAACTTATGTCACAACTGCGGAGCGTGTCTTCATGCCTGTCAATATGCTCCACCCCATGAGTTCATGATCAATGTACCCAAGGCCATGGCAGAGGTTAGGAAAGACACATACACTGCTTATGCTTGGCCTCGCTCTTTGGGCGTACTTTATAAAAACAATGGGCTTTGGATAGCAATTGCCTTGGTTTTTAGTTTGACCCTATTTTTACAAATCACAGCAAATTTCCTGAATGGGGCAAATGCAGTTTCTTTAGACCTATCTAATTTTTACTCCATCTATCCTCACAACATGCTGGTCAGCATATTTTTGCCAATTTTTGCATTTGTTGTTTTTTCCCTTTTCATGGGTGTGAGTTCTTACCTAAAAGATATCAAGCAAGCAACCAGTGTTCAAGATGCGCCCCCCATCGCTGTAGCAATCGCAGCTCACGATGCGTTTAAGCTCAAATACTTGGGCGGTGGACATGGAGATGGTTGTAATAACGAGGACGACGCATTCTCAAAATTGCGAAAGTATTTTCATCATTTGACCTTTTACGGATTTATGTTGTGTTTCGCTGCAACCAGTGTTGCAACGCTTTATCACTATGTCTTTGGTTGGGAGGCGCCCTATGTATTTACCTCCCTTCCTAAAATACTTGGAGTTTTAGGAGGGGTATCCTTAATATTTGGATGCGCTGGGTTATTTACACTTAATTTGCGCAGACATCCCCTTCATGGTGATCCGACTCAAAGGCAAATGGATATTGGGTTTATTTTCCTCCTCTTCATGACCAGTATCTCAGGACTATTATTGACCGTATCACACGGTGGCACGAGCATGCCCCTGTTACTCTCTTTGCATTTAGGGGTTGTCATGGCGTTATTCATCACCCTTCCCTACGGTAAGTTTGCCCACGGTGTTTTCAGGTTAGCCGCATTGATTAGGTTTGAAACCGAGAGGAGATTACCCAGCAATATTGGACTCAGCGGGGAATAAGGATTTAAGTGTTACAAAAAAGGGCCTCTTTTTATGAACTTTTTTTAATGCATTAATTCAAAATCTATAAACCCGCGCTCGACATTGGTATGAATCAGTTTGACGCTAATTTGCTGTCCTAACTCCAAGTGATCATGCATTCCCGTAATCTTGCCCTCCGCAGGGGGCGTGAATATCCTTACCCAATGTCCACTATCGTTAACACCGCTCACAACACCTCTAAATCGCTGACCAATCCGGGAGCGGAGAATCAACGCAGCATCTGACTTTCTGAGTTGACGTTCCACCTTTTTAGAAGCGTCCTCTTTTGCAGTGCAATAAAGAGCAAGTTGCTCCAGCTCCGCATTTGTGTAAGGCGAGTTTGCTCCCTTTAACGCGGCTTTTAGGATTCTTTGTGTGATGAGATCAGGATAGCGTCGGTTTGGGGCTGTTGAATGCGCATAGTGCAAAACCGCTAATCCAAAATGGCCTATATTAGCTGTGTCGTTAGCCCGTTCTAAAACATATTCCCCCGAGCCCATCAACTTCACAATTACGAGAGAAAGATCGGGGAAGGTAAGTGGATCAATTTCTCGCCTTTTTGCCAGAAAACGCTCCAAAGCCAATGAATCGGGCTCAGCGCTTAAATGCTCTCCGTATTGAGCTGCCACTTTCACGATTTTTGCCCATCGTTCGGGAGATCTAACCACTCTTCTGATACATGAATACCCCTTAGAAGCTAAAAATCTAGCGATGCAACCATTCGCTGCAATCATAAACTCCTCAATAAGTTGTCTGGCGCGGTTATGTGGTTGTTCGGCAAGATCTTGGATCAGATCATTTTTAAACAAAGCAACTGGCTGAATGGATTTAAACTCTAGGGCTCCTTTAGCGTGCCTAAGAGCTCTCAGCTTTTGCGCCCAAATATCTTGCTGCCTAAGTTGTTGATCCATATGCTGCACTCTAGATGCGGCCTCAGGTAAAGCACCCTTTCCTTCTAACCAATCGGATACTGCGTCGTAAGCAAGCTTTGATTTATTTGTGACTCTGGATCTGTAAATACTGTATCCAATCTCTAAACCATTAGGGTCAAAATGCATCTCGCACACCATTGCTAAACGATCACAACCCTGATTAAGGGAGGTTAAATTCGTTGATAATTCATCGGGAAGCATTGGAAAGACCCTCGCTGAGGTATACACAGAGGTGGTGTTATCTCGAGCGTGAAGATCAATAGGGGAGTTCTTTGTGACCAAGCTATCCACATCGGCTATAGCGACCAATACAACAAGTGAACCATCTTTTAAGGGTTTACAAACAGTTAACTGATCAAGATCCTTGGAGTCATCATTGTCAATGGAGCACCATAGTAAGTTACGCTGATCCTGTATATCCTCTGCGCTATGCTCTTTGTCAAAGTCGGGTTTAAAAGCATGATTTCTAATTTCAATCATTTGGGCCAATGCATCTTTGCCATACTCAGGCCTAAGTCCCCGCTCTAGCATTGCTGAATAAGCCAATGCAGATAGAGTTTCTCTGTGATTGTTATGAAAGTTAGACATTGGTGCTAAATGTGATGGGTATTGAGAGGACTATTTGAAAACTTATGAGTTTTCAAATTACAGGCGCAACAGAGGCTCCCTTGATCTGATGGACACTTAAAGAGTTTGCAACAAACTGGCTTGACTTCATGTTTTCAACAAATTTAGATAAGAAATTAGCAGCCATATCGCCCCTTGACTTTGGACACCCCATGGCTTGCTGTATGACCATGAAGCGTCCCGGAAGAAGTCTTACGCCTCCCAGTCTTTGCGCATCCGACTCAAGTTGCTGCTTAACCCCTGCGGCCACGTCGTACCCCCCCTGAAGAAAGAATTCAACTACTTTCGGCGAGGTCTCGGCTCTGAAAATTTTGGCGCTCTTAAACTCTCTGGTTAGAAAAAGATCATAGGCACTACCTCGCCCCACAACTACAGAACGCCCTGTAACGTCCACCTCTTCATTGAACTTTAGGGAAGAATTTTCACGTACCAAATAGCTTCCCTCTATTAAAATGTAGGGAGGTGTAAAGTTGATGTCTTGACCCCTTAGGGGATCAATTGCAAAAAATCCAATATCTGCTCGCTCTGTAGCAACTGCGTCAACTGACTTACCAGCAGAATCAAAAACCACAAGCTCTAACTCTACTCCCAAGAGTTTTGCAAAAGCAGTAGCCAAGTCAACGGATACGCCTTTTGGGAGCCCGCTTTGAGCATCTTTACTAGATAAGATTGGATTTCCAAGGTTGATAGAAGCCCTAAGTTTACCGGTGGGTGTGAAGGCTTTTATGACATCAAGAGGGACTTGGTTTGGTTCTGACATTTTGGTTTTATGAATAGAAACTAAGAAGAATTAATCGAGGCTTTGGATTTTAGAAGTCGTACAAGTGGGTCGGATTGGTGACCAGTATTTTTAAGAGTTCGTCCTCGGACCTAGTCCAGCCTTGTAATCTGTTTAATGCCGCCCCGTTGTTAATTGGCTGGAAGGGCTCGATAACGTCCCTACTCCTGGGTTGACCGTGTTTGACGCCACCGGGATGGGGCCAGTCAGTTCCCCAAACAACCCTGTTTGGGTTTGCAGATATCAGGTACCGTGCAAGCTCTTTGACCTGTGATGAATCAGGAGTTTTCGTAATTCTGTATGGTGCTGATAGTTTTAGCCAAACTTTCTCACTCACCAAAAGATCCTGCAAAACCTCCAAGCCAGGTTGGGATAAGCCTAAATCTGGATCACATAAGCAAAAGTGATCAATCACAAGTGGGACTGCCAACTTTTTAATATGCTCAGCAAGTGAAACTAAAACAGCAAGTCTGGTAAAAATTTGAATGTGCCACCCTAACGGCGCTACTTGTTTTTGAGTATGCATTAGCATTTGCAGTGCAGCCTGAGGATCTTTAAGCCCATAAGTCTCTAAATTAATCCGAACCCCTCTGACTCCAACGCTGTGCATGTGCTCTAATTCTGCTTGGGTTGTTGATGGATCAATTACCGCAACACCTCTTGCACGGTCTAAGCCTAGGATTTCTAATGCGTTTAAAGTGCAGGCATTATCTGATCCATATGGACTGGGATGAACAATTACGACTTTGTCTATACCCAGGTGTTTGTGCAATCCATTTAAATCTTCAATACTTGCATCCCCAGGTGTGTAACTCCTTTGGGGGTCCCAAGGGAATGAGTCTCCTGGCCCAAAAATATGAGTGTGACAATCGACTGATCCTTTTGGGGGAGTGAAGCACACAGGTTCATGTGTGATATCTAGGAAGGTTGAGGTTGAAGTTGAATTCATTTTTGAAATGGGTTGATATTGTGAAATATTAAAAATTATTTGAAATAATATATTTTTACTAAAAGCAATCCCCTGTATTGATCGCTATTGTGCATAGAATATCATCCTTTACATGACATCCAAGGGTAAAGTTACCCTGATCTTGGGCAGTACAAATCGCCCCAAACTTCCAACTAAAAAAATTTAAAATACTATGAAAATAATCGTTCTACCTGGCGACGGTATTGGCCCAGAGACTATGCAAGCAACCGTTGAGGTCTTAAACGCTGTCAACAAAAGATTCGACTTAGGTCTTGACCTAGAGCACGATATAGCAGGCCACGAGAGTTTAAAAAAATACGGATCAACAGTTACTGATGTCTTACTTGAAAAAGTTCAAAATGCAGATGGTCTGATGCTCGGCCCCATGTCGACCTATGACTTCAAAGATGAATCAAAGGGTGAAATCAATCCATCCAAATTTTTCAGAAAAAAATTAGACCTGTACGCCAACATACGACCAGCGAGAACCTATCCAGGCCTACCCAACAAAGTTGGGCCATTTGATTTAATCGTTGTTCGCGAAAACACCGAGGGTTTTTACGCAGACCGTAATGTAGAGTCCGGTGCAAGCGAGATGTTGATTACGCCAGATGTGGTGATCTCTCTTAGGAGAATTACGCGTCAGTGTTGTGAACGAATTGCAAAATCTGCATTTGAACTTGCACAAACAAGACGCAAAAAAGTGACCATTGTTCACAAAGCCAATGTCTTGAAAATCGCCGACAAGATGTTCATAGATATATGTAACACTGTTGGCAAACAGTATCCAGGCATTGAGATTGATGATTTCATTGTTGACGCCATGATGGCCCACGTGGTTCGAGCTCCAGAGAAATTTGATGTGATCGTCACCACCAACATGTTCGGTGACATTTTGTCTGATCTCACCTCTGAGCTCTCGGGGAGTTTGGGACTTGCCGGATCGCTCAACTCTGGAACTGATTACGCCATGGGACAGGCCGCTCACGGCTCTGCCCCTGATATAGCTGGCAAAGATATTGCCAACCCCATGTCTTTGATCCTTTCTGCAGGAATGTTACTCGGATGGTGTGGTCAAAGGAAAGTTAACAAGAATTTAATTGAAGCAAGTAAAGCCATTGAGCGAGCTGCGACTCGTGTGGTAATGGACGGATCAACCACTAGGGACGTGGGTGGTAACCTTGGTACACAGGCCATGGGCAAAGCTTTTGCGAAATGTGTTGAATCGATCTAATTTTTAAGGAAAAAAATGATTAGTAAACACAATTTCAAATTCGTTTATTCATTTAGCAATATGTATACATACCTTTTGGTAACTCTGGCCTTGTTTTGCTTTGGAAATTGGCAACATGACGCGCTTGCTCAGACCACCTCCCCGCAAAACTACCCAACAAGAGCCATTAAATTTGTAATACCCAACCCAGCAGGCGGACTACCAGACACCGTGGCTAGGATCTACGCTCAGCGCCTAACTGAGCGACTGGGCCAGGCTGTGACTGTTGATAACCATCCCGGGGCCAACGGAGTATTGGCATGTCAATCGGTTATGACCTCCCCAAAGGATGGATATACTTTTTTGGTCTCCGATGGTTCCACCTTCTCGGTAAATCCCAAGCTATACAGTAACCTTAGTTACGATTTAAAGCGAGACTTTGTAGAGGTCTCGCTTGCAGCCAGAGCCCCTTTATACCTTGCGGTTCACCCAAGGGTGAAAGCAAACTCGCTCAAGGAGTTGATTGCTTACATAAAAGCTAACCCAAATACACTCACCTACGGATCTAGTGGAATTGGGAGCACCCATCATTTAAGCATGGAAGCGTTTAAGACAGCACTTGGTTTGGAGATCACGCACGTACCCTACAAAGGCTCTGGGCAATCGGTACCCGCACTAGTAGGTGGTCAAGTTGATATGCTTTTTGCTGCACTACCGTCATTATCCGGGTTTGTTAAAACTGGACAAGTCAAATTGATCGCAAATAATGCGGCCCACCGGTCCGCCCAAGAACCCAATACGCCAACGATCTCCGAAGTCGTAAAGGGTTATGATTTCTCACCAACAATTGGCGTATTTGCCGCAAAGGGAACCCCTCAATCTGCTGTTGACAAAATAAGCTTTGAAATAGCTACCATTGCCAAAAATCCAGATTTAGCTCAACTCTTTGCAACTGCCGGTATCGAGCCAGTAGGCAGCACACCTCAAGAGTTTGAAAAAGCGATTGCTGAGGAGATAGATAAAATTGGCAAGGCGGTCATCGCCGCTGGAATCAAAGCTGAATGAGGGTTCTTTGGCAACAAAAAACTATTAAATCAAAAATACTAACGACCTTCTACTGAGTCTAAACCTGTAGCCCTAACAATGGGCTGAGCTTCTGGTGATGATAGAAATTTCAATAGTTTCTTTGAAGACTCTATATGTTCAGAATTGGCCACAATTGCTGCAGAGAACAAAGTTTCCTTTTGAACATCATTGCTTAGTTTTCCAATAATATCAATACCTTTGATTGGCAAAAGCTCACTGTATTGTTGAAATCCAATTTCGGCCTGACCAGTGGCAACGACCTCACCAACTGGAATGGCAGGTATTTGCTTGGCCTTAGTTTTTAATTCTGCGGCAATGCCCAGGCGTGGAAAAAGCTCCTTGGACAAATATTCCCCGCTTGCGCTATCAGAGTAGGCCACGGACTTTGCAGCAAGCAGTGTCTTCGTCAATTCTGCGCTATTGCTGATATTGGGCTTGGGGGCACCAGACTTTACTGCCACTGCTATCAAGGACTTAGCTAGGACAACCTTTGAACCCTTTAGGAGCTTTCCCTGCTCCATAAGCTCATCCAAGGAGCTGCCCACCATAATAACTACATCTACTTTCTCACCTCTTGCCAAACGGTTAGGAATGGCATTGACAGTTTCCCCCATTGAGGGTCCCCTTTGAAAATCAATTTTGATATCTGGGTTAAGTTGGGTGAATGGGACGGAGAGCTCTTTGTATGCCTCGGCAAATCCACCAGAGCTGACCACTAATATTTGATCGGCATAGCTGATGGAGGAAGTCAAAATCCAAAAGAAAGAGACTAAGGAAACTGATCTTGAGATCTTGGACGCAATAGATTTCAAAGAAATGAGGCTAAGAGGTGAAATTAAAATCATCAATACTCCACAAGTGCATTAGAGGTTAGAGTCTGTTCAATATACTCATCATGAAGTGATCACGAATGAGCGAGTGACGGCAGTATAAAGCAAACTTGTGAACTAATTACCCACAAAGACAAAGAGCCTACGCTCGGAGTTAACTTCTAACGCAGGCTCAGATTTACTGATCTTTAAATGAAGCAAAATTGTTTAGCCCATATGCAATCCGCCGTTACATGCGAACTCAGCACCCGTTGTAAATCCAGACTCCTCGCCTGCTAGCCAACCCACTATAGAGCCGATCTCCTCTGGCGTGCCTAGGCGTTTAACTGGAATAGTGTTGACGATTTTGTCTAAAATCTCTGGCTTGATCGCTCGAACCATGTCAGTTCCAATATAACCTGGGCTGACGGTGTTCACTGTGACGCCTTTGTTTGCCATCTCAAGCGCCAAAGCCATACTAAAACCATGCATTCCCGCCTTTGCAGCGGAATAATTGGTTTGACCTGATTGCCCCTTGGCTCCATTAACTGAGCTGATCTGGATGATCCTTCCCCAACCACGATCAACCATATCACCAACCACTTGTTTGGTTACGTTGAACATGGAGTTCAAGTTGGTATCGATAACAGCGTCCCAATCATCGCGCGTCATCTTTAGAAACATTCGGTCCCTGGTAATTCCTGCGTTATTCACCAATACATCAATAGGTCCGTGATCGGCTTTTGCTTTTGCAAAAGCCTCTACCGTTGAATCCCATGAACTAACATTTCCAACGGAAGCATAAAACGTAAAACCTAGAGCTTTTTGTTCATCAAGCCATTTGGTGAAATCACGCGTGGGTCCGCATCCTGCAATGACCGTAAAACCCATTTGATGAAGTCTTTGACAAATTGCAGTTCCAATTCCGCCCATTCCGCCTGTGACATACGCTACTTTTTTACTCATGAGATTGTCCCCTTTTGAGATTTATATTTTTTTATTAAAACTGCCTAGAGTTTTTAGTCCTAGTGCTCTACTAACTCATCTACTCTTCAACCGAACACACTACGTCAGGAGTTGGTTCAAGGTTTCGTCCAACTCCCCGTATTTCCACTGAGAATGTATTACCTCTCCAAAGTTAAAGACACCCCCATACCCCCACCAATACACAAAGCTGCTAGCCCTTTTTTGGCATTACTGCGTTGCATTTCATGCAAAAGAGTTACCAATATACGGCATCCCGATGCACCAATTGGGTGACCAATTGCGATAGCACCACCGTTAACGTTTACTTTAGCAGGATCGATGCCAAGCTCTTGGTTAACCGCACAAGCCTGAGCAGCAAACGCTTCATTGAGTTCAAAAAGATCAACGTCACTGGCTTTCCAACCTGCACGCTCTAAGGCTTTTCTAGAAGCAGATACAGGACCTAGACCCATTAGAGCGGGGTCAAGGCCTGTGGTGGCGAAGGAGGCAATTCTTGCTAAAGGAGTCAACCCAAGGGAGGCAGCTTTCTTCGCTGACATGACTAAAACTGCTGCTGCACCATCGTTGATTCCTGAAGCATTTCCTGCCGTAACGGTTCCAGTTTTATCAAATGCAGGTCTGAGGCCACTTAAAGCCTGAGCATCTGTTTTCTTGTTAATGAACTCATCGGTGTTGAAAACAACAGGATCGCCTTTGCGCTGTGGAATGGAGACTGAGACAATTTCTGATTTAAATTTTCCAGCCTCTTGCGCAGCTGCTGCCTTTTGTTGACTGCCCAGGGCAAGTGCATCTTGCATTTCACGAGAAATGTGATTGGCCTTTGCAACATTTTCTGCAGTAATACCCATGTGGTATTGGTTGTAAACGTCCCATAAGCCATCCACAATCATGGAGTCGATCATTTTCCAGTCGCCCATACGTTGCCCGTCCCTTGACCCCATCACTAAGTGTGGTGAGGCACTCATATTTTCTTGCCCTCCTGCAATGACGATCTCACTGTCACCGTAAACAATTGACTGAGCAGCAAGCATCACAGCCTTAAGACCAGAGCCACAAACAGCATTGATCGTAAGTCCTGGGATCTCCTTGGCCAGACCAGCTTTCATCAAAGCTTGTCTAGCAGGATTTTGTCCGGAACCCGCAGCCAATACTTGGCCCATGATCACCTCTCCCACGGCGTTAGGATCTAACTTTGATCTGGCAAGCAATTCCTTAATGACAATAGAGCCAAGTTCAGGTGCAGCTACTTTGGCAAGCGAGCCTCCAAACTTGCCAACGGCCGTACGGGCAGCAGAAACAATGACGATATCTTCCATTTTTTTACTCCAGTTGTGTTTGTAAATTTACAGTTTTAAGATTTAACTTTGACGTATCGCCCAGGCGCTGGCTCAATCGCTTTGTACTTTAGTCGTCCAGGGGACTTAGGAGCTAGGATCTGAACTCCTGAGTGTGTAGCCAACCACTTTGACCAATCGGTCCACCAACTCCCTGGGTGTTCTTTTGCAGTTTTAATCCAATCGTCAACAGATGCAGGAAACTTATTTTCTGCTCCAATCCAGTGGCTTCTTTTGTTCGAGGCTGGGGGATTGATAACTCCAGCAATGTGACCAGACGCGCCCATGACAAACCGCTTTTTACCCTTGAAAATATGCGTTGATGCGTAAGCCGCATCAATTGGAACAATGTGATCCTCCCTAGAACCGTAAATATACATTGGAATCTTAATCAGATTCAAATCAATGGGTAGATCACAAACGGTTGCCTGAGAAGGTTTAATCAAGTTATTTTCTAAATAAGTGTTTCGCAAATACCAGGCATACATAGGGCCTGCTAAATTGGTTGAATCACTATTCCAATATAGCAAGTCAAATGCCGGGGGGGTCTCACCTTTTAAGTAATTTCCAACTACATAGTTCCATACCAAGTCATTGGGACGTAGAAAACTAAATGTAGACGCCATATCACGACCTGACATCAATCCACCATCAGCAAACTCAATCTCTTTGAGCTTAACAAACGATTCGTCAATAAAGACGTCCAAAATTCCTGAATGTTCAAAATCGATTAAAGTTGTTAAAAGTGTTGCACTGTGCACAAGGTCTTCGCCTTTTTGAGCGGCTACTGCCAATGCGCTGGTCAGTAAGGTTCCACCTACGCAAAATCCTAGCGCATTTATTTTTGGAACATTAGAGACCTCTGTAACAACTTGAATAGCCTTCAAAACCCCCTTCTCGACATAATCATCCCACGTAGCATGAGACATCTCGTGATGAGGGTTACTCCAACTCACAATGAAGGTTCTGAACCCTTGATCTACACAATATTTCACAAAAGAATTTTTAGGCTGTAAGTCTAAGATGTAGTATTTATTTATACAAGGAGGTACAAGCAGTAAGGGGGTTTTATATACTTTTGAGGTTTGAGGCTTGTATTCAATCAGCTGAAAGAACTCGTTTTCAAATATTACGCTACCTTCTGTTGTTGCTACGTTTTGTCCTACATTAAAGTTTTTCTCATCCGTCATTGAGATATGACCTTGGGAAATGTCATGCAGTAAATTTTGAATTCCTTTACTTAAACTCTCTCCTTTGGTATCAATTATTTTTTGTTGCGCCTCGGCATTCAGAGCTAGAAAATTGCTAGGGGAACTTGCTGCAGATATTTGTTCTACAGCGTACTTGACTCTGGCCTGAGTTTTGGCATCGGCGTGCAAAGCATCCGTCATCGCCATCAATGTTTTTGTGTTCAGTAGGTAAATTGCCGCGGCAAATGAGGCTATGGGATTTTGCTCCCAAGCTTCGCCTTGAAACCTTTTGTCGTCAATCTTTGATTCCCTCTCTAACCCCTTGCTCCAAAGCTCAGTAGCCTCTTTGAGATAATTGCTTTGGATTTCAATAAGTTTTTCATTATCAAAACTAAGCTCAGAAGCCTTCAGTTCAGAGAGTTCGATTTTCTTGAAGTTCTCGAACGCTTTATTCCAACTTTCTGCAAAAACAGATAGGTCAGGTATTAAAGGTGAAGCTTCAGGTTCGTTTTTGGATTTTTGCGCTTTTGCTCTTGGCATTGATTCAACCTCCGGAATTTCTCTAAACTAAACACAAGTATCGCAGTCTTTAACCCCAAATAACTACATAATTCCATTACACGGGTAAACTATTAGCTATGTATCTAGTTTTAATCGCTTGGCTTTATGTCGCAGTTATGATGGCAGTCGCTGAGGCGACCAGCAGCAATGGCACCCTATTGGGGGCCTTTTTTACGTTAACGCTTTACGGGATTTTACCTATCGTTATTATTGGATATGTGATGGGTACACCCGCAAGACGAAAGGCACGACTTAGATTAGAACAAGAAAAGGAGAAAAAGGATTGACGTACATCAAGAAATAATCCGTTTGAAGGTGTATCAAGTTTTCATGCCTCCAACCACCCAAGGGCAGCCTGCCTCCCCGATATCTTGTCACGCCGATGAGAGAAAAAAAACGACTCGTTTCTGACAGTGCACCACTTATCTGAGCCGTCGTTGCCCAAAACCACTGCAACACCAATATTTCTTAAACTTGCCCTAGCCAGTCCTGGCAAATTAGCGAGCCATTTCTTTGGGCTATCCACTTGAGTAGCTTTTTCGTGGATTTCTACAGGCTTAAAAAATGGATTTACGTCCATACCGTGCACCATCCCTAGTTCATTAAAAGCATTTTTAACATCACTACCCACCTCAAACTCACCAGGCCCAATACACGGACCCAACCAAACAAGGCAATCCTTCAAATCCTCCTTTTGCATACAATTGCTTAGAGAAAGTTTTTCAATCAAAGTCTGCAAAACAGTTTTATCCCCTGAACAACCTAGACCGCTAAGTCCACGCCAACCAGCGTGAGCCGCAGCCACAAAAGCCCCGCTTCTATGAGTTAAAAGAATTGGTAAACAATCAGCCACCATGACCGTGCAAGCAACACCGGGAGTTCTAGTAAAACAAGCATCGGCTTGCTGTCCCTGAGGAAATCCCTCAAATAGTTCAACAGCATCGTTATCATGCACTTGATTTAGAAACACGGGTGATACGTTAAGCGTATTCGCCAATAAATCTCTATTTTTCTGAACTCTTACGTTGTTGTCCCCAACATGGTCACCAAGGTTAAAACTACTGTAAGGTGACTCAGAAAAGCCGCCTGAGCGAGTCGTCATATGAGTTTTAACTTTTTTCGGCCAATCAGGATGATTGATGCTAAGCCAATTGGGGTTGTTTAGATTAAAGTTCAAAATCAGGATAAAAATCAAATAGTTATTGTTCAGTTCATACCATAGCAAATCAAATGCGTGACTATTTCAAAAATAGACTTCGCCATCAAAATTCAGTGCGAAAAGCTCTACACTTAAGTTTAATCAAAACTCAGACCTAAAATCTATAGTTTTGGATATTACTTCAGTTCTTAGGTTAACTGACATCGACACTTTTTTAACTACTCTTTCATTTAATAAATATGAGCTTCGTTTTCAATCCGCCTGAAATTGTTTCTGTTCCCGTGACTGGTTCAGCCCAAAGATTCCCCGCACACCGGGTTTATTGTGTGGGTAGAAATTACGAAGAGCATGCAAAAGAGATGGGTTTTACAGGCAGAGAGCCCCCATTTTTCTTTTTAAAGCCTGCCGACGCATTGGTTGTAATCAATGAGGGCGAGACCGGAGAGTTACCCTACCCAACCCTCACACAAAACTTTCACCATGAAATTGAGTTGGTAGTTGCAATTGGTAAAGGTGGAAAGAATATATCTGCAAAAGATGCACATGAATATATCTTTGGTTATGCCATTGGTTTGGACATGACCAGAAGAGACTTGCAAAATGACATGAAAAAACAAGGTCGTCCTTGGTGTATTGGGAAAGCTTTTGATCACAGCGCCCCAATAGGACCGATCACCAAAGCATCACAATTACCTGAGATACATCACGCTCAAATCGATCTCTTAGTTGATGGTAAAGTCCGTCAAACCAGTACGATTGAGAAATTAATATGGAATATTGGCGAAATTATCGAACATTTATCAGCCGCTTGGGAACTAAAGCCAGGGGACTTAATTTACTCTGGAACCCCTGAGGGTGTTGCTGCAGTTGAGAGAGGCAATGCAATGATAGGGAAAGTAAGTGGCTTACCAGACTTAGTGCTAAAAGTAGTATAAAAAACTTTTTCTAAATTCTTAAAATTCAGATCATGAGCACTTCCCCAAGCACGTTTAAATTCTGTAAAAACTGTGGCACAGCGGTTGAACTCAGGCTGCCAGATGATGGGGACTCTCGAATCAGAGCTGTATGCCCGAGTTGCAAAACCGTGCACTACGAGAATCCTCTCAATGTGGTTGGTACTTTGCCGATATGGGGAGAGAAGGTCCTACTTTGTAAAAGAAATATCGAACCAAGACTTGGTAAGTGGACATTACCTGCGGGTTTTCTGGAAATGGGCGAAACTCTACAAGAAGGAGCGTCAAGAGAGACTGTTGAAGAAGCTGGTGCGGAGTTTGAACTGGAAAACCTCTTCTCCATCATGAGCGTTGCAAGAGTTGGCCAAATACATATCTTTTACAAAGCTCGACTAATTAGCGACAAATTCAATCCTGGATATGAAACCATGGAAGCCAAGCTCTTTGAGGAAGCTGATATTCCATGGGAGGAGATAGCTTTCAAAACTGTAAAAGAAACTCTTAAAAACTATTTTGAAGATAGAAAACTCGGCGTTTTCAAGATTCATCAACTAGACATCCATTAGTTTTTACGCTCTTTTTACAAAAGAGTGGTTATTGATGTCCTCCCCCCTTGTTGTTCAAAAGTACAGCAAGCTTTTTTACCTAAACTCATTAACGAACAACTCTTGTCTTTCCTCTTGGTGAACTGAGGACCCTGACAGACTCCCCGACACCCAAGGGACCAGTAGCTTTATCAATCTCTTGAGCGACAGAGATGAGTGAATTGTCCTCCAAGCGAACAGTCAACTCTTGTCCATCAACTGTGTTGAGGTCCTTTTCCAATAAAGCGCCGCCAACACCCCCTGCGACTACCCCAGCAATGCTACCTAGGACTGATCCATTGCCTCTACCAATCTCTGAGCCTACAACGCTCCCTGCAACTGCCCCGGTCATGCCGCCGAGACCTGTCGGTCTAGCAGAAATCTTTATGGGTTTGGCCAACTCAATGCGTCCCATTCTGACGATTTGGGCTTGGCCTACATCTCCCTCGTTATAAGTTGTAGCAGTCATAGTTTGAGAAGCACAGCCGACAAGCGAAATGAGGGTTGCAAAACTCAATAAAGTAATATATTTTTTCATCATCAATCCTTAAAAATCCTTCAGCAAGTGCCAATTGTAAGATCGGGGGTGTTAAGTAATGTAAACTTTCGAAAAATAACCAACTATTTACCTAAAACCACCAACCCCAAATTATAGAAATTATGAAAATACTTGTCCTAAACGGTATCAACTTAAATATGTTTGGCAAAAGGGATCCAACCCATTACGGTACCGCTACCTTAGAGCAAATAAATGGCAGTTTGCATTCACTGGCCGAAGAGCTCGCAGTAGAGGTTGAATGCTATCAAACAAATATTGAGGGTGAGATGGTAGAGAGAATCCATTCAGCTCACGCAGAGGGAGTAAATGCTATGCTAATTAACGCAGGTGCATGGACTCATTACAGTTACGGAATAAGAGATGCTTTGGCAATTTTAAAGTGTCCTATCATAGAAGTGCATATGTCTAACATCCATGCAAGAGAGAGTTTTAGACATCACTCAGTTTTTGCTGAGATAGTTTTAGGACAAATTTGCGGCTTCGGTCCTGAGAGTTATTTACTTGGGCTTAGAGCAGCGGTATCTGCAATCACGTGATCCCTGTTCTCCTTGTTAACACAAAAAAAATGAAAATCAAAAAAAACTATAAAGTAAATGACTTCTAAATTAAATAGTTATTCACAATATAGGTGGAAAAGACTCTCCTAAAATCCTGAAAAACGAGCATTTATGAGGCTCTTACTGGGGTGATTAAAAATTAATCAGCAACACAAATAAATAGATATTTAAATTAGAGAAATATTGATTGACAATCCTTAAAACATGCTAATAATAATGTACCAAAAGGATATTTCTCCATAAGATTGAGTGCATTTTTATTCTTAAAGAGTGACTTTAAAAAAATTTTTGAAAATTTCTTATCTGAAAAATGAACAACGATCCAGTTATTCCAAAAAAAACACGGGCTCGTACAAAAAAGAAAGTTCACCAACTTAGAGTCAAATCAAAACTTGAATTCAATAAGTTTGAAAAAAATATTCCTCAACTTATCCAGCTGCTTAAATCTCATTCAGTAACTAATAAATTAACCTTCAGCTCAGAGCTTATAAAAGACCCGTTATCACCCAAAATTAGATTCAAGTACGGAAAAAACGAAAACCAAAGCGAAACTGAAATTACGATCGAGCCTGGTAGCTTTGAATTCGATTTTGAGGATGGCTTCAACAAAATTGATGAACTGACAGCCTACAAGGCCTCAAAGTTACTTCAAGAACAAATAATCAATGAAGTCAATACCTGGTATCAAGCCATCACGTTGTTTACATTTAGCGAATCCAATGTGAGTCATGCGAATACAGGAAATCGCAAAAGTGCTAAAAAATCTCTAAAAAATTAGACTGTGGCCTTAGAAGATCAAATAGTATACTTTTATATTAAATTCAACTAGATTTTTCAAAATTTAGGTAATTTAGTCGCCCTTGATTGAATTTAATGCACGATAGCAAATCTTATTCTGCTAAAAAATAAAGCCCTGGGACTGGCACCAATAATGCTTAGTGAAGGTGTATGTAAATTTTTCGACATCCCGATTGGGATAGACAAGTTTATTTACTCTGGCAAATTATTAAGTTTTTTTTTTAGGAAAGAGGGATGTAACAATTATTAAAGGAACCATCATGTTGTTAGAAAATCAGTCATCTATACCTGTATGGGGTAGCAGTTTTAGCGGTAAAGGATCCTCCTTTGGGGATCAAATTAGACAACGTAATCAAATGGCCACGGTGATGATCATGTCCATTAAAAATAACAACTTTGAAACTGCGAAACGTGCTTTTTCTGCTTTGATATTACTAGACAAAGAATTGGTAGATAACCCAATCATAATTAACTTAAGCGACGCACTTTCATCTAATGATATTTGCAAAGTAAAAGAGCTAGCAAGTGGGTTCACAACTGACTTCATAGACTTTTTAATTCATTGATAATATTTTTATCAAAAAATTATCAATTGAGATCTAACAAAATCGTAACCAAACTACAATATGGTAAATTAATTTTTTGAACTAGAAAATTCTCAAATTTTCATCATATTTAATTTACAAAGATCGCATTGATTAAGTCAGCTATTAAAAGTTTAATTTTCAGTGTAATATTGTTATAGACAGAACAGAATTCAATCTAGTTAGTTTAAGACAAGCCCCCTTGAAACTGTACAGAATTGACATTGACACAGATATAGTTCTTAATATAAGATCCGCACAGACTTTATCGGCCCAACGTTTAAAAGTAAATGAGGATTTGTCAGCTTATAGTTGATAATATTCGCAAACACAACACTTTTAAACTTTATAACTTTTAATCTATTCAAAGACAGCATAATAATGCATTAATAATTTTAAAATTTTACGATCAATCAGTTATGCGGTTTTTAAAAATCTATTGCATTTTCTTTGCTACATTATTTGCAATTAATTTTCGTGTTTGTGCCCAACTAGCTCCATCTGGGTATACCTCGGCAATAAATACGCCAATTTCAAATGTATTGCCCCTTGGCAGTATGACCATAAGCAACTCCAACAATATTCCCGAAGTTGTTCGAGCTTACCCTGGCGTGGGCTCGTTCGGTAGCACCAACATGGGTTTTGGAGCACTGCCAGGACTTGAGGTGGTTGGTAGATTAACCTATGACGGAGATACTTTTTGTAACCAATACAAAAGTGGGTGCCTATCTACATCTAGAGACTTATCGGCAGGTGCAAAATATCAATTGCCTGTCGAATTTCCGTTTGGAACCAAAATATCATTTGGTGGTGTCGACTTATTAGGATCCGCAAAAAACTATACCGAAACTTATCTAGTTGCGAGTAGCCAATTGAACCAGTTTGATTTCAGCTTAGGGCTTGCTAAAGGATCACTACCCGAGTCATTGTTGCATGGCGGCTTTGCCAGTACCACATTTCATTTAAATAAATACTTAAAACTGATAGCCGAAACAGATAGCAAAGAAACAAGGACTGGCTTTGGTTTACATACAAGCATGGCATCAGATCTTGATTTGCAATTGCTTTTAAGTAAAAAGATTTCACACTCTGATCCAACACAGATTTACCAAGTTTCGTTTGGATTAAATTACTTTTTTGATAAGCAATTAGTTACACTGTCAGATAATAAAAAGAACTCCATAAGCGACGTAATCTCAGAACAGACTTTAACACCCAATAATGCACTAAAAACAACTCAGGCCATAGATTACAGTACTAATCAAAACAACCTTGTGAACAGTAATAATGGCTCAGCAACAAACATTTTAAAAAATCAATCAAATCTTAATCAAAATGAATTGACAGAAATTTCAGAAAGAATTGCAAAAGTCTTGTCTGAGCACGGTTTTGGAGAAATAAGTATCGGCTCCACAGGTGACGGCAACTGGAGAATTCGAGCAGAACCTGTGGGTTGGAGAAAAAATCAACTTGATGGTGTTGGGGTCATCTTTGGACTTTTTCTAAAAGAGATTACATCTAAAAATTCAACTATTACAGTTACTCTTACTTATTTGAAACAACCCACAGTTACGGCGGTCTCCAGCGTTCACTGCTTAACAGAGTTCAGGGTAGGAAATAATTATTGCGAAGGACATGAAAGTATTCAACTTTATCAAGGTAAATACAATGTACAACTTCAAAATGAAGACTGGCTAATTACCAAATATGGTCCTACTATATTTCATCCTGAAATTGAGCTAAAGCCCGTTATAAATTACGTCATAGGAAGTGAATACGGTCTATATAACTATTCCCTTGGTCTAAATACAGGTTGGGAAGTGCCAATAGCTAAAGGGCTACTTTGGAATGCCTCATATATCAGCCCAATTAGCAGTTCGTCTGAATACGCTAACGAACAAGGAGCATTCAACAACTCAAGAGTATTACAGGGATTGAGCGCTAACCAAATATCTTACAACAATGAAGTATTTAAAAAAACATGGTTTGAGCTGACCGTTGGAAAGCTAAATAGCAGTGACTTTGGGGAGCAAATTGAGGGAGATTGGATGAGTGATAACGGTCGTCTCAGATTGCAAATTATTTCAGGCAAGTATGATTCAAATAATATTAATTACACACATCATCCTGAGTTAATGAGCGCACGTTACAGTATTGTCCCAGGTCTTTGGTCATTAGAATTGGTGGGAGGACAGTTTTACAACAATGATAAGGGATATCAATTTAATAGCAACCACTGGTTTCAGGATTATCGTTTAAGTTTTTATTATCGAGATTCGGGTCGATCTATTATGATGCCTTCAAGGCAATACGCAGGATTTCAAATTTCTTTTCCGTTAGGAACAAAAGAGTCATACCAAAATGGGTGGTTGAATTTAAGAGGTGGTGACCATACATCCTTAAATTTGGAGACTGTTATTCATCAAGGCCCAAATTACATCACTGGGGGATATGGCAATCAACCTATTAAGCAACATGGGTTATATAGAGACATACTTGATTTTGATAGATCAGGCCTCGACGATCAAAGACAAAATATTTCAAGAATTAGATATGCAATGGATCAAGTAAATTAGTTCAGGATAGTTATCTTAATACTATTTATTTATTCTGCTTGCAACATAAAAAATTCAGAAAAAATCTCATTTTTATAAATTTGCAATTTAGATTTTTACGTGCATAATATTGTTATTGGTAATTCATTTAGGATGTTTCGCATGAAAAAGATATTTCTGATTCTCGCCACCATAGCCCTTTGCATTTTAGTTGCTTGCGGTGGTGGGGGTGGTTCAAGTATAGTTAGCTCTGTTAGTAATTCGGTTACAAACTCTGTATCACTTGGTGGATCGGTTATTGATGGTTATATTAGTGGTGCAACTGTCTGCCTTGATGTAAACAGTGATAACCAATGCACTTCAGCCGATAACCCATACATAGTTACTTCAACTGCGAATGGTTCCTATACCCTCCCTGCGT
>Ga0208106_1000233_pt1 | contig 20663 bp, 17 predicted proteins | sample CryBogCBE25Jul08_FD_184577 | JGI IMG/M metagenome (GOLD analysis project Ga0208106, IMG submission 184577) | Freshwater microbial communities from Crystal Bog, Wisconsin, USA - CBE25Jul08 (SPAdes) | ecosystem: Environmental > Aquatic > Freshwater > Lake | place: Crystal Bog, Wisconsin, USA...
ATTTAAATAGTCGTCCATTCTTTTAGTCTAAAATCTTTTAAAATTTCAAAGATGCAAGTTGATGTTTGTGCGAAAAGCGATGCTGGTTATCATTGTTCAAAAAAAAAATGAAAAAAAATGAATTTTTTTTTCAAAATGTTTGAAAATGATCAAAAAACATCATTTTTTGTTTTAGATCACAGTATTTTAAGGTAGAAAAGCAAAAAGGACCATACAGGATGGTCCTTTTACTACAATGGTTAATTGTAAAGTGGTTTTCTCAGGATTTTATCATTTTATTCATGGTCATTATATGCAGATGCTCCATGTTCAAAGAAATCTAGACCGCCTGGTCCAGTTTCTGCTTCTGGTTCTACTCTTAATTTCCAAGGATAAGGTAATTTATTGACGATATACATTAAGACGAAAGCGATTGCGAATGTGGCTATGGTGATAACGGCACTTCCAATAAATTGTGCCTTTAGTACGTCCCAACCACCTCCGTAGAATAATCCCTTTACGGTAGCGGATACATCTGCTCCTGTAGGGCCGGAAGCGCCATATTGTCCACTAGCAAAAAGTCCTAAAGAAAGTGTTCCCCATATACCTGCAATACAGTGTACTGGCACAGCACCAACAGGATCATCAATTCTATAGTATTCTAAAAGCAAGGTTCCGTAATAGACTACCGCTCCGGCTACCAAACCAATTAAAACAGCACCAAGTGGTGATACCCAATAACAAGGGCAGGTAATGGCAACTAAACCTGCTAAAAGTCCGTTTATTGTAAAAGGGAGATCATATTTGCCTTTATTTGGCCCAAACCATAAAGGAAGTAACATAGCAGTTAGAGAGCCGGCACAGGCTGCAAGTGTTGTGTTTGCAGCGATACGTCCGATACCATCACCATCCATGGCAGATAAGGTGCTTCCAGGGTTAAAGCCATACCATCCAAACCACAATATAAAAGCACCAACTGTGGCTAATGGCAGATTATGTGCAGGAGGCATTCCTCCATTTTTGTCATCTCTTGAAAATACCCGACCAATACGAGGCCCTAAAACTATCGCACCAGCAAGTGATATAACACCACCAATGGTGTGAACAACTGTAGATCCAGCAAAGTCACGGAATCCTTGACCCAGACCTGGCAAGAAATGGTCGGGAGTTCCCATCAATGCTAACCAACCATCTGGCCCCCATGCCCAATGCCCAATTATAGGGTAAATAAAACCTGTTACACCAATACTGTAAAGTATATCACCTCTAAAACTGGTACGTCCGATCATTGCGCCAGAAGTAATGGTAGAAGTGGTATCAGCAAAAGCAAATTGGAAGATCCAGTGTGCTAAAATTGGAATACCAGTAGCCTCATAAGTGCTTGGAGCACCATTTAGGAAAAACCAGTTTTGACCTATAAAGCCATTCCCATGACTAAACATAAATGCATAACCAACGGCATAAAAAAGTACACCGCAAATAGCTGTATCGAATACACATTCTAATAAAACGTTTACCGTTTCTTTCGTTCTTGCAAAACCAGCTTCAAGCATGACAAAACCAGCTTGCATACCAAAAACCAAAAATGCTGCAACCAATGTCCAAACGGTATTGATGGAATTCATCATACTAGTTTCATGAGCTGTATAGGTTTCTGCTGCGTTTGCAGAATTAAACATCATTCCTGGTAACATTTTCATGATACCTAACACTACGAAAAGTCCCAAAATCTTTCCGGTGAAAATGGTAATTCCCATTTTCCATTTTTCAGCTTTTGTAAGTTGGATAACAACTGCAGGTGCTGAATTCCTGCTGCCTAATTTTCTTAAGTTGGTAATGGTATTTGAAAACATGGCTTAGGGGTTTAGTTTTTAATTGTATTGAGCAAAGAGGAATTTAGAATTTATAGATAGCGGCAAGAATAAATCCACTAGTTGTTTGTGTGAAAGAGCCATCACCTTTCTGGAAAATTGCATTTTTGCCATTATCTACGCGGATTTCAGGAATAATTGTCAAATTGTCGATTTTGATATTGGCAGATAATGTTGTTGCAAAAACACTTGATCCTATACCCGCAGAAGTAACAGATTTTTTATCATCAAAATATTCACCTCTTAATGTCAATCCGAATTTACTGGTAGGATCATAATTAAAATAAAGTGCGTTGCTAGACCAACTGCTACTTGTGCCATTGGTTTTTACACTCTCAACTGTTCCGTCATAATTGATGCCAAATTGGCTACTGATCACACCATTCAATACTAAATCAAATTGGCTGAAGCCACTGTTTGTAGCAGTACTACCTCCTTGAAAGTTTAAGAATGCCTTTAATTTGTCGTCTTTAGTTCCAGTGCTAAATTGTGCAATAGCAACTTTATTACCAGAAGTAGTGGTGGTAAAATCAGTTGGATTAGCTACTCCAATCATGAATGCAGATTTTCCGCCCAAAGAAACATCAGCTTTTAAGCCAGTATGAAAGAATGGTCCGTACGAGAAACCATAAGACATGCTGTAGTTTCTATTAGCATAAGCATCCAATAGTTCAAAGCCAACATGAGTAGCCCATTTTCCCATTGTTAGTTTTATTTTATCACTTATTTGATAGCTTACATATAACTGTTTTATTGCAGTCAAAGCTCCTGCATCGTTATAAGAAAATTCATTAGCTCTTCTACCAAAACCTAGATCTGCTGTGGCAGAAATTTTACCAATTGAATGATCCCATCTAACAGATGCCATGCCTAATTCGAAAGAATTCTGGGAATTAGTGAAACTTGTTAAGTTGTTTGTTTTGCCAATAGGAGCATTGAAGTTGGTTCTGTAATAAGCATCTACTGATGCTGTAAAAGTGTTTGTAGCAACTGGCGCTGCTGCTTTCTTTGTAGTGTCTGTTTGTGCGTTAACAGAAATTACACTTAGAATTACGAGGGTTACTGCTAAAATTTTCTTTAACATTTCGATTGGTTTTATGATTAAAAAATAGGTACAAACCTTAAACTTGGTCAGAAGTTTATTATACGCGAGTACCTTAATATTTTTTAAGAAGCAATCGAAGAAGTATACTCTAAATTATATCATTCATAGATTTAATTCAGTGCAATAGCGGCAAGCTTTATATGTTAGAATCTCCATTTAAAAACCCACGAAAGGAGATTGGCAATCTATCCTAAATCGGGTCTGCGCCCGTATTTTTCGTTATGTTGTGTAGCATCTAGTCCTAACGCCTCATCTTCCACACTTACTCGCATTGGTAAGACTAGATTAATAAATTTAAAAATAAAATAGGAAACAATAAAACTATACGATACTACAATGGATAATGCTTTTAATTGAATCAAGAAAAAGCTCATATTGCCATACCAAAGTCCGTCATTTCCTCCCGCATTAACCGTTTTTGTTGCAAATATTCCTGTCATTAACATCCCTACCATTCCTCCTAAACCATGACAAGGAAAAACATCTAAACGATCATCTACAGTTGATCTTTCTTTATAATGAACTGCCATATTTGAAATAATAGCAGCAATAAAACCTATAAAAATACTTTGAGGAATTGCTACATAACCTGATGCAGGTGTGATAGCAACTAGGCCAACTACTGCTCCAATACAAAAACCAAGAACAGATGGCTTTTTCCCTCTTAATACATCAAAGAACATCCAACTTAAACCGGCTGCAGCTGCTGCTGTATTAGTAGCTGCAAAAGCAGAAACAGCTAAAGCATTTGCGGCACCCGCAGAACCAGCATTAAAACCAAACCACCCAAACCAAAGTAATCCAGTTCCTATTAGCACATAAGGGATGTTAGCTGGTGGAATATTTCTTTGCTCAATATGTGATTGTCGGCGCTTTAAAACCAAAGCACCAGCTAATGCAGCACAACCAGCAGAAATATGAACAACTGTTCCCCCAGCAAAATCAAGCGCCCCCATTTTAAACAAAAAACCATCTGGATGCCAAGTCCAATGTGCAATTGGTGCGTATACTAATAAACTGAACAATAAGATAAATAAAGTATACGAAGTAAAACGAATTCTTTCCGCAACAGCTCCAACCACTAAACCCGGAGTGATAATCGCAAACATCAACTGAAATAGTGCAAATAAGGAAAGTGGGATAGTAGGCGTTAAGCTCCAGGGGGCACCACTGGCAACTGCTTTAAACATAAAATGTGTTGCGGGATTACCAATAAATCCACCAAGACTTTCACCAAAACATAAACTATATCCCACCACCACCCAAAACACGGTTACTACCCCTGTGGCCACAATGCTTTTCATCATGGTGGACAGAATGTTTTTGCGATGCACCATTCCTCCATAAAAGAAGGCCAATGCTGGAGTCATTAAAAACACAAGCGCTGTTGCAACTAGCATCCAAGTAATATCCGCTGAGCTATATTTCCCATTGTCCACAAATGCTGGTAATGTTGGAACGAAAATCGCTGCTACTGCAATAATTAAAAGAACTACAAATGGCAAAGTGTTCTGAACCTTCAAATCTTTCATCTTAGTACCTAATCAGGTATATTTTTTTTTCTTATACAATTTTTCTATTGCTAATGTAGGAATAAAATTCATTTAATTACCAATAAAAATCACATTTAATTTATTGTAATGTATATAAAAGTAGATTTTGTTAATAAAATTTCTAAAAATTTGCCATCTCTTTTAGATAAAACGTATATAATAAAGAAACCCGTTTGAAAAATTCAAACGGGTTTCTTTATTAGGTCTATTCAATTTTAGCTATTTACAATATAGCTGCTATCTTTTGTTTCTAACAAAGAATGCCCCATTAGGTATTCATCTACTTTTCTAGCACATTCTCTTCCTTCACTGATTGCCCAAACTACTAAAGATTGACCTCTACGCATATCCCCGGCAGTGAATATCTTATTGATATTAGTTTGAAATGCCTGTTCGGTTGCTTTTACATTACCTCTTTCATCCAATTCAACCCCTAACTGTTTAATAAGGCCTTCATGTTGTGGATGTACAAATCCCATTGCTAATAATGCCAATTCGCATGGGATTTCTCTTTCTGAGCCTTCCTTTTCTACGAACTTAGCTGGGCGACCATCAGCTGAAATAGTCCATTCTAAATCCACAATATTCAGTCCCTTTAAATTGCCATTTTGATCACCTATAAAAGATTTCGTGGCTATTGCCCAATAACGTTCGGCGCCTTCCTCATGTGAAGAAGTAATTTTTAAAGTCATCGGATAAGTTGGCCAAGGCATATTTTCATTTCTGCCTTCCGGAGGTTTGGGAAGTAATTCAAATTGGGTAACTGTTTTTGCTTTATGCCTATTGGAAGTTCCCACACAATCGCTTCCAGTATCGCCACCACCTATAACCACTACATTTTTATTCGTAGCAAAAAGGTCTTCACCTTCTACTGATAAATTAGCAACACGTTTATTTTGTTGTTTTAAAAATTCCATTGCAAAATATACGCCCTTCAATTCTCTTCCAGGAATAGGAAGATTGCGGGGGACTGTTGATCCACCTGCTAATACAATAGCATGGTATTCTCTAAGTAAGTCATTGATGCTAATGTTAACCCCTACATTGGAATTACATTTAAAAGTTATCCCTTCTTGTTCCATGACTGAAATTCTGCGATCGATAACCCATTTTTCTAATTTGAAATCTGGAATGCCATATCTGAGAAGTCCGCCAGGTGCATCATCTCTTTCAAATACAGTTACTTGATGTCCGGCATAATTCAACTGAGCGGCAGCGGCCAAACCAGATGGTCCTGACCCTACTACTGCGATCTTCTTTCCCGTTCTAATATTTGGTTTACGCGGTTTTACAAAACCTTTATCGAAAGCGATTTCGATAATATGCTTTTCAATTTCTTCAATGGTTACCGGAGGTTGATTAATGCCAAGTACACAAGCACTTTCACAAGGAGCAGGACAAATCCTACCTGTAAACTCGGGGAAATTATTAGTAGAAGTTAATATGTCATAAGCCTCTTCCCAGCTTTTATTATATATAGCATCATTAAATTCAGGAATTACATTTCCTAAAGGACATCCGCTATGGCAAAATGGTACGCCACAATTCATGCAACGGCCAGATTGTTGATTTAGTTTTTCTTCTGGAAGCCGGTCTATAAATTCCTTGTAGTCCTTAATACGTTCTCCCACCGGACGTTTTCCCGGTAATTCTCTGGTGAATTCTATAAAACCTGTTGGTTTACCCATATTGAATGGTTTAGTAGATTAGTTTCTAATTGTCGGACTAGCCGGCGATTTTTTCTTTTTTGTTAGACAATGCTTTCTTGTAATCTTTCGGAAATACTTTGATGAAGTTTTTCAATTGAGATTCGAAATCGCCAAGAACGAATTTCGCTACACTACTTGCTGTATAAGCATAGTGCTTAGAAATTAAGTCGTTTAAAACGGCAGAATCTTCCTGGTTAACTGGATCTAAATCTATCATTTCCATATTACAACGACTAGCGAAAGCTCCGTCCACATCATATACATAGGCAATTCCCCCACTCATGCCGGCAGCGAAATTTCGACCAGTATTGCCAAGTATAACTGCTATGCCACCAGTCATATACTCGCAACCATGATCACCCACACCTTCTACCACTACTTTTGCGCCAGAATTTCTTACGCAAAAACGTTCGCCTGCCTTTCCCCTAATGTAGGCTTCTCCATCAGTTGCACCATAAAAAGCAACATTCCCAATTAGAATATTGTCTTCCGGCACAAAAGTGGCTGTTCTGTCGGGGTATACAATTAGTTTGGCTCCGCTTAATCCTTTTCCAAAATAATCATTTGCATCACCTTCTAATTCGTGCGTAAGTCCTTTTGTATTGAATGCCCCAAAACTTTGACCTGCAGTTCCTCTATAGTTAAAATGAATGGTGTCATCTGGAAGTCCTTCTGCTTTGTACTTTTTAGTGATCTCGTTTGATACGATGGTGCCAACAGTTCTATCTGTATTTTTAATTTCGAAATTACCTTGAACTCGCTCTTTGGTATCGATAGATTTTTGTGCAATTTTTAAAAGTTGCCAATCTAATACTTCGCTTAGGCCATGATCTTGTTCCTCCGTTTTATATAATCCAGTACTTGCATCAGCAGGTTCTTTATAAAGAATAGGTGACAAGTCTAGTTTGCTATATTTCCAATGTGTAATATCATCTCTCATCTCTAGATCTTGCACTTGTCCAATCATTTCATTGACTGTTTTGTAACCTAACTCTGCCATAATTTCTCTTAATTCCTGAGTCATGAATTTGAAGAAATTAACCACATGGTCTGGGTCGCCTTTAAAGCGTTTGCGCAATTCAGGATCTTGAGTGGCAACTCCAACTGGACAGGTATTTAAATGACACTTACGCATCATAATACAGCCTTCTACAATTAGTGCTGCTGTTGCAACACCCCATTCTTCAGCACCTAATAAGGCAGCAATAGCAATATCACGACCAGTCTTCATTTGCCCATCAGCTTGAACCACTACACGGCTACGTAACTTGTTCTTTACCAATGTTTGATGAGCTTCTGCTAAACCTAATTCCCAGGGTAGTCCAGCATGTTTAATTGAGCTAATAGGAGAAGCTCCTGTACCTCCATCAAATCCTGCGATCAAGACCACATCTGCTTTAGCTTTAGTAACACCTGCAGCAATTGTTCCTACTCCGGCTTTTGAAACCAGCTTCACATTGATACGGGCAGCTCTGTTTGCGTTCTTAAGATCAAATATCAGTTGCGCAAGATCTTCTATTGAGTAAATATCGTGGTGTGGCGGAGGGGATATTAAACCAACTCCTGGTGTACTATGGCGTGTTCTGCCAATCCAATTGTCCACTTTGTGTCCTGGTAATTGCCCGCCTTCACCCGGTTTTGCACCCTGAGCCATTTTTATTTGTAATTCATCTGCTTCAGTAAGATATTGGCTGGTAACACCAAATCTGGCAGATGCTACTTGTTTAATGGAAGATCGCATAGAATCGCCATTCTCCATTAGGTTAAAACGAATAGGGTCTTCACCGCCTTCACCGGTATTGCTTTTTCCGCCTAAACGGTTCATTGCAATAGCAAGTGTAGTATGAGCCTCCCATGAAATGGAACCAAAACTCATAGCTCCGGTTGCAAATCTTTTGTAGATTGATTCTGCTGGTTCAACTTCATCAATGGAAATAGATGGGCGTGAAGGTTTGAATCTAAACTGACTACGAATGGTACAAGCTTTTACAGCTTGGTCGTTCACCAATTTGGTATATTTCTTGAAAGTTTCGAAACTATTGGTTTTGGTAGATTCTTGTAATAAATGGATCGTCTGTGGATTGAAAAGATGGAATTCTCCTTTTCTTTTCCATTGATATAAGCCACCAACAGGCAAACGATCAACAGGAATTTCTTTTCTGCTAAATGCAAAGAAGTGTTTAGTAAGGGTTTCCTTGGCAATTTCATCCAGGCCCATTCCTTCAATACGAGAAGTAGCTCCGGTAAAATAGGCATCTACTACTTCTTTATTCAATCCAATAATTTCAAATATTTGTGCACCTTGGTAGGATTGCAAAGTAGAAATTCCCATTTTAGAGAAAACTTTTAAAAGCCCGTCATTAACGGCTTTTACATAGTTTTTCTTAAGATAATCGGGTTCAATATCCGTAACAAGGCGGCCATTGATTTTCATATCGCGAATAGAAGAAATCGCTAAATAAGGATTGATAGCGGTAGCGCCAAATCCGATCAAGCACGCAAAATGATGTACTTCCCACACATCTCCGGCTTCAACGATTATGCCCACTTGTCCTCTGTATCCTTTTCTAATTAAATGATGGTGAACCGCAGCGCAAGCCAATAATGATGGGATAGGAGCGTGATCAGAGTCGATAGCTCTATCTGTTAATATAATTACTTCGAATCCATCTTCAACTGCATCCACCGCATAGCGACATAAGCGATCGAGTCCTTTTTTCAATGAACCGGATTTGCCATCTGCTCTAAAATAGGTTTGAAGTGTTTTCGCTTGAAATACGCCGGTGTCAATACTTCTGATCTTTTCTAATTCATAGCTGCTTAGCACTGGTTGTTGTAGTGCTACAACATGACATGCCAATGGGTCTTCTACCAAAAGATTGCCGGTACTTCCCGCAAAAGTGGCGAGGGACATTACCATTCTTTCTCTAATCGGATCGATTGGAGGATTCGTAACCTGGGCAAATAATTGTTTAAAATAATTACTCAGGTGTTGCGGCTGATCACTCAAAATGGCTAGAGGAGTATCGGTTCCCATTGATCCAATTGGTTCTTTACCATCAATTGCCATTGGTGATATAATATTATCCAGATCTTCCGATGAATAACCAAACCCTTTTTGATATTTAAAAATCTGATCAGATTCCAAATGGGTAAACATAACCCTTGGTTCTGGCAATTCTTCTAAACGAATCTTGTATTTATTTAACCAATCGGCATATGGCTTTTTGGAGCAAATATCTGCTTTTAATTCATCATCGCTAATAATGCGCCCTTGTTCCATATCTACTACAAACATTTTACCAGGTTGTAGTCTGCCTTTCTCAATGATAGTAGCTGGATCGATTGGTAATACTCCAGTTTCAGAAGCCATAATTACTCGGTCGTCATTTGTAACGCAATACCGAGAAGGTCTTAATCCATTTCTATCGAGTGTGGCTCCGATGATTTTTCCATCAGTAAATGAAATAGAAGCTGGTCCGTCCCAGGGCTCCATCATACAAGCGTGAAATTCGTAGAAGGCTTTTTTAACAGCGTCCATATCCTCATTGCCATCCCATGCTTCTGGAATCAGCATCATCATTACATGTGGTAATGAACGGCCGGTTAAGGTGAGCAATTCAATCATATTATCAAGACTGGCAGAATCACTTTGACCACCAGTAACGATTGGCAATAGCATATCCATTTCTTCTTTACTAAAAAATGGAGAAGTGAATTCTTTTTCACTAGTGCGCAACCAGTTCAGATTCCCTTGTAAAGTGTTGATTTCGCCGTTGTGTGCGATATAACGGAATGGCTGAGCCAATTTCCAGGAAGGAAAAGTATTGGTAGCAAAACGAGAGTGTACTAAACCAAAAGCAGAAACCACTCGTTTGTCGCTTAAGTCTGGGAAATAGCCTCTTACTTGTAAGCTTGTTAATTGTCCTTTATATACGATGGTTTTATAGGAAAGTGAAGAAAGATAAAATCCAACTTCATCTTTTATAACTGTATTTTGAATGGTATGTGTGGCATAATTACGCAATACAAACAATTTTCTTTCAAAAGCTTCTGGGTCATTAATATGATCAGGGCAAGCGATGAAAACCTGTTCCATACAAGGTTCTACAGAAAGTGCAGTTGGTCCAATATCAGTTTTGTTAACGGGTACTTTTCTATATCCTAGGATTTCTAAACCTAGTTTTTCTGCTGCGCGATTGAAAATATCACGGCATTCTTCTCTTACTCTAATTTCTTTTGAAAAGAATAAAAAACCAACACCATATTTTCCATACGCGGGTAAATGAATTCCTAAATTGATGCATTCATCAAAGAAAAACTCATGTGGCATTTGAAGCATAATTCCAGCTCCATCTCCTGTATTGTTTTCGCAACCACAGGCACCACGGTGTTCCATGTTTTCTAATACTGTAAGCGCATCAGAAATATGTTGGTGACTCTTATGTCCTTTAATATTAGCAACAAAACCAATACCGCAGGCGTCATGTTCAAACGAAGGATCGTATAATCCTTGATTGTTTTTTTTCTCAAGCATACTCAACCGAATTATTAATAATCAGGAAATAAATGGTGGGCAATCGATAGTGGCAATTTACATTAAAAATCGCAAATACAATCACGAAACTTGTAAACTAACGTCTAATAGTTGAATTTATCTAAATAAAAGAGCAAATCATTAGAAAATATCTAATCAACCTGTGCGATATAGTAATGTTTTGGAAATTTTGGATGATTTATGGGCCCTTTTGGGAAAATTCCAAATACGGTACTGCCTGACCCAGATAAAGAGGCATAAATGGCGCCACTGGCATAGAGTTGGTGTAATATTTCAGCAATCTCTGGATACTTTTCAAAAACAGGTTTTTCGAAATCATTGATGAGCATATTTTTCCATTGTCCTATTGGGATTAGAATGGTTTCTTCAATGGGATAAAAAGCTCTAGAAGGATTTACTTTTGAAAAAGCCCATGCCGTAGAAATATGAATGCCAGGGTTCACAATTAAGAATTGGTATTGACTGAGATTAAGGTCAATCTCCGTTAAAACCTCTCCTCTTCCTTTTGCTAAGCAGGGTTTGTTTAATAAGAAAAATGGACAATCGCTTCCCAATTCTAATGCAAAGGCAGCTAATTGTTCTTGGGATATATCAAGCTGATATTTTTGTTGAATTAAGGAAAGTACAAATGCACCATCAGAGCTTCCGCCACCCAAACCAGCCCCCATTGGGATGTTTTTGTGTAAATGCATTTTGATTGAAGGCAGATTAGGGAAATCTTTTTTGAGTATCGCAAAGGCTTTTACACAAAGATTTGTATTGATATCCCCCTCTACTTTTAAACCTGAAGATGTATACTCAATAAATTGATTTTGATCTTGGGATGGATGTGTAATTATTTCCAACACATCGTTGATTTGAATCGGGTAGAAAATAGTTTCTAAATCATGATACCCGTCAGATCTTTTATTGATAATATTAAGACCTAGATTAATCTTACAATTCGGAAAAGTAACCATATTGGGTTGGAAGATTATTTTCTTTTATTAATCTCATCACGAATTGAAATAGCTCTGATATAATCTTCCTGCTCTAAGACTTCATTTAAAAGAATATGTAGTTCTTCAATACCTAATGCACTAAGGTTTTCTCTATTGCTACTAATATCTTCCTGTGTTCCTACGGATTCATTTCTTTCTTTTTTAGTAGCATTATCATCCATTAGAATGCCAGCATTTTCTAAAATATGTTCGTAGGTATAAACCGGGCAACCGAATCGAACAGCTAATGCAAGGGCATCACTGGTTCTGCTATCGATTTCAATGGTATCATTTTCTGTGTAACAAACGAGTTTTGAATAAAATATTCCTTCTTGTAGATCACTTATTATTACCTCTTGTAATTCAACTCCAAAACTATTCATGAAATTTTTCATTAAGTCGTGGGTTAGGGGCCTACTCGGTTGCATATGTTCCAATGCAACTGCAATAGCCTGGGCTTCGAATCCCCCAATTACAATGGGTAGGCGACGTTGGCCCTTTATTTCACCAAGCACAACCGCATACGAATGGGTCTGTGTAATGCTATGGGAAAGTGCTACTATTTCCAGTTCGATTTTCTTCATAATGATTTACAAAAGTAAACCAATTTAAAACACGAAAAGCAACTAAGGCTTCTTAACTTTCAGCTTTCTATTTTGAACACTAAAAAATAATTATGCCAGTTATTGAATTAGCATCCATATTACCTAAGACGATTGTTACAGGGTACGACGCAAAGTTTGTACATACAGCAGGAATGACTTTCTCATATCTTGATGTAAAAGCAGGAGCCTCTTTACCGGCTCACTCACATATTCATGAGCAAGTAAGCCATGTCTTAGAAGGTAGATTTCAATTAACGATTGAAGGAGAACCCATCGAATTTGGTCCGGGTATTGTTGTTGTTATTCCATCAAATGCCATTCATTCTGGATTAGCAATTACTGATTGCAAAATATTGGATGTATTTAATCCAGTAAGAGAAGACTATCGTAAATTATCATAAAAAGTCATTCATGAATTTAGATTTATGTAATCGCACTGCATTGGTTTGTGGTGCTTCAAAGGGATTAGGTGCAGCAGTTGCAAAAGAACTGGCTTTATTGGGTGCCAATATTATCTTATTAGCAAGGACTGAATCTAATCTTAATAAAACGATGAGTTTATTGGATATTTCAAAAGGACAATCTCATCAATATATTGTTAGCGATACTTCAAAACCAAAAGAGCTTTTAGAAAAAGTAACTAAATTTTTAGCAATTGGAAATCATATTGATATCCTTGTGAATAATTCAGGTGGACCCGCAGCCGGACCTTTGTTGGATACAAATTTCAAAGATATAGATAACGCTTTTCAGTCTCATTTAATGGTTAGTCATTTATTGACACAGGCAATTGTGCCAGGTATGAAACGGAAGAAATTTGGTAGGATTATAAATATCCTTTCTACTTCAATTAAACAACCCATTAATGGATTGGGTATTTCAAATTCAGTAAGAGCGGCGGTAGCTAATTGGGCAAAAACATTAGCAAACGAAATAGGATCTTTCGGAATAACAGTAAACAATGTTTTGCCTGGCTATACGAATACCGATCGATTAAATTATTTATTCGCTAAGCAAGCAGCAAGTGCCAGAGTTTCACAGGATGAAATCTTAAAAAGAACGATTGATTTGATTCCCGCTGGCAGATTAGGAGAACCAGATGAGTTTGGCGCTGCAGTTGCATTTCTTTGTTCTCCCGCTGCAGCTTATATTAATGGGATTAATCTTCCGGTGGATGGAGGGAGATTGGGGAGCTTATAAGAGTTAGAAGTGATTGGATACATTTTAAAGAAAAAATATTACAATTAAAAAATTTCTCATATATTGGTTAAAACCCCATATATGAGAAAAGTAATATTACTGATTTTAATAAGCTATTCGTCAATAATTAGCTATTCACAAAATTTTAATTTAGATAGTTCTTTAAGAGTTATCAATACACAAAAAGATAGTGTACTAAATGCTTCAAAATTAAAAAGAGATAGTACCTATCGAGCCAATCTTCAAAAGGATTCGGTGAAAACTAATAAAGAGTATGCAGAAATTATCAAGTGGGAAAAAATAAAAGCGATAGAAATTTTTCCTGCATTCAATGCGGGTGAAAATTCTGGAGTGGCACCTGTAAAAAATACTGATGAAGTTCCTGATCTAAAAATGCAATACAAATTATTATTTGAATTAACAGCTAATAATCCTGATTCAACAATCAAAGAATTAAATTATGGATTAGTAGAAGTTGCAAGAATAATTAATCTTCATGTGGCATCTGGTATTCCATCTAAAAACATTATTCCTGTGATTGTTGTTCATGCTGGTGCGCTTCATGCATTAAAAAACAATGAATATTTTAATAAGAAATATAAAACAGACAACCCTAATATTCAATTGATTGATGAACTTGACAAATTTGGCGCAAAATTTATTGCATGTGGACAAGCGATGACTTTCCTGGAAATTCAAAAAGAAGCTTTTCTGCCAGTTGTAAAAGTATCACTTACTGCAAAGACTGTTTTAACTGGATATCAATTAAAAGGTTTTGTTTTAATGGGTGTGGATCGATGATTTTTTATTTTAAAACTTAATACATTAAGCAATCCCTTTTAATTTTTTAATTTCAGCTGTCATCTGTGGAACGATTTCAAAAAGATCTCCGACAATTCCATAATCTGCTGCTTTGAAAAATGGTGCTTCCGGATCCTTATTAATAACAACCATTATTTTACTTCTATTCACACCTGCAAGGTGTTGAATGGCTCCTGATATTCCTAATGCAATGTATAAGTTCGGTGCTACTTGAACGCCTGTTTGGCCAACGTGTTCATGATGTGGACGCCAATGTGCATCGCCTACTGGTCTGCTACATGCTGTAGCAGCACCCAATACTTTCGCTAGATCTAATAAAACACCCCAGTTTTCTGGTCCTTTTAAACCGCGGCCTCCACTTACTACTATGTCTGCTTCTGTTAATGGAATTTCACCAGTGATTTTATTAACGGCAGTAATTTTAATTTTAGAGCTAGCTACTGTTAGATTCAATTGATTTACAGTAGCGGTTCCATTTGTTAATAAAGTTGTTACGCTATTGGGATTTAGTGCAATTACTTTAATTGTGGTATGAATACTAATATTCGCAAATGCTTTACCTGAAAAAACAGTTTTGCGAATGATGAATCCATTATCAGTGTTGGGTAATCCAGCTGCACCCGCTACAAATCCAGCTTTTAACCTAGCAGCAACTCTGGATGCAACAGATTTGCCAGTATGTGTTTGTGAAAAAACAATTACAGTGGCACTTGTTAGTGATACAACTGCTTCAATAGTTTTAGCATATAATTGTCCATCTACATGATTCAAGGTTTCGTTATTTACTTGATGAACTTTTGTAACTCCATATTTTCCTAAAGCAGCTAAGTCATCATGAACAGTACCCATAACTAATGCCTCAGCAGATATGCCCATTTGCGCAGCTAATTGAGATCCATAACTGAGTATTTCGAACGCCGACTTTTTTATCTGATTATCTGATTGATCTAAAACTATTAATACTGACATAATTAAAAATTAAAAATTCAAAAAATAAAAGGAAAGTCAGTAATCAAACTTTTTGATTTTTGACTTTTGCATTTTTGACATTAAAATGCTTTTGCTTCTTCATGTAATAAACGTATTAGTTCTGGCACATTATCAGCTGCCACCATTTTGCATCCTGCTTTTGGAGCAGGTAATTCAAAATTTACAATACTGGTTAGAGTATCAATTGCAATAGGTTCTAAGATGTTCAATGGTTTTGTTCTTGCGGCCATGATACCTCTCATATTTGGAATTCTTTGTTCTGCAATTCCTTTCTGACAACTAACAACTAAAGGAAGAACCACTTCCGCAATTTCTTCCCCGCCTTCTAATTCTCTGGTGATTGTTGCAGTATTTGCATTCAATTCAAATTGTGTAGCTAATGATATATAAGGTAAATCAACTAATTCTGCTATCATTCCGCCAATTGCAGCACTATTGTAATCAATTGCTTCTTTACCGGTAAAAATAAGATCATACTGATTTTGCTTTGCTAATTCAGCAATTTGAGCTGCTATATAATAGCTATCGTTACTATCGGCATTGATGCGAAATGCTTCGTCGCCACCCAAGGCTAATGCTTTGCGTATAATTGGGTCGCAATCTGCAGCACCCACAGTTACCAAATGGATGATGGTTCCAGGGTCTTTTTCCTTGATTTCAATAGCCCTAACCAATGCAAACCATTCATCGTAAGGATTTATAATCCATTGAACTCCAGCATCATCAAATTGTGTATTGGCATTTTTGAATACAATTTTTGAAGTGGTGTCGGGAGTTTTACTTACGCAGACCAAAATTTTCATATACGCACAAGTTTTAAATAAAGGGATAAATAGTTGTCTATGCAACTATTAGCAAATATACAAATGAAATTGAACTTGCAAATTTTGAATGAATATTTTATGAATATTTCTCATCTTGTTAATTTGTTATCTTTTGAACAAAGATTCTTCGGTTCTATTAACTTTGAATAATGGACAGGATAGCCAAAATCAAGGAATATTTAATAGCAAATCCAAAGGATAATTTTCTACGTCATGCTTTAGCATTAGAATTCATAAAAACTGGCGACGATAAGCAAGCAAGAAGTCTGTTTGAAGCATTGTTAATGGAAACGCCAACTTATATTGGGTCATATTATCACCTTGCGAAATTGTTAGAAAAACTCGAAGAGCGGGAATTGGCAATTGGTTGGTATGAGAAAGGGATGGCTGAAGCAAAATTGGCAAAAGATCAACATGCCTATAATGAGTTGCAGGCTGCATACGAAGATTTGGTATACTAATTGGTTTTTATCAATACAAAATTTAACTTCAACTTTCTAAAAAATTCTTATGTCATTTAATAATTACGATCCCATTAAATATGCAACGCCAACTGGTAATCAGTTAAGCTGCAAAGGATGGATACAAGAAGCTGCATTAAGGATGTTATTGAACAATTTAAATCCTGAAGTAGCGGAAAGACCTGAAGAGTTAATCGTATATGGAGGTAGGGGAAAAGCTGCCAGAAATTTTGAATGTCTTGATTTAATCATCAAAGCTTTAAAAGATTTGAATGACGATGAAACTTTATTAGTACAAAGTGGAAAGCCCGTTGGGATATTGCAAACGCATGTGGATGCCCCCCGTGTTTTGATTTCTAATTCACAACTGGTTCCTAAATGGGCCACTTGGGAGCATTTTACAGAATTGGAAAAGAAGGGTTTAATGATGTACGGGCAGATGACTGCAGGTTCCTGGATTTATATTGGTTCACAGGGAATTGTTCAGGGAACCTATGAAACTTTTTCGGCTGTTGCGAATAAACACTTCAATGGATCACTCAAAGGAACACTTACTGTTACAGCTGGATTAGGTGGAATGGGAGGCGCGCAACCATTGTCTGTAACTATGAATGATGGAGTTTGTTTGGTAGCGGAAGTAGAAGAGTGGCGTATCGATAAACGTTTAGAAACCAGATATCTGGATGTTAAAATATGGGACATAGATGCAGCAATTGATCGAGCAATAATAGCCAAAGCATCTGGAGAAGCTTTGAGTATTGGCGTTTTGTGTAATGCAGTTGAACTTTTGAAAAGATTGATAGAAAGAAAAATAATAGTAGAGGTACTGACTGATCAAACATCTGCTCATGATCCTTTGATAGGATATGTGCCGCATACATTGAATAATGAACAAGCCAATAATTTAAGAACTAACGATCCCGAAAAATATATAGCGCTTAGTTATGATAGTATGAAAATGCATGTTGAATTAATGATTGATTTACAAACGAAAGGATCCATTGTTTTTGATTATGGAAATAATTTAAGAGCTAGAGCTCAAGAAGCTGGCTTAAAGAATGCGTTTGATTTCCCAGGTTTTGTGCCAGCTTATATCAGACCCTTATTCTGTGAAGGTAAAGGTCCATTTCGATGGGCTGCATTAAGTGGCGATCCGCAAGATATTGCTGTTACTGATGAATTGATTTTAGAATTATTTCCCCAAAATAAAAGCTTACATAGATGGATGAAAATGGCAAAAGAAAGAATCGCATTTCAGGGATTACCTGCAAGAATATGTTGGTTGGGGCAAGGTGAAAGGGAAAAAGCAGGCCTTGCATTTAATGAATTAGTTCGCACAGGAAAAGTGAAAGCCCCCATCGTTATTGGTCGGGATCATTTAGATACGGGTTCGGTTGCTTCACCTAACAGAGAAACAGAAGCAATGTTGGATGGTTCTGATGCAGTGGCAGATTGGCCCATTCTAAATGCATTGATCAATACGGCAGGAGGTGCATCATGGGTAAGTTTACATCATGGCGGTGGGGTAGGGATGGGTTATAGTATTCACGCTGGAATGGTAATAGTTGCAGATGGAACAGCAGCAGCTGCTGCAAGGCTTAGTAGGGTATTGAGGAATGACCCAGGAATGGGTGTTATACGACATGCAGATGCAGGTTACGATATTGCACTTGACACTTTACGAAAATTTGGTTTAGGTCTTGAAAGGCGCTACTAAAGAGCAATCTGACAATTAAAACCAGCTCTGTCGTTTTAATGGCTCTTGTATTTCAGCCTCTAATTTTTCTACTTTTATTTTTTTAGAAATATCTAATTTTACGACTTTAATTTTTGAATCGTCAATCAGCGCTTCATTCTTTGTTATTGAATGTTGTACTGAATGCTCAGTTGGTTTTAGATGAATATTTGAGAGTTCAATTTTTGGATTAAAGTCGGGAGTATATCGATTTTGTAAGTATTTTGAGTACTCATCATTATTTATTTGATTGACAATACCGTCAAAATGTACACATTCTTCAAATTCGAAATTTGCAGCATTAATGCTACCAATAATTTTTGAAGTATTTGTAGCTAAGAAATTTGATTTGCAAATGACAGTTCCTTCAAAAAAACCTTCAACAATAACATTTTGTGCATAGACGGTACCATTTAATTTACCAGTTTGGGTAATGACTAATTTCCCATCTGTAATCATTTTACCGCTAAATTCTCCCTCCAGCCTGCAGTCGCCTGTAAAAATAACATCACCTTTGATGCTTTTGCCTGAGCATATTATCAATGAATCACAAGCAGTCTTTGATAAATCTGCTTGTGATTGGTTGGAGGCTTTAAGCGTTTTTTTTAAACTAAACATCTAAATACGAGATTATGGTTGTTGAATTACCCAAGTCGATACCAATACATTGTTTGTCAGAACTAGTCAATGAATTCGAATTATATAGGTAACCAATGGATGCAATATTTTGAGAATCTGGTATAGTTTCAACCTTGATAAATTCTTTGAATTCATTCATGAATGAATCGGTCAAATCTTCAAAATAGGCACCACCACCTACTAAATAAATACATTCACATCTTTCGAAATCTCTATCAGTAATATGACTTCTGATAGCGGGTGAAATAACCTGTAAATAATATTGGGTAAGCAAATCCTTTCTTAATTGTTTTAAATCAATCCTTTTACGGTTTGCAATTAAAAATCCATTTACTAAAGAATCATTTAAATAACACTCATTTTTTAAATTCAAATAATGTGTTTTATTTAATTCTTTATACAAATTGGTAACTACATATTTTATACCAAAAGTGCTAAAACAAGTTCGTTGCAAGAGACCTTCATTGGTAACCATACCACCTTCACAAGTGCCATAGCCTAGGCTTATAACAATAAAATTTTTAGGTTCTTTGTGCGCAAATATTTTTTTTATACCAATCACATCAGCAACTAATTCTGGAATAATATCAAATTTATCAATTTCGATATTTGATCTTTTTTCATTACCATTTAAAGTATAGGGTTCTGTTGAATAGTCGATCGTGAAAAACTTTTTTTCTAAAAATTTAGTCAATAAAGGCTTGTAACTATTGTAAGTGGAAAATGGTAACCCCATTGTTACGGTTAGGGGTTGTTGAACATGATTCGATACATTTAATAAGGCAGATTTGACAAGTATTTCAAAATCTCTTTCATCAGGTGCACAGTTGATTACTTTTTGTGGATTTGTACCTTCATTTTTTGCTAATTCACCAACATTAAACCACAAATTTTCGTGTTTTAACTTCGTTCCAGTTAATAAACTACTCGCTGTATTTTCGGAGTCTCCGAAAGTTGCTTCAATTACACTTGGAAAAGAGATTGATTTTGTTTTCATTTTTTTTTTTTACGTAGAAGTAGTGTTTAAACTTCCGATTTAAAATATGATTTTATTTTTTTTAAATATGTTGATTGTAAAAGGTCTGCACTTGGAATTAATTCATCCAATAAAAGTTGAATATGATTAAATTTTTTTTTATTGAATAGATTTAATTGGTTATCAAAAAATGAACCTTCTTCATTTTTAAATTTGTAAGTATAAATATTGCCAATAACCCTTGCTCCATTTTTTAATATCAGTTTATTAGCACAGTATATACTACCAAATACATTGCCGCTAATATCTATTTCGTTTGCTATAATGTCGCCTTTTACAGAAGCATGGTCATCAATAATAATTTTATTTTTGCTACAAATATTCCCTTCAAATTTTCCTTCAATTCTTATTGATTTTGCAGAGTACATATCTCCCAAAATCAACGAGTCTGATAAAATGGTAATTGGTAGGATATCTTTTTTTTCGAATTTTAATAATCTGTCGAAATTGTTCACGAAAAACTGGATTACTGTTTATTTTTCAAATATGAACCAACCATCGTAAGGGTTCATATTTGAAATATGAAATCTTTTTTCCTCTAATATTTTATTATTCTTTTCTAAAGAAATTATCGCATATTCATTTTCGTTATATTC
>Ga0208106_1000235_pt1 | contig 20547 bp, 19 predicted proteins | sample CryBogCBE25Jul08_FD_184577 | JGI IMG/M metagenome (GOLD analysis project Ga0208106, IMG submission 184577) | Freshwater microbial communities from Crystal Bog, Wisconsin, USA - CBE25Jul08 (SPAdes) | ecosystem: Environmental > Aquatic > Freshwater > Lake | place: Crystal Bog, Wisconsin, USA...
ACTGCTCGGAAAGGCACTGCAATGAATGCATTCACTCTGACACCAGGAACCGTAAACATTCGATTTGGCGCTGGATCAGTCGCGCAGTTGCCTGAAGTTATTGCTGGCCTTGGTACATCAAAGGTATTCATCATCACCGACCCCGGTGTTGCAAACGCCGGCGTACTTGCTCAGGTCGAGGCCATTCTTAAGAGTGCCGGTATTCAGAACGCAGCATTTACCGAGATCAAGCCCAACCCGACGACAACGTTGATTGATACCGCAGCGAAGGCGGCTGTGGCGTTTGGTGCAGATTGCTTGATCGCCCTCGGCGGTGGATCGTCGCTGGATTCCAGCAAGGGCGTTGCGTTGGTTGCCGCCAATCCCACATTTTCATCGGCACAATTCAATTATTCGATTACTCCGGAGCGTCCGGCTATCCCGATCATTGCGATTCCAACAACGGCTGGCACGGGCAGCGAGACCAATAACTGGGGCGTCATCGATGACCCCATCAAGCAGTGCAAGTTTTATGTAGGCGACGCTTCGACCACTCCTGCCGCAGTCATTCTTGATCCAGAGCTAACGCTCGGATTGCCACCGCGCCCAACGGCGGGCACAGGCATTGATGCGTTGACTCACGCAATCGAATCTCTGACATCTAAGGGTCGCTCCCCTATTTCTGCTGCATACGCGCACGAGGCCATTAAGTTGATTTCCCGTTCGCTTCCTACCGCGGTTCGTGACGGAAAGAATGTCGATGCACGTGGCGACATGTTGGTCGGCGCCCACCTTGCGGGTCTCGCACTCACTTTGTCTGGCCTTGGTTTGGTCCACGGCATCGCGCACTCTGTCTCGGCTCACGTAGGTGCGGCTCATGGTGAAGCACTTGCTGCTGTGTTGGCCGAAGTCATGGAATTCAACTCCACATCAGTTGCGGATATTTATGCCACCGTCGGCAACGACATGGGCGTGAAGGCTGATGCAAAGAGTGCGATTGACGCGGTCCGCGGTTTAGCCGATGACATCAACATTCGCTTCGCGCTGGGACATTACGGCGTTAAGGCGGATATGGTCGACGGCATTGCGGACACCACGCTTGCTGATTCGGTTACATCGAATAACCCGATTGCTCCATCAAAGAGCGATGTCGTCGGGATTCTCAACTCCCGCATCGGCTAACTATTTCCTAGCAGGTCTATCCGCCGGAGACAGGGACTTCGTCACCGGAGCTAATTGGGCGGCAGTAAAGCCAACGCCGTAGATGTCGATAGCGACCGGCTTAAAGATTTTGGTCGGGTTTATTTTCACGTGCACCACCGATGAGTACGACAGAACACCCAATTGCTTGCTAGAACACGCAGTCGTCGTCATTCGCTCGGTCACAATGATTCTCTTCGCGCCTTTCGCATATGTTGCAACGATTGCGTCATCATCCCCCATCTTGCAAGACGTGAGATTGATGGATGTGAAAGGCAAGCCAAGTGTATTTGTCGGTTCATAGACGCCGTATTGCAATCCGGTCTGCGCATCGACATATGGATTGCCTGATCCCATTGCAAACGCTGTCGGGATTGTTGTGATTACAAGCGCTGCTGCGATTAATCCGATACGTCGTCTCATATGTGGATTGTTGCACGTCTAAATGCCAACCGCGCGCAAGATGCCGAGGGTAAATGCGCCGCAGACAATCCACGCCGAGATGCCGAAGAGGAATGGTTTTGCGCCGATTGTTCGCAGCGCGGAAAACTTAACGTTCGTGGCCATCGCAAAGATGCCAGCGCTCAAGAATATTTTAGATATCAACGAAAAGATATTGGATGTCGACGTCGACAGCGTGAACGCGTTGTTGATCACAACAAAGAGAATGAAGAATGCGATAAAGGGCGGAATCAAGGTCTTTACAGAGAGTTTGGTTCCGACAGATCCACCTCGGCGACCCTCGAACGTAAGAACGATGAGCAATGGCGCGAGTAATACAACTCGAGTTAGCTTCGAGACGACCGCGTATTTGATTGTTGTTCCGCCGACCAACCCTGCGGTGGCGATGACTTGCCCGACGTCGTGCACAGCAGCGCCGATCCACGCACCGCTGGTCTGATGCGACAACGAGAGTGCGCGGGTTATGGGTGGGATAACAAAGATCGACAACGTGCCGCAAATGGTGACCATGCCGATGGCATAGGAAATCGCCGTGCTCGATGACTTGCGCGCGGCGCCGATCGCAGCGATAGCGGACGCGCCACAGATAGCGAATCCCCCAGCGATCAACATCGATATCTCTTCGCCCAGACCGAACCGCCGGGCAGCGAAGCGAACGCCGGTAAAAGTAAGGAGAACAATCAAAAGAATGGCGAGGAATCCGCGAGCGCCGATTTCGGCAAAGGTGTGAAAACTAATCTGCAGGCCGAGCAGCGCAACGCCAATACGCATAAAGCGCTTGGCCGCGAAGTCCAGCGCAGGCTTAGCCCACAAAAGCGAAACACCTGCATTACCCACCGCCAATCCCCCGACGAGCGAGAGAAAGAGCGGACTTAGGTACTGCAGGTGCATCGCTACTTCTATTTATTCAGTTATTTATTTGTGGGCGTGCATCATGAACAGCCGGATGTGTTGCCACAACCTTCGCAGACGAAGCATGAACCCGCCATACGCATCTTCACACCGCAGGTCATGCAGAGTGGTGCATCTGACTTAACGCCGCTCATCTTTTCGAAGAGCTCCATCGATGATCCAACACCCTGCGAGTTATCGACAGCTGCTGGCTTTGCCTCGATGGTGACTGACGCTGGCTTACTTACAGCCGCAGGAGCCGCCACAGCTACAGGTGCTTTTGGGGATACCGGTGCCTCCTGGACAGCGTCTGGGGTGTATTCACCGGTCTCTAGTGCGCGTGCGCGCTCTGTCGATGTGTAAAGACCCATTGCTGAACGTGTCTCGTATGGCAAGTAATCCAATGCGAGGCGACGGAAGATGTAGTCCATCATGGATTGCGCCATGCGGATATCTGCATCATCGGTCATGCCTGCTGGCTCGAAGCGCAAGTTAGTGAACTTCTCAACGAAGGTCTCTAGTGGAACGCCGTACTGCAATCCGATCGATACTGCGATCGAGAAGGCATCCATCACACCGGCGAGGGTCGAACCCTGCTTGCCGAGCTTCAAGAAGACTTCACCGAGTGCGCCATCAGCGTATGCACCAGCGGTCATGTAACCCTCTGCGCCACCGACTGAGAACGATGTGGTGCGTGAAGGACGTGACTTAGGCAAGCGCTTACGTGAAGCAACTGGATGTGCTTCTTCAACAACTGCATCTGCCTTTGCGCCCTTGCCATCTGACAACGGTTGTCCGACCTTGCAGTTATCGCGGTACACAGCGAGCGCCTTAAGACCAAGCTTCCAGCCCTCGTAGTAGACCTCTTCGATCTCTTCTACGGTTGCATCTGCAGGCAGGTTAACTGTCTTCGAGATTGCACCAGACAAGAATGGTTGGCAAGCAGCCATCATGTGAACGTGACCCATTGCAGAGATAGAGCGGATGCCCATCGCGCAATCGAAGACGCTGTAATGCTCTGGCTTCAACCCTGGAGCATCGATGACGTTTCCGTTTGCCGCGATGTATTCAACAATCGCTTCGACGGTCTCCTCGGTGTAACCAAGCTTGCGAAGTGCCTGTGGGATGGTCTGGTTAACGATCTGCATAGATCCGCCGCCGACCAACTTCTTGAACTTCACGAGTGCAAGGTCTGGCTCGATACCGGTGGTATCGCAGTCCATCATCAAGCCGATGGTGCCGGTTGGAGCCAGAACAGAAGCCTGCGCGTTGCGCCAGCCGTTCTTCTCGCCGATTTCAATTCCCTTTTCCCATTCCTTCACAGCAACGGCCCAGACATCTGAATCTAGGGTTGTTACTGACTTGGCTGAGACAGTTGCATTCGCGTGCTTCTTCATGACGCGAGTATGTGCAGCAGCGTTACGTGCGTAACCTGCATACGGTCCAACGATGCCAGCGATTTCTGCTGAGCGACGGTATGAAGTACCGGTCATCAACGATGTGATTGCACCAGCGAGTGCACGGCCACCATCTGAATCGTATGCAAGGCCTGATGCCATAAGGAGGGCGCCAAGGTTTGCGTATCCGATACCGAGCTGGCGGTAGTTGCGGGTGGTCTCACCGATTGGCTCGGTTGGGAAGTCTGCGAAGCAGATCGAGATATCCATCGCGGTGATGATCAACTCGGTTGCCTTCACGAAGTTACGGGCATCGAATGATCCATCAGACTTCAAGAACTTGAGCAAGTTCAGTGATGCCAAGTTACATGATGAGTTATCGAGTGACATGTACTCAGAGCAAGGGTTCGATGCGTTGATGCGACCGGTCTCTGGGTTGGTGTGCCAATCGTTAATGGTGTCGTCGTACTGGATGCCTGGGTCAGCGCATGCCCATGCTGCTTCTGCGACCTTGCGGAAGAGTTCGCGCGCTTCGACTGACTCGATAACTTCGCCAGTTGAACGTGCGGTCAGACCGAACTTCTCGCCCTTTTCGTATGCACGCATGAAAGCGTCTGATACGCGGACCGAGTTGTTTGCGTTCTGGTACTGGACAGAGACGATGTCCTTGCCGCCCAAGTCCATGTCGAAGCCAGCGTCACGCAATGCGCGGATCTTGTCTTCTTCGCGGACCTTGGTCTCGATGAATTCTTCGATATCTGGATGATCGATATCCAACACAACCATCTTTGCAGCGCGACGTGTTGCGCCACCTGACTTGATGGTTCCTGCTGACGCGTCAGCACCGCGCATGAAGGAGACCGGACCTGATGCGGTTCCACCGGACTTCAACAATTCCTTGGCAGAGCGAATACGTGAGAGGTTCAAGCCTGCGCCAGAGCCGCCCTTGAAGATCATTCCTTCTTCGCGATACCAGTTAAGAATTGAATCCATGGTGTCATCCACAGAAAGAATGAAGCACGCAGATACTTGCTGTGGTGCGTTGGTGCCGACGTTGAACCAGACTGGTGAGTTGAAAGAGAAGTACTGGTGCATAAGCATCCAAGTAAGTTCGTGCTCGAAGATTTCCGCATCGGTCTCGGTTGCGAAGTAACCGTTCTCTTTTCCTGCCTTGGTGTAGGTAAGAACTACGCGATCGATAACTTGCTTTAATGACCATTCACGATTGTCATGACCGACAGCACCACGGAAGTACTTGGTGGTCACGATGGTTGATGCGTTGACTGACCAGAAGTCTGGATACTCGACGCCCTTTTGTTCGAAGATTACTTCGCCGGACTTCCAGTTGGTCTGGACTACGTCGCGACGTTCCCATGTCACTTCGTCATACGGATGGACGCCCGCGGTGGTGTAGATACGTTCAAGAGTAAGACCCTTTCCATTGGTCTTCTTTGCTCCTGATGCGGCGGGCTTGTTGACGATAGACATGCGTGTATTCCTTCTTCCGTGTATTTAGCGTGTAAGTGAATCTGAATGGTCGGACACAGTTTGGGAATTAACTGTTTTATTGCTTGTGGTACTGGACTTGCTTGAAGGTGCCGCGCGGAGAAGAGCGATCTCACCTTCGAAATCTTCTAGGGAGGAGAAGTTACGGTATACGGAGGCATAACGTAGGTAAGCGACCTCATCGAGTTCTCGGAGTGGCGCGAGGATCGCCATGCCGACTTCGTGTGCCTCTACTTCAGCGTTTCCATCGCCACGAAGTGCTTCCTCCACGCGCTGTGCCAAGAGAACCAAGTCATCATTCGTGACTGGTCGTCCCTGGCATGCCTTGCCCACGCCGGCGATGACCTTCTCGCGGCTAAAGGGTTCGGTAGCGCCCGAACGCTTGATCACCATCAGAGCTGATGTCTCTGATGTGGTGAAGCGACGGTTGCAGGATGTGCACTCCCGGCGACGACGGATGAGGGTGCCTTCTTCTGTTGGCCGTGAATCGACGACTCGAGAGTCATCGTGGCGGCAGAAGGGGCAGATCATCTGAGGTCTCCTAGAGGCTGAAATCGGGTGAAACGAGGTAACACAAGGTAAGAGGGGAAACATAGTGCAAAACCACAACTTATGGAACGTTATTGCGGTCTTACCCCTACATCTTGTGGTAACTCTAAACCCGCACTTGAGGGCGCGCTCGTACCGACACGCCGAGGCTAGGTGAATTTAGAGCGCTAGTGCCCCGTAGCGAGGCGAAGAGGGTCGATCAGGGGTTGGTGGATGGGGTTGTGGGGTTATTCGCCTTCTGGCTTGCCCCAGGACTCTCGTCGCTCCTTCTCAAAGTCAAAGCCCCTAAAGGCCTCTGTGGCAAAGCCCGCCAACTCCATAATCCTGGACTTCGACCTCTTGGGCATAGCTCCCGGTTCAGGGTTGTCAGCTTGTTCCTCCGTCATCGCGACCCCTGTCCTCTCATTCACAGTGTTGCTTCGAAAATCAAGAATGGGAACTAATCGCCCCACGACTCCTTGCGATCCTTGCGCCAATCGAAATCATCTGTAACGCCATTGAGCAATCCAAAAATTCTCTCGATGCCTGGCTTAGTTGATACCGACCAAGCATCTTCACGTTCTTTGCGCCAGTCAGATTCGGGGTTTATCCCATCCAACAATCCGAAGATGTCAGAGATATCGCCATCTGTTTTTTCTGCTGGAGGCTCCTGAAGTGACTGATTTTGTTGCACTTCAGCGTCTTTGTTATCTCCCACGGTTGACCCGATTCTCGAGATTAAATGAGCCTGGGGTGGCTCGATAAACGAACCTACTCTCTATTGCGCAGCGGGTATAGCCACAAGCTCCCGAGCCTTACTTACTAACAGGAACCCATAACTTCTCGCCAGCATGGATATCAGAGGACTGAAGGGCGTTGGCAGAAACGATCTGATCGACCACGGCCGAGACATCGCCATTGCCGGCCACTGATGTAGCCAAGGACCAGAGGGTCTCCCCGCCAGCCACAACAACACGTTGGTATCCAGCAGTGCCGTTATGCACTCCGGTTGTTGATGCATTACCAACAGCGCTAAAACCAGCGCCAATCACTACTAATAGCGATGCTCCGACAAAGGTGCGGGCTAACTTGCGGCGACGTGTTGTTGACATTCTGGGTCCTGCTTCCTGCTTCAACGATGTTCGAGGGGATTCGAACATCTGTTCTAATGAGAAATATATACGCCCCCACTGACACTGTCCAGCCAAAATCGAACAAATGTTCGACTTTTTTAACTTTTTCCTTTACCCTCTACCCATGAGCAAAAAACCAGCCGATTCCCCTAAATCAGCCAGCACAGGCAAGACAACCAAGGCAGCCTCCCCCGTCACCGAGCTGCCCGACGGTCCCGCTGGCGAGCATGGTCTGACCACTCGCCAGCTGAAGATCCTCGAGGTCATCCAGTCCGCTATCTCCACCAACGGCTACCCGCCCACCATGCGTGAAATCGGTGCCGCCGCTGGTCTTGCCTCTCCTGCCTCTGTCTCCTACCAGCTCAATCTCTTGGCTGAAAAGGGCTTCATCCGTCGTGATGAGAACAAGGGCCGCGCTATGGAGATCAACATGCCGGGCGATGAGCCAGCTCTGACCCCAGAGAAGTCCGTGAACGTGCCCCTCGTCGGTCAGATTGCCGCCGGCGTGCCTATCACCGCTGACCAGAACATTGATGAGATCCACACCCTGCCTGAATCCCTCGTGGGCAAGGGCGATGTCTACATGCTTAAGGTCAAGGGCGATTCCATGATTGATGCCGCCATCTGCGATGGCGACTACGTCGTTATCCGTCAGCAGAAGAATGCTGAAAAGGGCGAAATCGTCGCTGCCATGATTGATGGCGAAGCAACCGTCAAGACCTTCTCCAAGAAGGATGGCCACTACTGGCTCCTACCCGCAAACGAGAGCTACGCCCCCATCCCTGCCGATAACGCAGAGATCCTGGGCAAGGTTGTGGCGGTGTTGCGGAGTTTGTAGGGAAGGTCGTTGCTGACAACTGTCGGTAACTCCTGATTAGCTGCTCCTATGACTACGCAGCGTGTAACTCATGGATGGGCTGGAACGTTTCGTGAATTTCTGGACACGCCTCCGAGCCTGATTGAGGCCTCGCTCGAAAGACACATTGCTGGCTTGTTCGGAATGGGCGGAGCATCTTCGCTCCAGAGCAGTGCTTGGGAAGAAGAAATCGAGTTACTCCGTAATTCACTTCGCGATCTATCTATCGCACGTCCCGATTCACTTCAGTGGTCATTAATTCTGGAATATGAATTGCCTCTTGAAGGAGGTAGACGACCAGACGCGATAATTTTAGGACCTCAAGAACTTCATGTTCTTGAATTCAAGCAAGATCCAGATTTACAACGAGCATACATTGACCAGGTAAATGCATATGCTCGAGATTTGTCTGAGTACCACTCAAAAACTCACGGCCTAAAAGTCACGCCACTTCTTATACCGACAAAAGTTGAAGATTTCCAAGCCGAAAAAGATGGCGTCTTGGTCCTATCAAAGAATCGAATTGCACCACAGTTAGATTTAATGCCTGAAGGCATTCCGGTCGACTTAGAGGATTGGCTGGCTGGCGACTATGCGCCTCTACCCACGCTCATTGCTGCAGCAAAAATGATATTCAATAATGAGCGTCTACCTGCCATTAAGCGAGCACAGTCCCTCGGAGTAGGCGAAGCAGTGAGCGCCCTGAGGTCTGTTGTTAAGCGTTCCAAAGATGGAAACGAACGCTCCCTCGCATTTGTTTCCGGTGTCCCCGGCGCAGGTAAGACACTGGTTGGATTGCAATTTGTTTACGCCGAATCCGACATTGAGTCTCAGGCAATTTTCCTCTCTGGAAATGGCCCGCTGGTCGAAGTATTGAGAGACGCTCTAAAGAGCAAGGCATTCGTTAGCGATCTACATGCATTTATTAAGTCTTACGGCATGACGTCCAAAGTCCCAAAGCAGCACATAGTCGTTTTCGACGAGGCTCAAAGGGCTTGGGACCAAGAGCACATGAATAATAAGAAAGCTGTCCCTCATAGTGAGCCTGAACTATTGATATCTATCGGCGAGAAAATTTCAGATTGGGCAACATTGGTTGGTCTCATTGGCCATGGTCAAGAAATTAATACTGGAGAAGAAGCAGGTATCGAGGGGTGGTTTAAAGCCGTTAAATCACAACATGCGAAATCTCAATGGAAGATATATGCCCCTCCACGGTTCGCGGGCGAATTTCCAGGTGAGGATATTGAAATCATTCCTTCTCTGGATTTAACCAAGACTTTACGCTCACGACAGGCAGAGGACCTTCATGATTGGGTGCAGAACCTTCTCGAGGGCAATCTCTCGACTGCTTCAAAAATAGCCTCGAAAATTTGGCTACAAAATTACCCAATTTTTGTTACTCGAAATTTGGATGAAGCGCGCAGCTATCTCTGGAGTATGTATTCAGAACAGCCAGGTAAGCGCTACGGCATACTTGCCAGCTCGAAAGATAAACACCTTCCTTCACTGGGAATACGAAATGGGTTCCAAGACACGAAGTTGGTTAAATACGCCAATTGGTACAACAACGAAATCAATCAAAAGGGTTCGTGTTGCAACCTCGATGATGTGGTGACCGAGTTTGGTTGCCAGGGCCTAGAACTCGACATGGCGATAGTTGCGTGGGGTAATGACTTTCTTTGGGATGGAAGCCAATGGGTGATGAGGAAGATGAGATCGCGTTTCCCACAAAGAGACCCACATCAACTTAGACTCAATAGCTATCGAGTTCTTCTAACTCGAAGCAGGGATGGAATGGTTGTATTCGTCCCCGAGGGGGCTGAATTCGATAAATCAGAGCATGCGCTTCTAGCGTCTGGCGCTCGAGTACTTGAGCCAAAAGTGTCCCTCAATGAAGCGATTTAAAAAAGTTAATTCATTAACTCTTTGAAGTAAGCCGCAGTCTCTTTGTCCTCGAAATAGACGAAACATCCCTTCATGCCCCGAGTCATTAGCGTTCGGTAAGTATTACGAATAATTTCATCAGCCTTCCGAGTTGCCGAAATTGGATCGTCTTTAGCCTCTTTTTTGAACCCCTTGAGTGATGCGTCAGTCCGGGCCCGCTTTGACGGGTCCGTAACCAACCGACCTTCGCGAACTACTAGGTCCCTACCCACAATTACCCCGATGTAATCCACTTCGAGGCCCTGGCAGGTGTGAATGCAGCCCACCTCTGACACAGAGTGCGGATTCATTATCCACTCGTTGCCATACGACTTTAGGTTCCAGCGCGCCTTGTAACCACCGATTTCAATATCGAATTTTTTTGAGTCTTTGTCGCTAACCCAATTCCAGCAATAACCCGCCACCATACGTGCGCGATTATTGAGCTCGTTGAGGCGGGCGATCTCCGCATGCATTTCTTCCGGTCGATCAAACATGCGAAAATCAAAGGAGTATGGACTGAAATAGGAGTCACTAGCAGGGGCAACGCCGAGTACATGATCAATCCACGCCATATAGTCGTCTGAACCGCCACAGCGAAACTGCGACACAAGTTCCAGCTCGGAGACTTCCGCCCCTAGCTTTTTAGCCCACGCTTTAATGTGATCGATCTCGCCGACATCCGACCAAGTTACCTTTTGAGCTTCATCAATGAAAAAGACGCTAGCTTTCGCCGAACTAATAATTTCACCGGTCTGGTCCTCCCCAAGGTTACGGAACATGCCGGATTTCATACGAAGTCGATGAGCCTCATCAACCACCAAGACATCTACAGAATTCTCTTCGGTCTCCGTGTAAGAGCCGGTACCGCCGAACAAGTGCCGAACCGCATCGCCTTTAACTAGCCCCTTTAATTTCGCTGCGAAGACATCTCTTGGTGCAGCATTTGCGGTTAAATATTTTGCACTAAGCCTCTCCCCAGTCAGTGCGGCCAAGGCGTTAACAGCGATAACGGACTTACCTGTGCCAGGGCCACCCTTTACGATCGTCACTGTTTTCTTACCCTCAATCGCTGAGCGCGCGTTCAAAACTATTTGTTCATATGCAGTCTTTTGTTCGTCTAAAAGCACGAACTCTTGATTTCCCTCCAGCATTTTTCCAACAGATTCGGCGAGCTGAGCAGATGGTCGAATCCTGCCCTCGTCAATTCGCTCCAAGATCGATGTCCCCGGACCCGACTTAATATGCTCGGCGATTGAATCAATTAATTTTGCCGATTCACCGTGCAAGAACACTGGTGACCGTTGGAGAGCTTCTTCATATCGCGAATTATTGATTACCGTCGTATCGCGGCAATTATGCAGGTATGCATAGGAAGCAACATTGACTTCTTTCGAATAAACATACTCGTTATAGAGCTCCAAATGAGAGCGATAGCTCCAAGCTTGATATGCCGGGTGAACTAAATCTCTAAGCCCTCCACCTACTGGGGTTCGGACGTGTTCATCAAGGTCACTGAAATCAACTTGAGTCCATTGCTTTAGCTCAACGATTGCAATTGATTCCTTACCTTGAGCATTCGTGCCTGCGACAACGAAATCCAGTCGGAATTTTCTGCCATTTAACCGATACTCGATCGCAACCCCAGAATCTGAAGGAATTTTGTCCGAATGCATCACATGCGCCATAGCGTTACCTAATGAGTTACGCCATGCGTTGAATTCCGATTCCCCAACCCTAAGGTTTAATTTTTGATAAACATTATCTTTTACGATGTCCTCAATGACGGGGGCATCCTTAAGGAACTGCTCCTTGGTAGCGAGATAGGCCAGCATCGCTAAATATTCATCCTCACATGGAGACCGTACCTGAATGGCATTGACTCTGGGAGGTATTGCGCTGTGGCTGTTCAGGACTTTCGGAAAAGAGGCATAGCTAAGCGGTGAAAACCCACACCCCTCTACCGAAAGGGGAAATCACGCTCAACTGGTCCGGCCTACCCAAGCGTGATTCCCGCACATCCAGCGTTCGCTAATGTGTCTGAGCTCTGGTCTGAGGCGAATGATCACTGCTTTGCATTGGACCAAATACGTTGAAGACTCCAACAGAGAGTTGATTTTCAGTATCGAAGCTAGTCTTCATAACGTCCGCAAAATTACCGATCATTAGGGGCGGCTACTACCAATATCTCAAGAAATTCGGGTATCGAATATGAGACGCCATGACCTTCTGCTAGCTCTTTTCGGCCGTCCAGAATGGAACGACTAAAATCGGGATTTTTCATAACATAGATATTTTCAAGGAGGTTGAAATACTCAGCTTCAGAGAGAAGTATAGCGTTTCCAGATTCGCAAGTGATGACCACGGCATCATGACCTTTATTCAAAGAGTCGATGAGTGAAGGTAATTGCAATTGGGCTTTGCCAATCCTAATTCGCATTTTATTTTTCCAATTGTTGAAATGACAAAACGGAGATTATTACGAGTTTATCTAAATGGATCTCTTTGGCGATTATCTTCGGCAACTTAGTTGTCGCAGTAATTACCTGGAGAGCATCTCGATAAGAGGTGTACCAGTTATTTAGACCCGTAAACGCGGGTAGGAGTTGCGGGGAGCAATCCCCGCTTCTTCTTCTTAAAGCGTATGCCTGTTGGGGATTCATAGCAAGGCTATTCGTAAATTATTAAAACTACTTTGCGTGACTCAGAATTTATTAACAAGACTTTAGTGTCCACAGAATTAACTTCTACCCCAACAAGAAACGGGCAAGGTGCGTAATTTGCGTCTTGCCCGTTTCTTTCATTCTCCAGGTCGTTCAATTCGTCACTGAACCCGAACCTCCTGTTATTCCACCATTTGGTGGAACTTAGAGAATGGAGGTCTTTATGAGTGTTATTCGTTGGGTTTATCTAGCGATGTTGATCGGCAACTTTGTTGTCGCTCTACTGAGTTGGTGGGCCTCCCGTTAAGGGAGACCCAACCCGATAATAAAACCCGTAAACGCGGGTAGGAGTCGCGGGGAGCAATCCCCGCTTCTTCTTCTTGAAGCGTATGCCTCGAGCAGATGCATAGCAAGGTTATTCGTGAATTATTAAAACTACCTTGCGTTACCACTATCCTCGTCGCGTGAATGACGCGTATCTATCCGCTCTCAAGGGCAAGAGCGAATTGCATATTGAGATGGTCTGTCTCGGCAATATCTGCCGTTCCCCTCTGGCTGCGGCAGTCCTGCATGATCGCGCTGCTTCGCTAACGCATCCACGAATCATCGTCAGCAGCTCGGGCACTGCGAATTATCACGAGGGCGAACCCGCGCATCATTTATCGGAGCGGGTATGGAGCGAAGCGGGATATGACTACACGCATACCGCTCGACAATTCCGTCGCGCATCCTTTGAATCGCAAGACTTGATTCTCTGCATGGACCTAACAAACCGCGCCATCGTCAAAGGCGCTACGGATGACGAAACGTTTAAGTCCAAAGTATTTCTTTTGCGCCAATTTGATCCTGCGCTGGCGGACATTGATCCGTACGCGCCGGAGGCCGAGAAGCTAGTCGTGCCGGACCCATGGGGCCACGAGATCGACGCCTTCGAGGACGTGCTGGCGATGATCGAGCGCGCCGTGGATGGCCTTATCGCACGCTTGGTTTAATCGATGGCGCTGGCGAACTGGCTGGCGTAGAGGTTGTAATAGAAGCCCTTTGACGCCATCAATTCATCGTGTGAACCTTGTTCGACCAATGAACCCTTGTCCATCACCAGAATCACATCGGCGTCACGAATCGTAGACAACCGGTGTGCAATCACGAACGCGGTGCGACCGGCGCGTAATTTCACCATCGCCTGCTGAACCAAGACTTCGGTGCGTGTATCCACCGATGAAGTTGCTTCATCAAGAATGAGAATTGCGGGGTCTGCCATAAAGGCGCGCGCAATCGTCAACAACTGGCGTTGGCCATTGGAGACCGTGGAGTTATCGTCGGTCAACAGCGAGTCATATCCCTGAGGCAAAGCGCGCAAGAAGTGGTCAATGTTCGCCGCCTTCGCCGCCGCTTCAACCTTCTCGTGCGATGGATCGAGCGAACCGAATGCGATGTTCTCGCGCATCGTGCCGGTGAACAACCAGGTGTCCTGCAGAACCATGCCGAACTGGCGACGCAAATCATCACGAGTTAAATCGCGAATATCGATGCCATCCAAGGTGATGCTGCCGCTATTGATCTCGTAGAAACGCATAATCAGGTTAACCAAGGTCGTCTTGCCGGCGCCGGTGGGGCCAACAATCGCCACCGTCTCTCCTGGCTTCACCGTCAGATTGAAATTCTCGATCAGTGGCACATCAGCCCGGTAACGGAAGGAAACGTCCTTGAAGATGACCTCGCCCTTCGCGCGATCGATCTGCGCGCTATCTGCCTTATCGGGCGCCTCTTCTTGGGCATCCAACAACTCGAAGACGCGCTCTGCCGATGCGACACCGGACTGAACCGTGTTCATCAAACCAGCGATCTGTGCCAATGGCATACCGAACTGGCGGGAATACTGAATGAAAGCCTGCACGTCGCCCAACGACATCGAACCCGTCGCCACGCGATAGCCGCCGAGCACAGCGATGCCGACATAGATCAAGTTGGAGATCAGGTTGGTGCTTGGCTGGATGATCGAGGACATGAATTGCGCCTTGAAGCTGGATTGATACAAGTTCTCGTTCAGCGTCTTGAAATCAGTGACCGATTGTTGCCGACGGCCAAAGACCTTCACTAGTGCGTGACCGGTGTGCATCTCCTCTACGTGGCCATTGAGCTTGCCGGTCCAATCCCATTGACCGATGAACTGCTTCTGTGACTTCTTGGCGATGCGCACCGAGACAAACATCGACAACGGAACCGCAATCAGCGATATCAGCGCGAGTTCTGGACTGATCCAGATCATCATCGCCAAGACCGAAACAACTGTCAGAATCGAGTTGAGAATCTGCGACAAGCCCTGTTGCATCGACGTAGCAATGTTGTCGATGTCATTGGTGACGCGCGATAACAAATCACCGCGCGATTGCGTATCAAAGTACGAGAGCGGCAGACGACCAATCTTCTCTTCCGCCATCGTGCGCAGCCGGAAGACGCTGCGTTGCGTCACGCCCGCCATGATGTAGGCCTGAACCCACATAAAGAGCGAGGAAACAAGGTAGAGCGCAATCGTCAGCAGAATAATCACGCCGACGTAATGGAAATCGATACCGTGACCCGGAACCACCGATGACTTCTGCAACATGTCGGCTTGAGTCGTCTGACCCATCGCGCGCAGGTGTTGAACCGCTTGTTCTTTGGTCATGCCCGCCGGCAACTTGCGGCCGATAAATCCGTAGAAGATTGAGTTGGTGGCGCGACCCATGATCTTTGGACCAAATGCGCCAATCGTGACACTGGTAGTAATCAAAATAAAGACCGCAATCAGCGCCTTGCGCTCATTCTCGAGCACCTTGAGCAATCGCTTCAGTGAACCCTTGAAGTCTTTTGATTTAGCAGGTGGGGCGCCGAACATGCCCGCCATCGGACCGCCGCGCATTGGGCCGGGTCCGCGATTGGGAGCGCCACCGCCAGGACGAGTCATGCTCATGCTGCCTCCTCTGGACTGAGTTGTGACAAAACAATCTCTTGGTAGGTCTGACACGACTTCATTAATTCTTGATGTGTACCGATGCCGACAATCTTGCCTTGATCCAGCACGATAATCTGGTCGGCGTTGAGAATCGTGGAGATGCGCTGGGCGACGATGATGATGGTCGAACCCTTTGCATCTGATTCAAGCGCGGTGCGTAGTTTCGCGTCGGTGGTGTAATCCAGCGCGCTGAACGAATCATCCAAAAGATAAATCCGCGCCTTCTTTACCAATGCGCGCGCAATAGACAACCGCTGGCGTTGTCCGCCCGAGAAGTTGGTGCCGCCTTGAGCGACTGGTGCGTCCAGCTTCAACTCGAGCTCTTGCACGAAGTCCTTCGCCTGCGCGATCTCGAGTGCGTGCCACAAATCATCATCCGTGGCGTTCGGGTTGCCGTATCGCAGGTTGCTGGCGATCGTGCCGCCGAAGAGAAAGGCGCGTTGTGGCACAAGACCAATATCGCTCCAAATATCTTCCAATCCTTGCTCGCGAACATCCAGTCCATCCAGCAAAACAGTTCCACCCGTCACATCAATAAAGCGCGGAATCAGATTAAGCATCGTCGTCTTACCGGAACCAGTACTGCCCACTATCGCGGTGACCTTTCCAGGCTCGGCGGTAAACGAAATATCGGAGAGAATCGGATGTTCGGCACCTGGGTAACGAAACTCAACATCGCGGAATTCGACCGTGCCGGTGCGCTGGGCCGCCTTCTTTGGCGTCAACGTATCGACGACCGAGGACTCGGTGTCCAACACTTCTTGAATGCGCTCGGCCGACGCGGCGGCGCGCGGAATCATCAACGACATCATCACGGCCATCATCACGCTGGAGAGAATCAGCGCCATATAGGACAAGAACGCCGTCATCGAACCAATCTGCATCTTGCCGCTATCGATCAAGTGTCCACCGAACCAAATAACGCCTACGCTCGAGAGGTTGAGAATCAGCGTCAGCGACGGGAACATCACGGCGAAGGTGCGCGTGACCTCCAACTGGTTATTCATCAAATCGGTATTCACCGCGGCGAAGCGCTCCTGCTCTTCCCCGGTCTTCACGAAGGCGCGAATAACGCGAATACCCGCGATCTGTTCGCGCAGAACCAGGTTGATGCGGTCAATTTTGATTTGCAGGATACGAAAGAGCGGCACAATCCGGCGCAACATCCACCAGATCAACAATCCCATGGTGGGAACAGAGACCAACAAGAGACTGGACAACCGAATATCGGTGTGCGCGGCCATGAAAATTGCGCCGATGCCGGTAATTGGAGCGCCGAGCATCATCGTCAATCCGATAAACAAGACCATCTGAATCTGCTGCACATCGTTGGTGTTACGGGTAATCAGAGAAGGAGCGCCGAACTTATTGAGCTCGCGAGCCGAGAAGTTTTCCACCGTAGCGAAGACGCCGGTGCGCAGATCGCGACCAAAGGCCATCGCGACCTTCGACGATAAGTACCCCAACCAAATCGATGCACCCATCACCAACACGGAAGCGGCCAGCATGATGGCGCCGGTCTTCCAGATGTAGCCAATGTTGCCCTTGGTAACGCCGTTGTTGATCAGATCGGCGTTAAGGCTGGGCAGATAGAGGCTGGCGATCGCTTGAACCAACAACAACAGAACAATGAAAGCCACCGATTTGCGATACGGGCGGAGATATTGCTTCAAAATCTTGGTCAGCAAGAAAGTACCTAACTAGTCGGGCCACATTATTTGGGGGTTATGACCAGAGCGTACCGCGCCATCCTGAGAGCGACTCGGTGACTTTAGGGCCTTCGCCAGATGCGGTCTGGACCTCGCTGCTCGCTACAAGTCGATGTAATCGCTCAAAATATGGGCCCTAACGCCACACGTTCTTTCGGATTTCTTCATTGGATTTCCCTTGATACAGCTCGGAGAAATCTGACATCTCCCCCCAAGGCCGACGTTTCTTCCGAAAGGGGTTATAGATTCTTAGAGAGGATTTAATTCGATACCAACGATAAACGATTGGAGTCCTCATGAAAAGAGAGTAGTCCTAAATTCCGATCACCCGGAGTGAGTTGCAAAGGAGTTCTATATCCCTACGTACCGCGCAGCGGGAAATTGTCGAACTAAATCCTTATCGCATGTCCATAACTCAGTATCTAGCGCAACAGCCGATGCACAAATTACGGCATCGCCTATCTTCAATGTCGAATTCCGCATTAGCTCCAAAACCTCATAAGCAAGGTCCTTCGTTAGTTCAACAAACACTGAGACTCGATCTTCCAATTCAGGCCGAGCGGACAAAGCGAGCTCGTAGGTTTTCACATATGCCGCGTACAGCGATTCGATAATTGCGAATGTCGCGGCGTGGAATATGAAATGACCGCTAGAAATCTTGGAAATGCAGTTCGCATGATGTGCATCATTAGGATTGGCAAGCGCGATCAAAACAGAGCTATCGAGGCTTACGTTCATCCCAGACGAGCTTGGTCTTCGTCAGTCCAGTTTTCCCACGCTTTCGAGAAATCAGACATCGTGTCCCATGGCAACGTCTTCTTTCGAAGAGGTGTAGCCGTGAAAAGCCAATGCTTAAATCTGAACCATCGAGTTTGTCGAAACGCTAGGGATGTCATTTCGGGATAGTAGCCCTAAACCTCGATTACCCGCAGTGATTATTTCTTGGAGCGCTTATTGAAGGTGACGAGCAAGTGAGCGACGGTCCCGCCTATGATTCCCCAGAATGGCGCGCCCAGCTTGATGATATGAATATTGGAAACGGTGATCAAGAGCGTAACGCCGGCTGCCTCGCGATAGTCAACATTCTTCATCGCTTCACCAATACTGCTCACGATTGCTGGAAGCAGTGCTAAACCAGCGAGTCCCGCCAACATCGCCTCAGGCAGAGCGGTGACCAACGTTAAGAAAGTCGTGCCGAGAATACCGACGACCGTATAGAGAATTCCGCAAACAACACCTGCGGTATAACGCTTGGTCTTGTCGGGATGCGCGTGCTCCCCCGTGCCAACCGCTGCGGTAATAGCTGCGCTATTCACGCCGCTGCTCAACGCTCCAGCACCTGCGAACGAAAAGAGTCCACCAATCACCAGCGCCATGTTTGTCGGCGCTTGGTAACCCGCATTAGTTATTACGGCCAAACCCGTCGCGTATTGACTGGTGAGCGTGACCAGAATGAGCGGCAGCGCAAGTGTGATTGCCGCGCTCAAGGAGAAGTGCGGATTGATCCAGACAAAGTGCGCCAAGCCAATCGAGCCCTTTGGCATATGGGCTTTGTGGATAGCAATTGCGATGAGTAGTCCAACGAGCAAGCTGAGAATCATGGGAGCGCGCCATGACAATCGGCGCGCGATGAAGTAGGCAATCAACATGCCAATGATCAGCGCTGGATTCTGTGGCAAAGCCACGAACATCTCCACGCCAAAAGTGAAGAGGACTCCACCCAACATCGCCATGATCACTTCGCGCGGAATCAGACGGAGCAACTTATCCATCGCGCCAGTCGCGCCAATGACGATAATTCCCACCGATGCAATGAAATACGCCCCCACGCAATCCTTAAGGCTGTGGCTGGTAAATCCTGAAACAAGCAAGGCAATCGATGGTGTCGACCAGGCCGCAATAAAAGGAATCCGCAACCGCAACGAGAGATAGAGACCCATCACGCCGCTACCGATGAACATCGTGGCGAACCACGACGCGGTCTGGGCTGTGGTCAGGTGTCCGATCTTGGCCGTCTGAAGTATCAAGGCCGCTGGTCCCGTGCACGAAATCATGACAATTAGTAAGCCGGCGACCACCGCGGAGATGGAAAGGTCTTTGGGAAAACTCTTCAGGTTGTGCACAATCGCCTTAAGCGGCGCCATGGATTTCGTACCTGTGTACAACTCCGTCATGCAATAACTATAACTTCAGGTAGGCGGTGGTAAACCGAGGGCGCTCGTTCAAATCCTTATGAGTTCGGACTCTCTCGAACTTCTCCGCCAGTGCCTCGTGCATCGCCTTCTCTTGATTCTCACCATGCTCCATCGCCAGAAAGCCGCCGGGCTTGAGCAATCGCGCGGCGGCTGCAATAAATGCCCGTGGAATCACCATGCCAGTGAGATCTCCCCCAAAGAGCGCTTCTGCGGGCTCGCGCGTTACCTCTGTAGGCAAGACGGCGTCGGTCGGCACATACGGTGGGTTAGCGACCACCACATCACACTTCACGCCCTCAAGCGCGCTCTGCCCGTCATCAATAACCACCCGCACATTCACGTCATGTAGTGCAATGTTCTTGTTTAACCACTCAGCCGCTTCGGCTGACTTCTCAACCGCGACTACATGGACGTTCTTCTTGCCCGCCGTCTCGGATGCGATCGAGATTGCGATTGCGCCGCTACCGCTGCCTAAATCAACAACACTGATGGGATCCGGAAGTGACGCGATGTGGTGCAGGACTTCATCGACCAATAATTCGGTCTCGGGGCGTGGAATCAAAACACCGGGACCGACTTGATACTCCAAATATCTAAAAGGTGCTGTGCCCACGATGTATTGGGTGGGCTCGCCCGTCAGCCGGCGATCTAAATAATGCTCGTACTGCTCAACATCATCTTCACTAATCTCGATGCTTTTGGCATGCAGCTCCATCCGCTGAATACCCAGCACATGAGCGAGCAAGAGCTCGGCATCAACCGCGCCAATATCTTTCGCGGCCAATATTTCCTTGCCGCGTTTCAATAAATCTTTAGTGTTCACCGGATGCCAACTTGGCGGCCTTATCGGCCTCGAGTAACGCATCAATCACTGGATCTAAATCGCCATTCAACACCGCGTCCAAGTTGTTGGACTTGAAGTTAACCCGGTGATCACTCAACCGGTTCTCTGGAAAGTTGTAGGTGCGAATGCGCTCAGAACGATCCACAGTGCGGACCTGGGATTTGCGGATATCGCCGGCAATACGATCGGCCTCTTCTTGCGCCGCCACCAACATACGTGCGCGCAAAATACGGAGCGCGGATTCTTTGTTCTGCAATTGGGAC
>Ga0208106_1000236_pt1 | contig 20515 bp, 32 predicted proteins | sample CryBogCBE25Jul08_FD_184577 | JGI IMG/M metagenome (GOLD analysis project Ga0208106, IMG submission 184577) | Freshwater microbial communities from Crystal Bog, Wisconsin, USA - CBE25Jul08 (SPAdes) | ecosystem: Environmental > Aquatic > Freshwater > Lake | place: Crystal Bog, Wisconsin, USA...
CTATACTACTTAATATAAGTAGCAATGCATTTTAAATGCTCAGTTAGCTAGTAATTGGTCCGGGCGGCAGGAGTTGAACCTACGGAGCCAGAGGTATAAGCTCTAGTTGAATAACCGATCCACACCCGGCAAGTTCTGGGACAAGGGGTCGAACCTCGATTCACGGTACCAAAAACCGTTGTCTTGCCATTAGACGATCCCAGAATGGCGATCTTGATGGGACTTGAACCCACGACCCCCTCCGTGACAGGGAGGTGCTCTAACCAACTGAGCTACAAGACCTAAGCTCCGGGAGTAGGATTCGAACCTACGACCAAGGCATTAACAGTGCCCTGCTCTGCCACTGAGCTACCCCGGATTGAAGAACTACTTATCGTTCTTCTTAGGTGCAGCCTTCTTAGCGGCAGGTGCCTTCTTAGCAACAGCCTTCTTGGCTACAGTTTCACCGGCAGTCTTAGCCGCTACCTTGACTTCAGCAGGCGCTGGTGCAGGAGCAGGTACAACTGGTGGTACAATCAAAACGGTTGGCTTCTGTGGCAAAACGCCGAGCAACCATCCGAGCTTGGGGTACTTCTTCTCGAGGAAGTGGACTGCTGCAAAATATCCAGTCGTGAACGTAGGCACTAGGTAAGATAGGCTACTGTTGTTAAGGCTAGCCCACTTTGTGGTGCCCCAAGCAACAAGAGCACCAACGAGGCTAGCAGCAGCGCCACGGACTACATTGCGGAATGCAGTGGTCTCAAATACACGGTTGACATTAAATGACATATTATTATCCTTATTTATCTTGGAACTTAACGGTTACCTGGACACCATTGACCTGAGTACGCAAGCTGTTGAGAAGGCCGGAGATAGTTTCACCGATTTCTTGGCTAGCGAGCTCATCGCTCTGAGAATCACGGGCATCATAACTGATGATGATTGTTGCTTTTTTCATATTTTCATGTTATTAGCAATATTGCTAAAAGTCAAGTATTTAGTAATTTTTACTTTTTTACTTTAAACATGATATATTGAACGCAGCGGCAAGATCCGCGGGCATCATCTGGTACGGGTTAGAATCAAATATGACACCACCGGCCCATAAGGATTGACCTACTACGGCACTACAGATCATAGTATTGCTGTTAGTAAACTGCATCTTGATACCAATCAGCAGTTCAAAAGCGATACTCATGATTGTTAGCCAACCATACTTATCTTTAAGAAAGCTTTTGCATGCAGCTACCGCTTGATCGCGGCTCTGCTTGTTTAGCTTAGTGCTAACGTAGTAATACTCTACGTCTTTGTACTCACTAATGTGGCTTGTTACTACGCCACGGCCTACTGCTTCGACAATAGTGCCATCTTCGTCAATGATCATGGCAGCATGGTTCCAGTGACTGAACGGCTTCATTTTACCGTGATAACGGATGAACTGTCCTAATCGGATACACTTAGCCAGGATCCCCTTGGTTGAAACAAGAATAAAATCACCTGGAACGTACTTAGGAGCACATTCTCCGGAAGAGTATACCTTATAGGAAGTAGTCGTAGTCATCAATGTCACCTGAGTAATCGTATGTTTCGTTTAAACCAAAATTGCTGGCATACCAGCCTTCTACCTGTCCACCATCTGGAACAGATTGTCCACCACCTCTAGCTTGTGGCAATTCGGTGGCACTTCTAACATCTTCTTCTTCAGGGTCAACTTCTTTAGAAGCAGTGATGTTACCGAGAGGAGCGGAGCTCGCATCACCACGGTTGCGCTCTGCGCCTAACTCAGTTCCTTGCTCATTTCCTGGCTGAGTAACGTACCAGCTAGCACCGCTGATTGGTGCTCCTCCACCGATACCAGTAGCTGGGGTAGCTTTTTGGTGTAGACCACCGTCTCTAGGCGTTTCGTTAACACTCTGGAACCCGTTTGGCTTACTCAGAGTGAATGCACTGCCAGCATCCGTATCTATAGCGATTCGTTTGAATCCCGCTAGGACCTGAGCCATGTTACGGTGTTTTGAACCTGATTCTAGCTCAGTCGTGGGTCCGCTGTCAACGTCTGTGACATCGTGGCTTAAACCCTCTGGTGTTAGTCCATGAACAAATGCCTGGTCCTGTGAGGCAGTGTCAGTAGGGTCAGCGTAACGGATAACGCTAGCGTGGTAACCAAGGCTGTCACTAGGATCGGCATCGATCTGGTACTTACGTGGCTTATTGGTCAATGGTGTTTTGAGCTTCTCGTCTACACCAGTATCTGTGGTAATTGGGTCTACTGTTGGGCCAAACCCACCAACGCTACCCTGGCCTTCGATGCGGCCACCAAAATCCATCAGACCAGCTTTCGGCAAGCGTATTATCTGAATCTTGCGGATAGCGTCTTGTGCTGTTACGCTGTCAACAAATTGGTTCCACAGGATCTTGTCACGCACATTAGTAGCAGACAAGTTGTCACCGACAGTAAGCGTCAGGATAAAACCATCACCATCGATGGTAACTTCAGGGTCTGCATAGTACCCATCAAACTGTGATATGATCGACTGGATAACTCCATCACGGTTGTCTTTAGTAACATAATTATTAAAGACGCAACGAAAGTTTTTTCTTTGTTGGTTTTTTGAAGTATCCATATACTACATATGCGGATACTTGAGCTTTTTAAACCGTTCTAGGCTAACGCCTTCATATCTACGACACAAATAATCGAGGCTAACAAACATCGGGTCGTACTGTCCTTCAGTTACCTGATGTTTGACAATAATGCCACGCCAGTGGTTGTTACCTTGTGGACCCTTGTAGTCTTCGTCGTGGATGTAGCATGCTCCAGCTACAAGACCATGCTGCGACTTATCAGCCACGTACCGCATACCGTATAGGAGAGTCTGCTGGTGGCCCATCGTAAAGCTGTGGCCGACGTTCTTAAGACGAGTCTCTATGTTACCACCGAATGGCTGACCAGTCATAGGGTTGTAGAAGAAGTGAGCGTAAGCAACACCATCGATCCACTTAATAACCTTGAAAGGGATTACTTCCCAGCCAGAACGAGCATAATCCAGGTCATCAATAGAAAATAGACCATCGATCTGAGCATCATTCTCGGTAGCACGGCTAATTCTGTCCTCATGGTTGCCCAGGGTGATGAAACGCTCTGGGTTCCATTGGGCATGCTTTGTCTTGCGACGGTTGTCATTAAAATCGTATAGAGGCTGGTTAAGAATTCTCCATGCCTCGTTCGCAGCTTCTAGATCTGCTTTTACGCGGCGACCTTCCATAGACTTCTTGCCTTTGTCGTACATAGACAGTGATGGCATGTCGGCATGGTCACCGATGTGAATAATCTTGATTGGCTTATCGTGGTACTCTTCGACAATGTAGTTGCCGATCCAGTTCAAATGATCTGTCGGGACATCGTTCTTTGCCTGTGTGTCAGGGATTACGATGTGTACTACAGGCTCTTTTTCTTCCACGTTCGTCCTTAGTCTGTGCCGTTTTGTTCGTCCGCATCGTAGTCTTGCAATGAACTCTTGCTCTGGCTACTCATACCATTGTCATTCAAACCACGTACATCTTTTGTGGTGACAATTGGTGAAGTAGGGCTGTCAGTCAAAGCGTTACTACCTTTGCTGGGTTGTGTACTGTACCTAATCATTATGGTCTCTTTCCTCGTGTTTGTCAAGCCTTGTTCGAACGTTTTCTATGAGAAACTTCTCGGCTTTGTTTCTATCTTTAGATAATTGGTTCTTCCAAGCGGTGTTGCCAGCTGGGCGTATAACGATTGCTCCTTCATGCCTGCTGTACACAGTGGTGAGAACACCTTCAAATGTTACTTCACATTTACTGCATCGCTCGATTAATATAATATTATTATCTTTGTCAATATTAATATTAATATCTGGCTTACTATTTAAAGTAATGCCATCTGGCAGTTCTTCGGTACTCATTGTGTTCTAAACGCCAACATGCCTAGATCTCTGAGATAGTTCTCTACCGTTATCCCAGTCATTTCAGATATTGTATTAATTGATGCAAGCAGTATGGCAGTCAATGCGGTGAACAGCTCGATCGGATCACTATCTAGGACTAGCTCATAGGCTAGGTCTTCTTGCTCACTAAGAATGGCTGTCAAGATAGCAACCACGTCACCAACATTTTTAGAAACAAAATCCATTATTCGCCAGACGATGTAAGGAACCATTGCCATTTCTGGTGCATGTCGATTCTCTCAGCAATGAAGTTTGCCACGCCTTGCTGGTTCTCTCTGTCAGCAACACTGAACGTCTGATTCAATATTGTAATTAAACCAGAGTTTAGCCGAGCTAATTCTTTTGTCAAGCTTTTAGTATCAAAAGATTCATTATTAGCTGGCGTAAGCGTGCTGTTGCTAAGTATCTCATGTAAGTTATACTTAGGGTTGCCGTTGAGCTTGCGGATGTTCTCGGCTATAGGATCTATACTATTGTAAACATCTTCTACGATTTCATCATAGAATTTGTGGTATTCATAAAAATCTGTACCACGTACGTTCCAGTGGAACTCATGTGCTGTGTGATAAAATAGAGATACGTCAGCTAGCAACGAGTTAAGCTGGTCTACTAGTGATTTTGTAGCTTTAGTATCGTCTTCGATATTTCCAGCTACTACTCGGAAGCCGTTCCACTCCATGTTATAGCCAGTTAAGGTTATCTCCGAAAGAGTCATCTAGGGACTCTTCAACGAACTTGGCAGCTAGTTTATTGGTGTTAGCGCTCTTGATGCCACGGAATCTGCTAGCTTCTTTCTTTGCTCTGCGGCAGATCTCTACGTTCTCAACAAAGTTGTCAATAATAGCAGCACGTTTTGTTACATCAAGAATAGGCATCGTTCGTTGCTCTACGTAGTACACAGCAGCTTCACGGGTGTTTGATTGGCTTGTCAATAGACCAATACCTTGGTCTTCTACCCATAGCTCAGCACCAGCAGTAACAAAGTTAATCCAGTCGGCATCTTCGTACTCACGGTTGATCTTGCTTGCCGTACGGTACAACAGGCTACCATCGTCTTCGCCTAGGTCAGCTACGCCAGCGCTGCTTACACGGTATTCTTTAGCAATGGTTCCACCAGGCAGACTGTTTAGGTAGTCCTCGGTGTCAAAGTCGACATACTCAGAAGCCAGCTTCTCTAGTTGCTCTTTTTCGGTACCCAGCTCGGTGATGATGCTAGAAAAACGCTCAAGCTCACGCGTAGTAAGATTTGGGTTGCTAGCAGCAGTTCTAGTGTTGTCTAGGATCTCTTGGAGTCTGTCAAGTCTGGTAAAGATGCTCTCAGACGTGCCATTGAACCAACCATTGTCGGCAGCAGCAAGCTTGGCTTCTTTTTCAATATTGTCGTAGCTCATATTGGAATCTTTCTGTTTCCTTAGTCACTAGTACGATTTCTAGTCTAGTTTACATTCATCGATACGGTTATGTTTGGTGCAAAAGGCTTCACCCATGTAAGTTCTAATGTCATGGGGATCGTGCTCAACGATCAGTTCCTCAGCAAGAGCAAGAATCTTTCTGCTAGCTGTAGTACCACTGTTCAATGGGTTAGGACCATTGAGGTTGCCAGGCTGGATACCACCAGGAGCAGCAGGGACGTTACCGCTATTCATCATCCCACCTGTAGCAGGTGTTGCACCAGCAGCGCTCTGTACTGCAGGAGGCGTAGGGTTAGCACGAGCACCAAAGTCTAGTGGCTTTGCAGGAGATACCTCTTGGCCAGTTGCAGGAGCAGCCATGCTTGATGGAGTGCCAGAGAAATAACCCGTGGCGTTAACAATCATACCTTTTCTTTGCTTGTGCTGGAACGCATAAGCAGACTCTCTGGCTTTGTTGCGAGCTTTTTCTTCTTGGTCTTTGTCACCTGAGTCATATAACCAGCACTTAGCTTTCTTGCCTGGTCCCTTGAACCCTGGGCGTGGGTCGCCTTCTGGCCCCTTGCATTCTTCTACATTATCGCTAGCAAACTTAAAACCCAAAGAGGCACTAGCAATAATTCTTCTGCAACCAACACAAAATGTTTCTTCACCAGCGCTGCTCAACTTGGTGAGTAGCTTACCTGTAGTACATACTGGGCAGTTATCCATTTTATTCCTCAAAAAACTTAGTGATTACATCGATTGGGTAGATGGAGGCAATCTTAGATGCAGTAGCATGGCCAATACCATCGGTAAGCTCGAGAGGGCCACGATCGTATTCACCTGGGGTCATGCCTGGACGCTTGATCTCGTTACTCATAGGCTTCATGTCAAACAGCTTTTGACCAATGCTTTGTTGTGGAGTCTTGTTGTAGAACTTGAACTGTTCGTAACCGTGGAAGTAATCATCGCTAAGAAGAGCTAGATCTTCATCGAGCGGCTTACCCGCTTGTGCGTCATTGTATCCACGGTAGTAGAGCTCACTGTCGTTAGCTTGCTTAAACATGTTAACATACGATGCTGTGCGTGCAAGGTGCGACTCTTGCTTGACGATTTCTTTTCCACGCACTTCATCAGCAACTGTTGGGCCTTCTACGTGAGTAAGATCTTGCCCACTAAAGTTATGTGCTTGCGCACCATGATCGTCGGCTGGTTTTCCACAACCACAGTTGGTGCAGGCAATTCTGCTTAGATTTTTTGGTACAAAGTTAGTCTCACAGTGATTGCAGAACGGTTCACCGTTCTCGATAACGTATGCGGTTCTTGTTGACATGTTACTTCCTCTTGCGCCATTAATAAGTGGTGATAGTGATCCAGGGCTAACGCTGCTTAGTCCTTCGTTGCTTACGATGCCTGGTTCACCAGTTAAATCGATGTGTGAGTGGCCAGTTGGTGCAGTTGTACCAGTAGAGTTTTCATCCTGGTTACCGATGTCAGCGTGAATATAAAAACCTACTTTGGCTGATTGCCCAGGGATACCGAAGCCATGTTCATGGTCTTCGATGCCTTCTAGGCTATCATCGTTTTCGTAGGTGCTTGCGCTGGTGTCGGCGTATCTCATCATTACCTATAGCGGTTAAAGAGCCTTTTTAACTCTTATTCCCACGTAGTGGCAGTAGGTGGAAGAGGTTTCTTTGGACCAGGCATGTCAAATTGGCCATGATTAGTCTGGCTAGCCCAGTGATCGTGATCAGCGATCTTCTCAGCAGGCGATTCGCTACCAGGCGTCCAGTGCTCGTTGCAACCTTGACCAGGAGCACACAACGACTCACCGTGGAATGAACCAGCAGCATCTGGATTACCACAGCTGCAGCAGTAGTCATTGCCAGTACCTGTTGAGCAACCGCTACCTGGCACGCAGTGAGGCATGCCATTGAACTTGCCACCTGTTGGCCTACCGCATGCACAGAGTACTTCAAGAATTAGTTCAAGCAATCTAGTTATTTCTTGCCCATCACTGAACGATTGCTTCAATGAGCCAACATGAACTTGCACAGGACCACCACCACTAGTAAACCCACCGTATGGAGCAGCGCCAGCACTACCGCTTGAACCGCCTCCTTGACCATTTTTACCGCTATTAAGAAAATGATTAGCAATAGACCCAAGACCCATTTGCTTAAGACCAGTGCCAGCAAAACCCTTCAGCCTGCTCCACAATCCACCCTTTGCAGCTTGCGCAGCAGCAGACTCACCTGCAGCAGCAGTATCAGCAGCGGCAGTTCCAGCAGCAGTTTCACCGGCTGCGGCTACACCTGCTCCACCGATTGATGGGATAGCGCCTGCAGCAACATCAGCGGCAATAGGAGCGGCAGCACTTGAAGCAACACCTGCTGCACCAATTGATGGAATGGCAGCTGCTCCAGCAGCGGCTTCACCAGCAGCAGCTCCACCAATAAGGTCAGCGCCGATACCAACAGCTTCTGGAATAAGTCCGATCAATGGGGCTGCAGTTCTTACGTTATTGGGTCTAGCGCCATTACCGTAAATACTGAGTTCCTTGTAACCAAGTTGTCTACCAGCTTCTGACTTATATACAGGGTCTGGTGTTAGATAATATGGAAGCATTGGAACCGAAGCGTGTGCCTTGTGCATCATGTTCATGGCAATTCCACGACGACGGTATTCTGGAGCTACAATGATAGTGTCAAGAACATAGTTGCCTGTTCCATCATTTGCAGCCATCAAAGCACCAACACGAGTGTTATCAATGATTGCTTCAACAATAATGCCATCTTCTGATACTCCACCAGTCTTCCATTGAATTGGAATATTGCGGATGGTGAAGTTAACGTTGTATGACGTTTGTTCTTCTAGAACTTCATTAAATCTCTTAGGGATTGTCATTGTTGGCCTTCTTCTTCAGTAGCAATAATCGGGTTACCCGTTTGTGTGTATTGTTCTGTTTGTTTATCAGCGATCTCACGCCATTGAGCAATAGTCTGTTGAATCTGTGGACGATCAGCACCATGAGGGTAAAACTTTAGCTTATCCGCAGCATTAGTAACTTCAGTTACGCTTCCCTTGCCGTGGCAGTTACTACATACCTTTTTACCGCCCTTGTTCTGCAGTTTTACCTTTTTGGGCTTGTAGTTGGGTGTTCCAGGGATGCAATAGCATGGAACGCTCGTTAGAGTGCCGTGCGTGCTATTCGATGATTCTTTTGAATATCTTTCGTACCAGTTGCTCATAGTTTACCCAAGTCTGCGGTTAGTTCATCAAGACGCAAGTCTCCGTACTGACCTTTTTGTTCGATCTCTGGAGTAATGATTGCCCATGATTCTTCCATGTAAGAACGCAACCACTCCCACGTTACTTGTTGCACTTTACCCCATGTTATACATTGGGCGTAATCCTTATTATAGCCAACTAGGATAACGCAGTGGCCTCCTTCGATCTGTTGATCAGCCGGAGTGCCAGTTAGAGCCCATGGTTGGCCAGAAACAAACTGTTGTTGGAACGTAACTGGTAGTTGTACGCCGATGTACGCAAAACCGTAACTATCGATCACGCTGCGAAGTTCATCGAAGTCTGCATGGTCTGTAGGAGCGTAAGCAGTAATCTTCGAGTTAAACAGACCGTTAGTTTGCCAGTACTTAAGCAGGTCAGCTTCTACAGCGCCCTGGTCTTGTCCGCCAGTATATTGTAGATACGCAGCGATGACGTCTTGTTCCGAAGGGAACGCCTCTGTGATTCCCAGAACAGCAGCATTGGCCATTCTGGCGTGTACGATACCAGCAAAAGTGCAATCACCGTATTTATCATTAGCTAACATACCCCAGTCATTTACAGCAGGAACTTCTACGCTCTCCGGAGCAACAGGGAGAGGATTCTTCTGGTAGAAAGCCAACATGTGCAGACCTTCTGGTCTACGTGGTGCCAGCTTACCTAATTTACCTACAATGCGTTCAGTCATGGTTTATCCTTTAAATTGCGTAGTTCGGGCTACCATCTTCATTCCAACTAACAAAATGAGGATGTGATTCGATATCTGCTCTAGTTGGCTTTCTGCGTGAACTGTGTGCACCATTTTCACTCACTGGAGTAAAAGATAACTCTGGCTCTGATTCATCTAATAGATCATTGCCATAATTCAAGTAACGTGTGTGCAATCCCCTAAAACGGTGGTCCGATGTCTCTCTGTAAGCATCGCTAGCCAAACTTGCCATCTCGTAGCATTCACGAGCAGTTTCTGGTGATCTACCTTCGTAGCGAACATGACGTGATAAGAATCTGTCGCGAGCGCTAGCGTATTTTGTCTTTGATCCTAGACGTGGCATCGATTGGTTGCTATCAATAGCAACACTACCGCCTGTAAGTGTTGGGATGACGCTTCTTCCAGTTGTGATATCGTAATGAGGGTTTCTCTCATTCATAAGGTCAAGAATGCCCTTGTGATCCATGCCTTCAGCTTTTAGGATGCTATAAACGTGGTGTGGGATGTGAGATAGGCTAAGAAGAACGTCTTTGCTCTCTTCGTGGCCAGCACCATCAGCTCTAAGCGACATGTATGACGTAATAGGCCAATCACTGTCATCATGACCAGCTAACGGGTGAAAACCATTGGCATGCCATGCTTCTAAGAGATCACTGGCAGGAATTCCTTCACGGTAAGCATGCCCGATGTGCACTGGGCGCATAGCGCTGATTCTTAATGGAACATATCCGTCACTAGCTTCAAGATCGGTGTTCTCGCTCAGGCTTGGTTTTGCTTGTTGCGTTTCTCTTCTGAACTTACGCATAGCTGCACCGAACGGTGTTCTTTGAAAAAACGTTTGACCAACGTTAGTCAGCGCGTCGGCGTACTCTTCGTCTTGCACACTGTGTGGCCGAATGCTTCCACGGAATACTTCTTTGATGTAGTCATGAGGCGCGCCAAGTTCACGAGCTACTTGGTAATCACGAGGAGACATACCCATTGCATGAGCTTCTGCTACATCTTCCGGATCAATGCCTGGATTGATTGTTGTGTTTGGTGGAAGGCCCGCATCAATCCGCTGTTTTAGTGTGTCCGACAAACCAGCAAGGTCCCAGTTCTCTCCGGTGGGTTCTACGCCACGTTGTGGTTTTCTAAAACCGATCTTGAATGGAAGAGCGTAGTCATATTTTCTACCGAAGCGGTTTGCTTCGTTAATTTCTTCTTCTTCAACCGCCGAATCAGACGAACGGAAAAATTCTTCGGGGTCAACCCAGTCATCTTGTTCGTCAGTCGTGTCAATATCTTCGCCAGCAAGCTCACTAGGAGAAAAACCATGCGTATGAACCAGTTCACCGTACTGTCCTTGGATCTGATCAGCTCCTGGGATACGCACCGTTGGAAAACGATCCATGAATTCGATCTTTTTCTTAAGATCTCGAGCTGTTTCTAGAGCGCTAGAGCGTTCTTCGTCGGTCATGATATTAGTCCTCTTACATATTTTTCAGCTTCATAGTCGCTGGCACTAGTTACGTGCACTCCACCATGCCCTCGATGGTGGAATTCACACAACCATAGCAAATTTTTAGCAGATTCTACCCAAGCACCGACATTATCTGGGTCACTAATGCCAGGGTAGTCAGTTTCAAGCCATTTTAGCTCAATTCCGTTCTGCAAACTAAATTCTACGTGAGCATGGTGCAGTTCTAGTGGCTTATCTAGCGAGCATTCACTAAAATCGTTGCGGTGCTCACCGATTGCACACTTCGCAGTGGCTTTTGTTGCGTTTCTGTAGTGATTGAAGTCAACATAGTGCGGATCATCCGTCCGTTCAGGGTGCGGAGGGTAATGAACGATGTATTTATGACTAATATTCTGATCGTGAGCATCAACCATGGCAGTTTTACTCCTCTTCTCCATCGATTTCGAAGGAATCAAGGAAATCTTTGATCTCAGTGAGCTCAAAAACTGGGTAATCTACCGTTTCATCATCAAATTCATTGTATTCGATGTCAACTGAGACGCCAACATAGTCAGAAAGTAGGTTAACGTAGTCAAAAATAGAGATTTCTTTCTCAAATTTGACAAAATAACCGTCGTTACTACCGGTATCAACCAAAATCAACTTGTAATTTCTCTTTGCTGAGAGATTTTTATCAAAAAAGGAAATACTAGACTCTGAATTTTGAGCCTTTTTACACTTACATTCACCGGAACATAGTGATTTTTTCTCATTTTTACGCTTATCTGCGTAGTATCTATCAGTTTCGCAACCTGTACACTTGCAGTTTTGACTCATTTTTCCTTATTTCTATATATATATGGAGCGGGGGTACCTTGTCAAGTAATGTTGATGCTAATCGAGGTTTAATTTTCTCTTCAGTGCATCAATATCGTAACCTTCAGTGTCAAGAATCGCCGCAAGAGGCGCTTGGTAGCGTACATCTCGGCGTTCATCAAGGTTTCTTACAAGACCTCTGAGCAAAGCTTCGGTCTCTGGGTGACCATAAGCGATACGGTGTGGGTCTTCCTTGCCTCTCAGACCAAGGTCAGACACTCTACCGATCGATGGGTGGTACCCTACAGGGTAACCTGCACAGAAATAGCTCTGGCTGGCCCCTGGAGCCTTGCTGGTAGCCATGTGGTAGTGCATCTGTGTGTCGTGTACAGTGTTCGAACCATAGACGAATCGGTCAAATATGCAGTGTGGACAGAAACTCTGTACAATTCTGGCCGTAGGCATCATCTTCAACAGTCTCTGAGCGTTGTCTACTTCAGCCTGAGAGCCGTAAGCGGACGTATCAATAGTCGCTCGGCTATTACCAATGCTACGCAACACACCCTCAATTACTCCTTGGGTGCCCAGTGGCTTTGCCCCAGCGGTAAGATCATAGAATTCTTCCATGTTTGGGGCGCCGCCTGCAGCCATCTGTCGCTGAACCGCTTCAATCTCACCTGGGTTAGACCCGTGAGCAAGGTGCGAACAAATTTTTGCTACACCAAAGTAAGGTGCAATGTCAGTTCTACCTGACTTAACTAGTCGGTTGGCACCGATCATGCCAGCAAGCTTGGCTGTATTGACCAGCTGCATAGCAGAACCCTCGAGTGGCTCACCAGTCTCGGGGTGAACGCCGTATCGGCTACCTCTAACGGGGCGTCCTTCTGCGTCTCTACCAAGAATGAACGTGTCACCACTGTAGATGATGTCAGATACCTTAGCCTTGCTGCCCTGTGGCAACTTGAGTTGCAGGGACATGTAGTCACCAAGCGTTGGCTGGTTACCCAAAAGGCTAAAACGGTGACGCTGCATAGGCTTATACGAGAAAGTAGTGTCGTTGCCTTCGCCTAGTGTGCCACCAGAAGCGCTACGATACTCACAACCGTCGCCATCAAAGTGAATTGATCCAAGTTGTGGGTACTTGCCAGCGTGAGGGGCTTTACGGCCACCTGGGTGCAATCTAATACCAGCTAGAGCAGCGATGGTTGGATCAATATCATTGATGTCTTGGATACCTTGCCAACCGCAGTTGTGCGCAGCGTCTTGCTCGCAGCCAAACAAGTAGTGACGAACTGTTGCAGTGGCGGCACGTGGAACCATCGAGTAAGATGGGTCCGAGCTTAGGTTCATGATGTCGCCGTTGGCTGAGTAGATATGGCGCAGCTCTCTTTGCGCTTTGGCCATTTGCTCATCAGAGATGCCAGCTGCAATACGTTGCGATGGGCTAAATGAGCGTCGGTTAGTTTGTTTGCTGTTGAATTTAGCCATTGTTGCTTCTATCTTCGTTCATATATACTATTATAAATAACGGGTTCAATTAATATTAAAGACCACGAGCCAATAGGTCTGCGCATCCCTTGCATATTTTGACTGCACGTTGTCTTCTATTAGGCCGTAGCTTTGTACCTGGACCGATTCTTAGAATGTCCTCGTGCATTTCAGAAGCAGGGTGCAACTCTTTACCCTTTGGGCACAGATCGCATTTTTCTATACGGTTGCCATCAGGTTGAGCCAGGAACTTTGCTACAGCCATCGTGATGCGATCTTGGATATTTCGTGATTTTTCCAACACATCATTGCCACCTCTTGTATAGCAATCGATGCATGCTCGTTTACCATCAAGATTTTTATATACAATGTTCTTTGTTTCTGCACAGCCAGGGCAACGATTAACGCCAGGCATAATCTCTATACCTTTGCTAGCTAGATTTTTCTTATAGCATGGAAAACAAACATTCTTTGCAAGAGCCATGCTCTCTGGAGTTTCGAACGTTGTGTCGCATTGTGAACATGAGACCTCTGCCATTATTTGTTCTTACCCCATGTGTACAAAGAACGCTGGTACTCGTGTCTGTCTCTCAGCATCTGAGTAATAAAATCTACGACCTGATCGTCAGAGGCGTAGCCATTACCCTGATCAACGTTGGCGTTCTTCTCGTTGCTAGAATTAAATTTCATCGTGCGTGTCTTCCTCGGTTGTGGCATGATGGGCATGCGGGGTGTTCATCTACGTGTGATTTTAGCAGTGACTTAGCTACAGAGTCGATACGGTTTGGGTGTGTGCCAATCTCTGTCAAGAAGTTAGAAACTGAATTCACAAGACCACTAGTCTGTTCGTGATCACTCAAAGCAGTCGAGCCATCATCTTGTCGACGTTCACCACGTGGGGCATCAGTGCCATCACTCTCACAGGAGCATGGTTCACCGAGATCAGCATCGCACCAAGGCATGTGGAAATCACCGAAACCAGATTGGGCACCACCCGCAAGGTCCTCTTCGGTAATGCCATGACGGTCCATTAGTTTCTTGACAAAGTGATGAGCCGCATCGCCTTCTCCCTGGGTACCAGGTTGTGCGGCGAGATTTCTAACCTTACGAATTTTTTCGATGGCTTCTTCTCTGCTCGTCGCAGCGTATCTCAGTGACCAGTTTATCATGTTGTTCCTTAAATAGCTTATTGGCCCGCGCCATTAGGTTCCGGACCGAATTTTTTTAATCTTAAGTTATTATTGGGTTTTAAAGCCCAGTAATATTCCTATTTTACAATGCTCAATCGTACTTACGGTACTCATCGGTGATATTAGAGTCAATAGAATTGCAGCGATCAGAGAGATCGTTAGCAATATCGTTTGCGTCTCTTACCATCTGTCGTAATTCACGGTTCTTACGGTCAGTTGAGTACATTGTACCAATGTGATTTACGTGAAGCCACGCTTTCCTCGCTAAACCATGTAGGCCTGATGCACTAAAGTGCATGTCAGCTAGTGTTCTGTGCATGTGGTGCATGCGCCCCTCGGCTTCGTCAGCACTGCTTGAGTGGCTCAGAGCGTCAGACATGTTGTGATTTTCTCCATCTTCGTGCATCGCGATCATTTGACGAGATGCTTCGAGAAGATCAAAAATGCTTCCCGCTTCTTTGACGTAGCGTAGGGCCCAGTTCATTCATCGTCCTCTAGTGACATAGCCGTGTTAGTAGCGTCATTAGCGTGCTCACTGGTTAGGTCCTTGATTCCCCGCGGTGCGCCTGGTTGTTCATGGAGGATTCCCGCGATTCTGTGAGCGTCAGACGCAAGAGCGTGGAGCATCATACGCATAGTGTCGGAGCGCCCCGAGTGGTACTCAGCCATTTTGTCGTGGTATTGGTGGTAAGAAAGGTGGTGGTCGACTCTGTCAGAGTCAAGCATTTTGTGGAACTCGCGGGTGAGCTTAAAAGTCTTCACCCGATCCATGATGTCTTTAACTGCTCCCGCCTGCTTGGTAGTGTCGGTGGGGTCAGTAGATGGTTGTCCCGTTATTTTTTGCTTGAGTTCCTGGAACTTAGTTCTTACGGCGTGGGAAAATAGGCTACCTGTAGCCTTGCTTTGAGCACGCGCATGTGGATCTATTAATCTTTTGCCCACCCAAGCAACGTCGTGTGCTACTGCGCCTGGATCAGGCCAGATAGTTTTTGCTATGCTCAACGCGGTCTGACCAATACCACTGTAGGAATCTGGTTGACCCGTAGAGGTCATCCCCGCACTGGAGTTTTGGTTGCTTGGGAGCATCGCTTCTTTAGCGTAACGTTCTTCAAAATTCATTATTCACCTTGAAGATTTCTGCATTCTGTGCAAGATGCATTGTGCTTGCTCATATGTCTATTGGTCGCTTTGATAATTTGCATAATATTGTCATGATCAGCATTATCAGCAAAGAGTTGTTCATTCAAAGCCATTCTGGAGTTAATGATGTCACGGGCAGCACGACACATATAATCTTCAGCAGCAGCTTCTTTAGCGCTAGGGAACATATCTTGAATACTGGCGACTTTCTTATTATTGGTCGCACTATCAAACATGTCAGGGATCCAATTGCCCATAGTAGTTCTCCATGTTTAGGTTCTATAACCTATAACGCTCTACACGCAAAATTACAGCATTTCTGAAAATGGCCCCAGGGGGTCCCCCGATTTTTTTTAGGCCCACTCTTTCCCCCAGGAATAGGGTCCCCTTTTGAGTTTATATAGGAGTTCTGGAAATGCAAAAACTTACCATCCGTTTTTAAGCCTTGCAGCGGGCGTGCAGCCCCAAACAAAAAAAGATTATGAACTTCTGTAGCACACGGCTTATATGCCACGTACTCGGAAGTACGGGAGCACCTGTGCTCTCTGGCATAGTCGCAAGCAACAGAAGGAGGACAACGTGCCACCACGTACCAAGCGGAGGGTAACCGTGTTCAGCAGGAGCAATCCTGCACCACGAGGCAACCCCACGCGTATGAGCGTGCGTCTACGCCCTATGGGACGTAGCACCCGTGGTCGCTGAGATCTATCTCAGCTTGCAGTCAGCTCAGCCGTGATGGCTGAGACACTGCATACCGTACATAAGTTATCACTTGTGTGCGGTATGGGGTGTAACCCTGCATCCCACAACAAAGAAAGGTAGTGAACTATGTCACACGACGAGTTCATGGAGAAGCTCAATGAGCTCAGCGGTCTTCGTGCTGCTGAGCTCGTTGCTCAGGCTGAAGCAATCAAGTCCTTCATGGAGTTGACGGCTCAGTTCGAGGCCGGGGTTGAAACCGCGGAAGCTCACGAAAAGCGGGTTGAGGACCTCGACGAGGAAATCAAGACGCTCATCAGTGAGTATTTCGTTATCACCGAGCAGCTCACCGACCGCTTCAACAAGTTCGCATCGTAAGGTGCGAATCCGCCGAAACCCTACCCCAGAAAGGAGGGTACATGGGAGTTAACCTACCCATGCTGACGAGGCAGGTTGCTAAGTTAGATAACAGGAAGGTAATTATGCCAGACATTACGATTAAGTTCACGGCTGATCAGGTCCTCGGTGTCGCGAATATTTTGCGTAACCGTTGTGGTTGTCCTGACTGCAAGGCCTTGGCCGACGAGATGCTCGTTCAGTACCACGACCAGCACGAGAACAAGCCAGAGTTCAAGTGTCGGGGTTGTGGAAACATCTGCACTCAGTGTGGCGGTCCTGGTAAGTAACGTCTGATCCAGCTTACGGCTCACCGGCTTCGGTCGGTGGGTCGTTGGGTGTCATCAGGCACCAACAACAGAAAGGTAATATCCAATGGGCAATAAAACGCTCAAGCTTGGTCTGAACAGCACTGCTGTCAGCTCACTGCTCAAGATCCTCGGTGGCTTGTCACTCGACAACCTCGACAGTCTGGATGCCGAAGAGCAGTCGTCGATCCTCGAGATCCGCACTGCTCTCAAGCGGTGGTACTCCACCACTACGGACATGGCTGAGGAAGTCGAAGAGAAGTTCCCCGGTATCGTGGCAGCAGTCGAGGAGACGTTCGGTGTTAAGCCGGAGGAAGCTCCTGCTCCTGTGATCGATCTCAAGGAGTTCATTGAACGTAACAGCTCCCTCTCTCGTGAAGAGAAGGAGGATGCCGTTCAGGCTTATTTCGATGCGCACTTGGAGAAGGCTCGTGATGAGTACCGTGCTACTAAGCCTGGTCTTTCGCTCGGTCAGCTCATCGTTGAACTCGAGTCGCAGAATCAGTTCCTTCCCATCCACTTGCGTCACTGCAATCCGGATGTGATGGACTACGATGACTGCGCTCCGGGTCAGTTCTGCAGCTACCGCGGTGACTACCACGAGCTCTGCCTCCTCACCGGTGGTGCGTACTCGCGTGGTGAGTTCCTTGTGAAGGACTTCCTCTCTCGCTGCATCAATGCTGATGGCGAGGTGTTCGAAGGTTACAAGGGTGGCGAGTTCGTCATGCACCGTGACTGCCTCGTCTACGTCGAAGACAGCCAGGGTGACTGGAGTGGCAACTTGATCACCAAGGTCGAACAGATCAATGACGCTGTCTACATCTTCGTGGACTCCGAACCTAGTAGCTAATAACCAAGCACTCCCCTAGCCTCTCGGCAGGGGTACACACATTGGCATACGTCTGTGTGTGTACCTGTGTCGGGAGACACACGTAGTACCGCAGTACCCTAACAACAAACAAACAAGGAGAAGTACATCATGGCGAAGCCTATGATTGCAGCTATCAACAGCCCTGACCCTGCTCGCATCGGTCAGGTCCGCGAGGCTGCTGGCATCACTTTCCAGTGTGTCGGCGTCGACGTCAACATCGCCTACGCAGGCGAGGACAACAACGGTCGCAGCATCTGGACCGAGACGACTCAGGACTTCTGGGAAGTGGTTGCTAAGTAAGCATCTGATTCAGCCTCTGGCTCATCGGCGCAAGCCGGTGGGTCGGGGGGTGCCATCAGGTACCAGGCGGCGAGGCACTGCCGCTCCTTAAATACAAAGTAAGCCACAGACAAGCTGGGAAGCTTGGCGTCACCCCTGATTGATGGGGCCAGGCCCTGGATAGGGCACAACATAAACCATATATACACATGGAGGTACTCAAAATGGCGAAGCCTTTTGAGACGATTACCGTCCTGTCCGACGACGAGTCGGTCAGCATCCTGTCTGAGTCGTTGTACGGCTTCAGCGGAGAGACGGACCTCGGCCACGACATGCTCGTGGACGTCGTGCAGTTCCTGACCTTGGGTGGCCTCACCTTCGGTCGTGCTGCTGGCACCGCGGTCTCGTTGACCAAGCAGGGTGACGCAGTCGCCACCTACAAGCAGGGTGCCGAGTTCGACTTGTTCCTCCCGGAGCAGGTCAACTACGGCAAGCACCTCGCTGCTGTGGCGTCGACGATCCAGCCGACGGACACTGTGACCAAGGGCATGCTGTACTCCAACAAGTACGGCAAGACCCGCATCCAGATCCAGCTCAACTCGGGTATCCAGACGACCTCTGACGGTCGCCAGTACTTCGAGTTCCTGCGTCGGGACCACCTGGTCACGTCCAACGTGTACACCGGCTGGCGCTCTGCGGAGACCAAGCACGGCGTCAAGCGCTCCATGAAGCTCTTCGTGAAGGACCTGAACAACGGTCTCTTCTACGTCGAGAAGAACGGTGTGCGCAAGCACGTTGCCCTCGGCTCCACCGAGGCGTTCGACGTCTTCCAGGCTGCCATCGACCGCTCTGGTGTCATCGACGCGTACACCTACGCGTTGAACCAGATCCCGATGTCCCAGCTGGACGTGCTGGCTGACAACCAGCAGGAGCTGTTCTTGACGGTCTACAAGGCCATCAAGCCCAGCATCAAGCCTATCGCCTAGGCTTCGGTAATCGAAATCCTTGCTAGGTAACTAGTAGGTCAGGTCTGGCATAGCCTGTGAAAGTATGCCACCCCATCTACCATGGTGGGGTAAGGCACATAGCTTATGGTGTGTGCTTTACGGCATCATGGTGGTGTCACAAACAAACAAAGGAAATGGAATGCCAATCTCACCCTGGGATCTGTCGGAAGTAACACTAGAAGAGTGTGAGTCCGAGTACAAATCAGCTACGGCAGAGTACGAAGCCCTATGGACAAAGTACCAAGCCGCATGCTCTAACCTCAAGACCACTCTCGATCACCTACCTAAGCTTGAGAAAAAGCTTGAGACCGCTCGTGTCCGTCTTGTATGGGCAGAGTCCAACCTAAGGGACAAGAAGTACCTTGTCAGCCTAGGAGAATAACCTAAAATAAGTTATATCATAATGCCCCAAGTTATTAGGGGGCATCTATGCATCTATGGTTGGGGAAAGCTATGGCTCCTCACAATCATTCCTTATGCATAGATAATGTTTCACGTGGAACTCTTATTAGGAACTGTTCCCATTAACTGTTTCACGTGGAACGTTGTGGAACATTGCAATGGCATACTAAGTAAGTTAACTGGAGTACTCACCCATATGGCACACTCCTAACGTACACCGCCTATCATATAATAGGCTAGACATTGACCTTTCGTGCGACGTGTATGTGCTTGCTTAGTATGTCATTGGGATGTTTCACGTGGAACATATAAGTTCCGGCTACGTTATAAACCGGCATGTGTTTAGACACACGCCACATCCCATCCCTACTAACATATCTGTACTTGTATATAGCATGGTAGTGGCATACTTACTCTCCTAATACGTAAGTTACATTAGTTATCTACGTAAGTAAGTATGTCACTAGCATTCTATGTACTCAAATGCTGTGAAGCGTGTGTGTACTGGTGTGCTACAACAAAACAACTACCAGTTGACTAAGAATCAACTGTCTATAGGAGTTCCTATGGCAATCCAGCCTATGGAAACGTACTGCTCCAAGTATTCCTACGTGAAGAGGGAGGGGTCTTCAATCGATCTCTCGGGACTGGCGTCCCCCCACTACCACGTTGGCTACTTCCACATGTGGGACATCAGCTCTGTTGTCTGCATCGAAGCAGTACTGAACGGTCAGTGGGCTGTCCGCAAGGCGTTGGGTACGACGTCTATCCCGCGAGCTTCCATTCTCTTTATTGAGATGAAGAAGATGATGCGTCAGGAGGCTCGTCGCTACCGCCGCGAGGGTCTGGTTGTGCTCGAGGATGCGTGTTCCCCTATCCGTATCATCCGCACGTTTGACCACATCCAGGACAACCAGCGCTTGGGGCTGTACATGCCCGAGCGTGATGGTGAGCTGCGTTTGTAGCTCCAGTAGTAACCCCATCCCCCCGATGGGGGAATGTACCTAGCATAAGTTAGATGCATTCCCGCATCGGGAGGTGCGACAACAACAAAAAACAAGGAGAAACAACCATGATGGTTTACACTGGTTCAGGTCCTCATGCAGAGGAGAGCTTCTTTGTGCTGTGTAAACA
>Ga0208106_1000257_pt1 | contig 19538 bp, 16 predicted proteins | sample CryBogCBE25Jul08_FD_184577 | JGI IMG/M metagenome (GOLD analysis project Ga0208106, IMG submission 184577) | Freshwater microbial communities from Crystal Bog, Wisconsin, USA - CBE25Jul08 (SPAdes) | ecosystem: Environmental > Aquatic > Freshwater > Lake | place: Crystal Bog, Wisconsin, USA...
TGATATAATAGTAGATAATCAAGAATACAAACAATTTTTATTGCAACTTAATATTCATGGGAAAGTTCAGAATAGTGAGATAGCTATTCGAAACTTTCATGGCAATAATATTTTATGTTTAGTATCTATAGAAACTATTATGGCAAATGAAGAATCTTTGCTCATACATTCTTTCAACAATATTTCAGAAATAAAAATTCTGGAAAATGCCATTCAAAATTCAGAAGATAATCTTCGAACTGTTTTTGAAAATACTGATGTTGGTTATATATTATTTAATCAATTTCAAAATATCGTTTCATACAATAAACCTGCATCCATATTTGCTATTAAGGAATTTAATAAAGAAATCCACATAGGCACTAATTTCTCAACCTATTTTCCTGAAATCATGCGTGAATACTTAAGTAATATTATTACTCCTGTTCTAAATGGAGAGACCACTTCATTTGAACGATACATATTACACAAAGGAGAACACCATTGGTACTATGTTAAATTTTCACCGGTATTTAATAAAGATCAAGTTGTTGCTGGATTCATTATGTCGATGGAGAATATTACTGATCGTAAGAAAAACGAAATCGAATTAAATAATTCTTTAAGCTTGGTAACTGAACAAAATAAAAGGCTTTTAAATTTCTCCTATATTGTTTCTCATAATCTTCGCTCCCATGCAAGTAATATGAGTTCTATTCTGAATTTTTTAGAAAAAGAAAAGTCTGAAAATGAAAAAGCAGGATTATTGATTCATCTAAAAAAGGTATCGAATCTTTTAAATGAAACCCTTTATAATTTAAATGAAGTTGTTTCCATTCAAAAAAATTTACAAACAACTTTAGAGAAGCTAAACTTGTCGAATTATATAGATCAAGCCATTGCAATTTTAGATAAAGAAATTAAATCCAAAAATGTAACAGTACATAATAATGTACCAAGTGACATTTTCATTAATTATAATCCTGCTTATATGGAGAGTATTTTATTAAATTTCCTTTCAAATTCAATACAATATTCTTCGCCTGAAAGATTACCAATTATCAATTTCACCATATTAACAAAAAATAATACAATAAATCTGCTAATTTCAGATAACGGGAAAGGTATAGACATGAATAAATACCATGATAAAATTTTTGGAATGTACAAAACATTTCACGGAAATAAAGATGCCAGAGGTATTGGATTATTCATAACAAAGAATCAAATTGATGCTATGGGCGGTAGAATAGAAGTTACAAGTGAGGTTAACGTTGGAACAACTTTTAAAATAACATTTATATAACCCTATCCGTTAATTTATTCTTGTAAATAAATTAATGGATAGGGGGGAATTAAATCATTTTAATAAAAAAAAACAAATGAAAGAAACTGAAAAAATATGCATTATCGATGATGATGAGATTTACATTTTTTTAATAAAAAAATCTTTATCGGCCATGGGAATTAATAATGAAGTTATTTCCTTTATCAATGGTTCTGATGCACTAGAAGCATTAATTCAGCTCAAAACTAACAATGAAGAATTGCCGGGAATTATCTTATTGGATATCAATATGCCCATAATGGATGGATGGGAGTTCTTAACAGAATTTAGAAAAGTAAATATTGATACCTACAAAAAAATACCAATTTATATTGTTAGTTCTTCTATTGCAAATGAAGATTTTGAAAAATCAAAAACATTTCCGGAAATATTGGATTATTTAAGTAAACCAGTAGAATTAGAAACCTTAGTGTCTATCTTAAATTTTTAATTATTGAACCGATAGTTCCATCAATTTATCCGGATTGAAAATCTGTATTTGGTGATGATCCACACCAAATACCAATGCTAGCTTTAAAAGGTTTTTTTGTTCAATCCCAGTGATGCCATTTTCAATATTACTTAGATTTGAGATACTCATTCCTAATTCATTGGCAACATATTTAAGTGGCAGTCCCTTCATACCCCGAATGGATTTAATATTTTTTCCTAGTTGCATTCTTTCTGATTTTCTTTGATGGTACAGCATAAGTTTTAGTTTTGAAGTACAATAATACTCAGCTGTTTCAAATAAATTGAATTTTAAACACCCATTTTGAACCGCTAAAACACTCCGTCAATTTATTTATGGAATCACTATTTTTTTAACTAAAGTTATGGGGCTAAAAATATAAAGTAAATTAGTTTTCAACTCAAGACATTCAATTCTTTTTCTCCGAACTAATCCCCTTCGAAATACTTTTCCTTTATCAGTTTGAAAAATGTCTCCTTCCTTCAAATCCGAAACAGTAGAATAACCTTCCTTTTTTATAGGATCATAAGAACGTAATACCAGTAACAAGGCAGTTTCTCCATTTGCAGTAGCAGAAGGATTTTTTATAGATTTCTGTAATGCTTTTTCAACATCAGATGGGAATATTTTTAATTCAACAAATACAATTAATAGTTGGCTATAGCAATATTTCCACTCTTTACCATGTGCCTCCACATTATTTCGATATTGCTCGTAGGTGAGCAAATGTGCCAGCTCATGCAATAAAGTAATCAGGAATTCGAATTTGTTTAAATTTCCATTGATACTAATTCTATGATTTCCCCCCCACCCTGCATGTCGATAATCTCCTAAGACCGATTTACGTTGCTTAGTTACAGTTAAATGAACTTTGTATTGGTGGAGGTATGATACCACAGGCTCAAAACTACCATCAGGTAAATAAGCAGACAATGCCTGCATGGGATGCTCAGTTACTGCCATCTTTTTTCGCTGGGTTTCTTTTTAAGGCAATACGAACATCTAACCAGGTATATAAAATATAAAGTCCCATGCTAATAAAAAGTCCGTTCACATTTTTATGATCACCTGCATTATATAGATAAATAAATGCGGCAGTTCCCAAAACAAAAAGTTTCAACACGGTAGATCCCATAACTCCTCTTACCATGGCATGAGGATTTGTTTGTGACATTACTTTAATATGTTGTAAAGCATTATAGCAACTAATTGAAAAAAGTAAGGTATTGGCACCTACAACCAGATATGGGTCAACTTCCCAGGATTTAAAAACTGAACCTGTTAGAAAAGCCAATAAATTAACTAACACAAAAACCAACACCAATGGCAAAAAAATCATCTTTTTTTCGAGCATTATTTTTTATTTGAAGTATCCCTAATTAATTTATATAGGGTAGCCAATAATACCAATAAAGGTAATAGCCAAACCAATAAAGACCGTTGCCAACCAATTTTATTATCCAACCAATAGCCTATATACATGGCAACTGCGAGCGTAACTAACAACTGAGTTGCAAGTCCTGCATATTGCCAAAGTAAGCGGTTACTATCATTTTTATCCACTTTTATTCATTTGAAATGGCTGTTTTGGGCGATTCTAAAAGTACCGTATCCCTTTGAGTGGTTGAAGTACCATTCAATACCTTTTTAATACTTTCAAGGTATTGATCCTTATATCGAATACTCTGTTCCAAAGAATCCGTCCTGATTTTCAAAACCTGAAGGGCTGTTCTACTCTCTCTTGTTCCATAGCCTGGAATATAAAACTTTAGTGGAGTAAAGGCTATCAAAGCGATAGTTAATCCTACTAATAAAACAAAACTCACACTCAATCCAATGTATACACTTAACCTTGTAAGTTTAAAGGTAACTACCTCTTCATAGGTGTCATCATTCATAATTACCAAGCGGTAACTATTCCTTAATCGCTTCAGTGTATCGTTATAATCCAGTTTGGTCATAGTGTTAAATCAGGATAAAGGTAGGATTGTATCTGCTTTTAGCCACCTAGAAATAAGAAATAACTGTATTTTTAAGTAAGTTTTAAAAAACATCGTTCAGATAGCATGGCAAAATATAGGTATTTATTATTTTTTTTGATTTTTTCTGCATCGTATTTACCTTTTTTAAAAGGCAACGCACAGCCATATAGTTCTATTGAATTAGTAAAACCCAAAGCTTATCAAGATCGTCCGCTTCAAGCTGAAATGACTGGTTCGGGAAAACTAAAAGCAACAAAAAAGTTTTACCAAAATACCGTAACCCATTTCAACTATTATTTTAATGCCAATAATAAATTAAATGACATTCTTGAAAAAGCAAAAAGCAATTTTCATGAAGACTATACAGAATTACTCCCTTTCTATAATTATACAATGGAAGGTGTTTCAAAAAATAACATACAACTCGATTCAGTTATTTATAAATGTACCGCAGGAATTTTACTCCATGATCTAAGAACTGATTGGGTTGATGACCTCTACTTATTAATGGGACAAGCTTATCTCTATAAACAATATTACGATTCCGCTGCCACTGTTTTCCAATACATTAATTATTCGTTTGCGCCTAAAGATGATGGCTATGACATACCTATTGGAAGTAATGCAAGTAATCAAAAAGGTGCTTTTTCTATATCAACAGTTGAATCAAAAAGCCTTTGGAAAAAACTAACCAGCAATCCTCCTGGCAGAAATGAAAGTTTCCTCTGGAGAATTAGAACTTATCTTGAACAAAATAAGCTGGCCGAAGCCGAGGCGTTAATAGAAATATTAAGAATCGATCCAAATTTTCCGATTCGTTTACATACCCATTTGGACGAACTGATTGCGTATAAATATTATAAAGAAAATTCACCAGATAGTGCGGCCAATTATCTTACAAAAGCACTTGACAGGGCCATCAATAAAGGAGAGAAAGCACGTTGGCAATATTTGATAGGTCAATTATATACTAGTGTAGGTAAGGATAGTTTAGCGGTAGTAAACTATAAACAATCCATTAAAACAACCGTCGACCCTATTCTCGAAGTTTATGCTCACTTAGCAATTAGTGCCTTAGAATCTGGGCACAAAAAAGATGCATTGCAACAAAATTTAGAAGATCTAAAAAAAATGGGGAAACGACCTTTATATGAAGAATATAAAGACATCATTTTTTATGCTGCAGCTAAATTAGAATTAAGGCAAAATCATCCGGACCAAGCACAGGAGTATTTATTAAAAAGTTTGAAATTCAATCAAAACAATCTCTCCCAAAGACAAGAAAGTTTTTTACTATTAGCAGATTTAAATTATACTAGAAAACACTATCAAGATGCTTATCGTTTTTATGATAGCCTATCAGTTAGTCAGCTTAAAGAATCGGATCAAACTAGAGTTAATACTAGAAAACCTGCATTAAAAATCATCAACGACAACCTTACAATTATTTATAGGGAAGATAGTTTGCAAAAAATTGCATTAATGCCCCTTCCAGAAAGAACTGCATTTTTAAATAATAAATTGAAAGCATTAAGAAAAGAAGCTGGTATAAAAGAAGCTGAAAATGCAGAATTAAATTTTGGGGGTGCTGGAGCTGTAGGTATATTAGGGCAAAATAATACAATGAATGGGGGGGGCGGATCTGATTTTTATTTCCAAAATCAATCATTAAGAATAAGGGGATTCACAGAATTTAAAGCTAAATGGGGCAACCGCCCGAATGTAGATAATTGGAGAAAACAATCATCAGTTGAAAAAACATTTGCAAGAAGCAATCCTACTTCTAAAACAATGACCCAAAACGCCGGAGATGGAACTACCCCAAAAACAAAAGAATTAAGTATGGAAGCGCTTATTGATGATCTTCCATTAACAAACGAAAAAATGACTGCATCCTATTTCAAAGTATTAACCGCTTTGATGGGAAATGGATTTGAATTTCAAAACGAATTATATGATTATCCAAGTGCAATCAGTGATTACAGAACTGTTGTAACAAGATTTACCAATATTAAGGAAACAGAAAAATCATATTTTGACCTTGCTGTTTGTTACGATAGAAATAATCAACCAATACAGGCAGACTCTATCAGAAACTTATTGAAATTAAATTTTCCTAATGGAAATTTTACCAGCCTTAATCAACAAAAAACAAAAGAAGTTAAAAAAGATCCTGCAACTGAAACCTACAAAGAGATTTACGATTTATTTCTTGCCGGTGACTTTAAGAACGCTATTGCTACAAAGCAAAAAGCAGACAAAATTTATGGCACTTCATACTGGACACCACAGCAATTGTATATAGAAGCCATTTATTACATTAAAAATCGAGAGGATAGTATCGGAAATAAAAGATTAGAAGTAATATTAGCTCGTTTTCCAAAATCCCCTATGTCCGACAAAGCGGCAACAATGGTTGAAGTTTTGCATAGAAGAAAAGAAATTGAATCCTACCTTACTAATCTTAAAATTGAAAAAACAGAAGAACAAGTATCTCGTCAAATCGATATAGATACTATTGCTACAGTAAAAACGGCAATACCATTCCAATCAGGTTCTACTGTAAAGCAAACACCAAAGGAATTAAAACTACCAGGAATTGCAGCACCAAATGTAAAAGCAATTAACATTGCTCAAAATGGATACTCATTTAACCCAACCGACTCACAATATGTTGCTGTGATACTTACAAAAGTTGATGGTATTTATGCTAGTGAGGGGAAAAATGCTTTTAATAGATATAACAGAGAGAACTATAATAGCCAAAAATTAGGCATCAATGCTTCGGCAGTTACTAATCAGGAACTGCTTATTTTAATTGGCCCGTTTGCAAACGCAGGAGATGCGGTAAGTTATCTAAATAAAACCAAACCCCTGGCCGCATCTCGAATTGTTCCTTGGTTAGCTGCTGATAAATATAGTTTTACTATCATTAGTGGACAGAATCTGAATATTTTATTGACCAATAAAGATATTGCCTCTTATAAAACATTTATGCACGGCATTTTTCCTGATATTTTTTAAAATCCATAACGAAAGATTCGATAACAGTTATTTAGATTTACAATAAGTTTACATTGATATATACTATTCATTATGTCTAGAACGGTTCAGCTTTTTTGGCGAATATTTTTTGGAGGGATGGCATTCATCATTCTTTTCCTTTTGATGATTAATTGGGGATGGATTGGAGATATGCCAGATATTGAAGATATTGAAAACCCATCTGCCTTGCAAGCTAGTCAGGTGTATGCTCAAGATGGATACCTGATGGGCAAATATTATATTGAAGACAGGATAAATGTATTCTATAGAGACATCAGTAAACACGCCATCAATGCGCTTGTAGCCACTGAAGATAAAAGATTCTATGACCATAGCGGAATTGATGCTCAAGGCCTTGCAAGAGCTTTCTTCTATCTGGGAAGTCAAGGAGGAGCAAGTACCATTACCATGCAAACCGCCAAGAATTTATTTACAGAAAATTGGAGTACCAAAAATTTCTTATTAAGAAGTATCCAAAAACTAAAGGAAGGCATCATTGCCATTAAGCTCGAAAGAAATTTTACTAAAGAAGAAATTCTCACATTATATCTAAATACGGTTGCATTTGGTGACAATGTATTTGGAATTCGAAATGGTGCAAAAACATTTTTTCAGAAAGAACCTGACCGTTTAAATATAGAAGAATCTGCAGTTTTAATTGGAATGATTAATGGTCCAGGTTTATATAATCCAAGACGTAATCCTCGTCAAGCCTTGGAAAGACGAAACCTTGTTCTAAATAGAATGGTTCAAAAAAATTATTTAAGAAATTCTGAAGCCGAAGTTTTAAAACGCAAGCCCATTGAATTAAATTATAAAAAATTGGATGAAAGTGCGGGCCTAGGACCATACTTTAGAATGGTATTGGGAGAGGACATGAAGAAGTGGTGCAAAACTCATAAAAAAAGTAATGGCGATAATTACGATTTGTACAGAGATGGTTTGCGTATTTACACAACTATCAATCCTAGAATGCAAATGTATGCTGAGGAAGCTGTAGCAAAGCATATGAATTATATGCAAAAGATTCTTAACACACAGGACAATATTAAAACCGGATCAGTTTGGAAAGATCATGAAAGTATTTTAGAAAATGCTATGAAACAAAGTGATCGCTGGCACTATTTGAAAAAAGAAGGATTGAATGAAGATGAAATAAAAGCAAGCTTCAAACAAAAAATTCCAATGCACGTTTTTGCTTGGAATAATACCAGAGGCAAAGACACTTTTATGACTCCTTACGATTCTATTAAATATACCCGTCAAATGATGCAGGCTGGATTTATGGCGATGGATCCCAATACTGGCGAAGTAAAAGCCTGGGTTGGCGGAATTGATTTCAAGACATTCAAATACGATCACGCAAACATCAATACCAAACGTCAGGTGGGTTCTACTATGAAACCCCTACTTTATAGCTTAGCGATAGAAGAAGCAGGATTTACTCCTAATACAACAGTTGAAGATCAACAACAAAGTTTCGGTGCATATGGCTTAGTTCCTGCTACTAGTAAATCTTGTACAGGTGCCACTATTACGATGGCTGAAGCTTTAGCCAAATCTCGAAACTGTGCATCTGCTTATATTATGAAACAACTCGATGCTGTTGGAAATAATGGCGCTAAAAGATTTGTAGATTATTTAAAGCGCTGCGATTTACAAACAAAAATCGAACCCTACCCTTCCATTGCTTTAGGTTCTTGTGAAATTTCATTATTCGAAATGATGCAAGCCTACAGTATGTTCCCTGGAAGAGGCATGAATGCTAAACCCATGTACATAACCAGAATTGAAGATAGAAATGGGAATGTATTGGAAAGCTTTAGTCCGAAACGCAAAGAAGTTATCAGTGAAGTAACGGCCTATTCAGTAGTTAAAATGATGCAAGGCGTAGTTCAATTTGGTACAGCAAGAGGAATTTGGGCATACGACTTACCTGGCAATTTAGAAATGGCTGGTAAGACCGGAACTACCAACGATAATAGCGATGCATGGTTTATGGGATACACTCCTCAAATCTTAGCCGGCACTTGGGTGGGAGCAGATGACCGAATTATTCGATTCAATGGAGAGAATTTGAACGGACAAGGAGCAAGAGCCGCTATGCCTATCTGGGCTTACTTCTATGCTAAAGCAGCAGCTGATCCTAATTGTGGATTAGATCCAAGTCAAACATTCATGAAGCCCGAAAACATGAATGATATAAATTTTGATTTTATAAATGGAACTACTGCACCCATGACGGGTGAGGGAGAAGATCAGGGCAACGGATCTAGCACAGATTATGAAGTGCCTAAAGAAATTAAGGCAGAAGAAATCAGTCCGGAATCTGATATCAATTTAGAAGCCACCAAAAAGTCAAAGCTTAAAGAATCAGATCTGAAACCACAAATCGTTCCAAAAGCTACTGATGGCAAAACACCACTTCCAACAAATAAACCTGTTGAAAAAGGGAAAGCAATTATGCCACCAACCAATAAAAAATCTGGTACCGGAAAATAAAATTTAATCTATTAAAACAGCTTTTACAAAGTCACTTACTAAATAGCTAATGAGCTTACCTGTGCTTGGATTTGTTCTGCCATCTGATAATTGGGTGGCACCCTCACAAATATGTAAATAAGCCACCTTTGATTGTGAAGTGGCATAATGAATATATTGACGGGCTTGATTAGTACTAATTCCAACAGGTGATGTAGCACTACTTAATACATCTTTAATGATATCTAAGTCTAATTCTATCCCACACCTTGTATCATCTGTAAATGAAGTAGCGTGGCCAATGGCTTGAAGGAAAGTTCTTTTTTCATGAATAAAGATGTCTTCATAAGTGATACAATCAACAAATGGATTATTAACGATATCGATCCATACATTTTGGGGTAAATAATTTTCTTGAATTCCAATCACACAATACTTTTCTAAATAACCATCTTCTTCTGCATAAGTAAATCCATTACCACTGTGCCTTCCTTCCATGGGACGTAAGTCTGCATGCGCATCAAGATTAATCGTGTTAATTTGAGCTATGGGTAATAAGCCTGCCTTATAATATCCTTTCGCAGCTCCTTTGATACAAGGATAAGAATTGTTATGCCCGCCTCCTATTACGATTGGAATTTTTTTATTCTGAGTAATTAAATGTATCAATTGTTCCACTTCTCCATCAATAGTATTTACCGCATGACGAAATGCTTCTGACCTTTCATCCAGACTTAAAGCATTATTTTCAATCAAGTGTTCCATTTCAGAAAAATCGAAATGTCCCAGCAGCAAAAGTTCGCCTCCTTCTAAAAAATCATTACTCTGAATATTTAAAAAAGATTGCAAAAATGGAACCCAGGCTGAGTCAGCCCCTCCTATTCCATGATTTGCTTTGATACCAATATCTTCAGGTATACCTATTAAAACAAAACCAGCATTTGATTCTTTTAAAGATTGCTCTAAATTATTTACATCAGATATCACTTGAATGCGTTCGCCAAGCTTAGTTTCGTATCTACGAATCTTAGTGATTGAAAGAATATTTTCTTTGTTATAGTACTTGAAATGTTTCATAAATCAAATTTGAAATTTTCTGCTCTTGGTAATTTAACCTATTAGCTTGATAGAGAAAAATATCAGTTATTGAAAAACGCCTTTTACCATCACTTTATCAATCAAATTTGATCCAAATGCATATGGGATATAAGCAATTGAAGGAATAGGTTTAGTGAATATCAGATTTGCCAATTTCCCTTTCATAATGGAACCAACACTTTCTTCTAAACCCATCGCATAAGCACCATTAATAGTTGCCGCATTGATAGCTTCCTCAGGCAACATTTTAAGTTGAATGCAACTCATAGACACCACGGTATTCATATTACCACTTGGACTTGATCCTGGATTATAGTCTGATGCAATGGCAATGGCACAACCTGCTTCAATCAAATCACGTGCAGGCTGATAGGGCATCCTCAAAAAATAGGCCGCTGTTGGCAATAATGTTCCGATGGTATTGGAGGATGATAATGATCTAATAGCTGTTTCATCCATACTCTCTAAATGATCTACAGAAAGTGCTCCCAATTCAACCCCCAATTCTACCCCACCAGAAACACTCAGTTGATTGGCGTGAATCTTTGGTTTTAAGCCAATTGATTTTCCGGCAATGCAGATTTCCTTGGTTTCAGGAACATTAAAAAATCCCTCTTCGCAAAACACATCTATATAATCGGCCAAATTTTCTTTTTCAATAATTGGCAACATTTCGTGTTTAATCAAATTAATATATCCTTGGTGATTTTGTTTATAAGCTAGTGGATAAGTATGTCCAGCTAAGCAGGTTGCTTTAATTGGTATTGGTGATATTTTTTGTATTTGTTTAATCACACGTAACATTTTCAGCTCTCCTTCTACAGTTAGTCCATATCCAGACTTAATTTCAATAGCACCTGTGCCTAAACTAATTAAGTCTTTTAATCTATTCCATGTTAAATCGAAAAGTGTTTCTTCAGAGACTTTGTTTAGTTTGTCAGCTGAATTTAGAATGCCACCTCCTTTCGCTGCTATTTCAGCGTAGGATAATCCATTTAATTTATCTACGAATTCAGACTCTCTACTAGCAGCAAAAACAAGATGTGTATGGCTATCACACCAACTAGGCAATACCGTAGCACCTTTGGCATCGTAAACGGGTATCTCTGAATCTTTATATTTCAGGGGTAGCAAAAACATTTCACCAAAATCATTTATTAATCCATCCTCAATAAATAAATAGGCATTAAATATAACAGGCAATTCCGACAACAATACACCCCGCAACAAAACATTTTCTGTGCGAACATTAACCAGCTGATGAATGTTAATTATAAGCAATTTCATGTGAGCAAATTAAACAGAAAGAATGGAATAGCCATTTTTTTGAATAGCCATGCATTATCAACTGTAAAGCCTGTATTTTCAAGTATGATTACTACCCTAACAATCGTCAGATATCCGAAATGGTTAGCGTTGGCTGGGATATTCTCAATGGCCGTTTTACGATTACCCCTCATGTTGAATAATGCTATTTTTTTCAGCAAATTAATGGGGTCAGGTAAAAATGGGAGTTTTGATAAAACACCCGATTTAAGGCAGTGGGCCTTAATCTGCGCATTCAATTCATTTGATCTGGATTATCTAAATTCAAAGTCTGACGATTTTACAAACGAAAAAATACTGAATCATCTTTATGGTGGATTTATTAATAATTGGTGGAAGTTTTGGAGATGTGAAATTTGGACGATTGTACTTCAACCCATTGAGGGGCATGGATTATGGGATGGTAAAGAGGTATTTGGTAATCTTCCTAAAAATTCGGAGTATGAAGGAATTCTGGCGGTTTTAACCAGAGCAACCATTAGATTCAAAAAAATGAAAAGTTTTTGGCTGAATGTGGCACCGGTTGCCAATAAAATGAATGATTCTCTTGGACTTATTGGTTCATTTGGTATCGGAGAAGTGCCTTTTAAGAAGCAAGCAACTTTTAGTATGTGGGAGTCGAAAACTGACATGCGAAATTTTGCTTACAAAATGCAAGAGCACGCAGCTGTAATTCAAAAAACAAAAAAGGAAGATTGGTATAGCGAGGAAATGTTTGTTCGCTTTATCCCAATTGCTAGTTTTGGTACTCTTAAGGGTATTGACCCATTAAAAAGAAAACCTTATCTTGCAAACAATTAATGAACCACTGTACTACGATATCATTTCTTACTTCCCACTTTGCTTGGATGTACAGGGGTTTAAATTCAATGCCCGATCACTAGCTAGGTTCTAAGTTTAACCTTTTTTCAAATTTAATTTTAAAATATTAATCAATACATATTGTATGGATCAGCAATTGTCTGTTACCTCAGAAGTTGGTACGTTAAAACGTTTATTAGTTCATAGCCCAGATAGTGGATTAGGAAAAGTTGTTCCTTCAAAAGCACAGGATTGGTTATTTGAAGATATTGTGCATTTAGATACAATCAGGAAAAATGAATACGACTATTACACAAAAATTTTGCTGTATTTTTTAGACCCCGAAAAAATTAAGGGAAAAGTTGCTCAAGTAGATGCAGTAAATGCAAACCGCAATTTTTATAAACCAGATCATAAAGATTTTTTTGCTTCTGATAAAGTGATTGAATTGCAATGGTTATTGGCACAAGTTCTTGAAAACAATGATATCAAAATAAAATTGGTAGCCTCTGTATGCGCTATTGAAGCTTGCACTTATGAAACTCAGAAAACGCTATTAAATTATAGTGCCACTGAATTGGCAAAAACATTTGTATCCGGTACTTCATTTGATAAACAATTACTGTTTGCTCCAATTCCAAATTTTATATTCACTAGAGATATTGGGATTACCATCAATGATTATGTGTTGTTAAATAAGCCTGCCAAAAAAGCAAGAACAAGAGAGGCATTATTAGCTAAATATATTTTCTTCAATCATCCCCTTTTCGAAAATTATAAAGAGCATATTATTGAATTATCGGATTCTCATCATAGCTTTTTAATGCCAAAAGAAGACGATGACCGAAAAATAACTTTAGAAGGTGGCGATATTATGGTTGTAAGTAATAATCATTTATTAGTTGGTGTGAGTGAAAGAACTTCTTCAGAAGCAGCTGTTCAAATTACTAATATTTTATTTGAAAAGAATATTGTAGAAAAAGTTACTGTTGTAAAGATTCCTAAAAAAAGAGATTATATGCATATCGATACTGTTTTTACACAAGTAAAAAGGGATGTATGGGTAATGCTAGGAAATTTCTCCAGAAAGGCAGTAAAACATGAAGATGAAAATGCCATTGAAAGAATTCTCGAAATAAAAAAAGAAGAAAAAATAAAGATCCTTCAATTTCATAAGAAGTCGCCAGAGAATCCCGTTTACTTTGATAGCCTTGAAGACTTATTAGTAGATATCAGCAAAAACGATTTGCATTGTGAGGCTGATGTTCGATTTATATTTTCTGGCAATAATGAGTTCCCGTATAATGCCAGAGAACAATGGACAGATTCTTGCAATTTATTGGCATTAAAAGAAGGGGTGGTTTTAGGATATGATCGCAACGATAAAACAACAGAGGCATTTAAACAAGCTGGTTTTAACGTAATTCATGTTAAAGAATTAATAAAAGAACTGGAAGCAGGAACTATGAAGGTGGAAGAGATGAAGGACTGTTTAATTCTCATGCCTTCTGCTGAACTTTCCCGAGCAAGAGGAGGATTTCATTGTATGAGCATGCCCATTTTAAGAACCGCATTAAAATAAATATCATGCAAACAACATCCCATATTTTAATGATTCGACCCAGTCATTTTGATTTTAATAAAGAGACTGCAGTAAACAATAGTTTTCAAATAAATACAGGAGATCATCTGGTACCTGAAAAGGCCTTAAATGAATTTGATCAGTTTGTGATTAAATTAAGGTCTTACGATATTGATGTTACAGTAGTGCAAGACACTGCCGATCCATATACACCTGATTCAATTTTCCCTAATAACTGGATTTCTTTTCATTCAGAAGACACCATCTGTTTGTATCCAATGTTTGCAGAAAATAGAAGAAAAGAGCGAAAGCAATCTGTGTTAGATCAAATATCTTCCAAATTTGATTTAACAAATATCATTGATTTTACAGAGCAGGAAGAAAGAGCCAGATTTCTAGAAGGCACTGGCAGTATGGTTTTGGACAGAGAATATAAAATAGCTTATGCCTGCTTATCAGTTAGAACAGACGAAAATATCTTACAACAATTTTGTGATGAGATGGGCTATACCCCATTAGTTTTTGAAGCCGTTGATGCAGAAGAATATCCCATTTATCATACCAATGTGATGATGTGTGTAGCCGATCAATTTGTAGTTATATGTTTGGACAGTATTCACAATCAAGATGAAAAAGATAATCTAATAAAAACACTATTGAGAACTGGAAAAGAAATTATTCAAATTTCAATAGATCAAATGAATCATTTTGCAGGTAATATGTTACAACTCGAAAATAATTCAGGAACTAAATATTTGGTGATGTCTACTCAAGCTTTTCAAAGTTTAACAGAAGAGCAAATTAAACAAATCAAAGTTTTTAATGAAATTATTCATTCTGATATTAGTACCATCGAAAAAAATGGAGGAGGTAGTGCGAGGTGTATGATTGCCGAGATTTTTTTGACTCCTAAATAGAAAATTAAGCAGCTATCTCTTTTCTATTTAGTAGTTCTTGAATATGCTTTTCTCTATATTTTAGCGATTGATTCAATTTTTCAGTTGCTATTGAGAAAGACTTTTGTAGTTCTACATCCTGAGATAAAAATATTTTTTTCTGAAAAAGTGTTTCTTTGATTACTTGAGTATCGTGCCAATAGCCAATAGCTTCCTGTAATTTTTGAAAAAAAGAAATATCAGTACCTTTCCCATTTTCAATCCAATTAATCGCATACATCCATTGTTTTATTATTTTCCTTAATTCATGCCACTCACTCATCGGGCAATTTTTTCGAATAATAGTTTCTATTTGAACCGAAAGATCAGTAACATATTGCTCAGCAAGAATGTCATTTGTTTTATATATATATTCGCTAACATGCTCGTTCAGATCTTTTAAATCATGTTTAAATTCATGTACTTTTTTATGGAATTTTTCAATCATTTTCTCAAGTGTTTTATTGGGAAAAGTTTTCTCAATAAAAATAGTTAAATCATGTTTTTGAAACCAAAGTATCAGCAATTGATATTCTCGAATTTCACCAGCTTCTTGAAATATGCTATTTAATTGCCTTGTTGATTTTTTCAGCTTTTGTTTAGGATAGACTGATTTTAGAAATTTCATAATAGCTTTCATCTTCTTAATTTCTACCCTAAAATCATGTAAGGAATTCTCAGAAGAGCTTAGATCAAACTCCAATAGATGATTATAAACCTGTTTAACCCTTTGATTATAATATGATGATAAAGATGTTTCAGGCATCCTGCAATTTCTAATTACAATAAAGTTCCAATTTAAAGTTAACAATGATATGAACCTCAATGTGAAACTTTCATTAAGGTTTTATGGCAAAGCTTAGTTTTACGCCATCTTCAAATTTATGAGGCTGATAACCTAATAGATTAATTGCTTTATCAATCAAAAGACCCGATTTTTTGGCTCTCCTAACCATTTCCGGAAACAGATCGGCAGTTACTGGTTCAATTAAACTCCTATCTAATTTGGCAATGCGAGCTACCATTATCGCCATATCATAAGGAGATATCATTTCTGAACCAGCAAAATGAAAGGATTCATGGGTATTATTTTGAATTATCAGATCAATTCCCTTACAAATGTCAAGAACAAAAGTTGGTGTACGATGTTGGTCTATGACCACTTTTATGGATTGTTTGGATTCTAATTTTTTCTTAACCCAATGAATAAAACTAGGCCTTAATCCCTCCCAAAGAGCTCCATAAATAAAAACTGGTCTTACTATATTTTGATGCAACCCACTGTTTTTCACCAAATTTTCGGCCATCAATTTACTTTCCCCATAAAAGTTTAAAGGATCTGGAACCGATAATTCAGAATGTGGCCCTCCTTCCCCAAAAACAAAATCTGTAGAAATATATATAAATCTTGCAGAAACTTGCTTAGCAGCTTCAAGTAGATATTCAGTGACAGTTACGTTATTTAATAAACAAGTTTCTCGGTTAAGATGACATTCATCTGGTTTGCTCATTGCTGCAGTATGGATAATCACATCTGGCCTAATTGTGGTAATCATAGCAATTACCAACTCTTTATTTGTGAGTTCAAGATTGAAATAAGAGATTTTTGCATCAGGAATTTTATTTTCTCCCCTAGAAACTGCATATACTTCATATTTATTATTATGCATATATATACTTAAGTGTTGACCTAAAAAACCGTTGGCTCCTGTTATAAATACCTTCATTTAGCTAATTTACTACAGGATGTGTATAGATAAGCACTTGGCATTTACCTATAATTACTTATTTTTGGAACTTGTGTAGTTGATAAACATTTCGATTACGATTGTTAAGTCAGTTTATTTTTTTATCGTATTAAGAAAGAATCGCATATCTACAATGTCTGCTAAAAAAGTCAATAAAATCGGTGTCCTTACCTCTGGAGGTGATGCGCCTGGAATGAATGCAGCTGTTAGGGCTGTAGTAAGAACAGGAATTTACCATGGTTTAGAAGTATTCGGAATTATGCGTGGTTATAACGGCATGGTTGACGATGATATCTTTCAAATGGATTCAAGATCGGTAGCCAACATCATACAAAGAGGTGGAACCATTCTTAAAACTGCTCGAAGCAAAGAATTTTTTGAGCCGGAAGGCAGAAAAAAAGCTTACGAAAATCTTAAAAAGAGGGGTATCGATGGTTTAGTAATTATTGGAGGTGATGGTAGCTTTAGAGGAGCACAAAAATTCAGTAATGAATTTGACATTCCTTGTATGGGTTTGCCTGGCACCATTGATAAAGACATTGCCGGAAGTGATTTTACAATTGGTTTTGATACTGCAGTAAATACTGCTGTTGAAGCTATAGATAAAATTAGAGACACCATGGATGCTCATGACCGTCTATTCCTGGTAGAAGTAATGGGTAGAGATGCAGGTTATATTGCATTACATAGTGGAATTGCTACTGGCGCAGAAAATATTTTGATTCCAGAATCTAAAACAGATATAGAGGCATTAATCAATTCATTGACTGAAAAAGAGAAAAGAAAGAAGCTAGTTAACCTGGTGGTGGTAGCTGAAGGAGATGAATTTGGTGGTGCCAATGAGTTAGGCAAAGTTTTAAAAGAACGTTTACCTCAAGCCGACATCAGAGTTTGTATTCTGGGTCATATTCAAAGAGGTGGTTCTCCAAGTTGTCTTGATAGACTAATTGCGAGCCATATGGGATATTACGCAGTAGAAAGTTTGGTAGCAGGTAGAAGAAACGAAATGATTGGCATTGTTAATAATGCGGTTCACTATACCCCATTAGATAAAGCCATTAAAGAAAAACAAAAAATCGGTGAAGAATGGATGAAGATTGTAAAAATCCTCGCCAGCTAAACCCAAAATCTTCAAAAAATATCATAAACAACCCATCCCATTATGTCAAAAAACATTGACCAATACTTGCATAAAGAAATGAATACTCAAGCAGGTTTAGAGCACGTAGATCATCGTACTAAGATTGTTGCTACAGTTGGCCCAGCCTGTGATACCTACGATAAATTATTGGATCTTGTTCGTTCAGGGGTTAACGTTTTTCGTTTAAATTTCTCACACGGAAGTCATGAGGATAAAGCGCAAATCATTGAACATATTAGAAATATCAATAAAGCCGAACCTTATAATATTTCAATTCTTGCAGATTTACAGGGTCCAAAACTTCGTGTTGGGGAAATTGCCAATAATGCACTTGAAATTCAAGCAGGTGATATCCTAACCCTTACTAATGAAAAATGTATAGGGACGATGGAAAAAATTTATGTCTCCTATCCTAATCTGGCCGGAGATGTAGTCTTAGGAAATATTATCATGATTGATGATGGTAAAATTGAAGTGAAAGTTGTTGGCATAGAAAAAAACGGAGATGTAAAAGTAGAAGTTACTTTAGGTGGAATTCTTTCTTCAAAAAAAGGATTGAACTTACCAGATACAAAAATTTCCTTACCAGCTCTTACTGAGAAAGATTTAATTGATCTAGAATTTATTATCGAGCAGCAATGCGATTGGGTTGCGTTGAGCTTTGTTAGAAGCGTTAGAGATATCGTTATTTTAAGAAGTAAATTGGCTGAAAAGAAAAGCAAGACCAAGATAATTGCCAAAATCGAAAAGCCAGAAGCATTAGTGAATATTCGTGATATTATTTTGGAAAGTGATGCCATTATGATTGCTCGTGGTGACTTAGGCGTTGAAATTCCTATTGAACAAGTTCCTTTGGTTCAAAAAGAACTAATTCGTAAATGTTTGCACCGTGCTAAACCGGTAATTGTTGCTACTCAAATGATGGAAAGTATGATTGATCGGGTTAAACCAAATCGTTCTGAAATCACAGACGTGGCAAATGCGGTATTAGAAGGCGCTGATGCAGTTATGTTAAGCGGGGAAACTGCGGCAGGTAATCATCCCTCACTGGTAGTTCAAACAATGCGTAAGATCATTCGTGAAATTGAGAAAAAAGAATACCGGTATGATCGTTCTGCTGATTTAAAACCCCAACCACATTCTCCTTCTTATCATAGTGATGCTATTTGCTATAATGCCTGCAAAATTGCTGAAGATGTAGAAGCTCATGCCTTGATTGGTATGACTCAAAGCGGCTATACAGCATTTATGTTAAGTAGTTACCGCCCTTCTTCACCCCTCTTTATTTTCACCAAAGAACGTTCTTTGGTAAATCAATTGAGCTTAAGTTGGGGAGTTAGAGCCTTCTATTATGCGGAAGAAGAAAGTTTTGACGATATGGTAACTGACCAAATCAACATACTTAAAGAACGTGGATTTATTCAAGATGGAGATGTAGTTGTGAATACAGGTAGTACCCCAGTTCATCTGCATTTACCTACCAATATGATTAAGCTGACAAAAGTATCCTAAAATATAACTTTATAAAAAAAATAAAAAAGTTTCCCTTGTTGCGGAAACTTTTTTATTTTCAGGCATTACAAAAAAATGCCGATATGAAAAAAATCTTAACCATTCTATT
>Ga0208106_1000259_pt1 | contig 19450 bp, 20 predicted proteins | sample CryBogCBE25Jul08_FD_184577 | JGI IMG/M metagenome (GOLD analysis project Ga0208106, IMG submission 184577) | Freshwater microbial communities from Crystal Bog, Wisconsin, USA - CBE25Jul08 (SPAdes) | ecosystem: Environmental > Aquatic > Freshwater > Lake | place: Crystal Bog, Wisconsin, USA...
TATACTGATTTAGTTGTAAAAATAAACTTCAAATTTTTTCTAGTTTAGTAGGCGATCTCCCTCGCGGTCGCAGGCTCCTAAACTGCGTTTAGTAGGCGAACATAAGCGCCGCACGACCACCATAGATTCGAAAGATATTGTATGTCTCTGCCCAGATATAAATCCAGAATCTCTCTACACCTGTCCCAGTAACACAACCGCGACCCGCAGCCATTGTGAGTTCTAAGTCAATTCGCCGAATCTTATCGAGATTTGCTTCACCAGAAGGTTGACTCGGTGCCATAAATCCATTCATTACACCAAATGGCAAATTGTAGTAATATCGATTGACCCATGGTGATTTTCTCTGATTGAGGCTGGGCAGAATACTACGAAACATCGAGGAGACCTCTGTACCGTAGCGTACAAGCCGCCCCTCGTAAATCAAAGCAATATCACTGATTGGGTCAGAATCTCGTGTACTATATCCAGGTAAATAATCTGCTGTAAAATAGGCCGCATTCAAACCACTCGCATCAGGCCACCAAGGGGCTACTCTACAATCGACTCCACTTAGGTCGCGGGTGGCTAAGAAAGGTGCATTATAACTGGGTGCTTCATATCGTCCCGCATAAAAGAAAATATCACGCGTAGGATTGGGAATTCGCAAAGGCACAGAGACTTTAGGAAAATTCCGCGTATCATACGGTTCAATTCGATAATGTTGCGGAACCGGCAATAAAATATCAGCAAGACGGAAGCGGTTCGCTTCGGCCTTGTCGAGATAGATGTATTCTGCCATTAAATATGTATCTCCAAGTGATTGTATTAGAGGCATTGAATAACCCTTAAAAATTCTTGCCCTCTGTCCAAGATATGTGAGTGTGCCTGCTGGATCCGCCGCATAGAAGGGTGAACCTAGAATGGGTGGATAGACTTTACCCGTTTGAAGTCCAATAGCAGGGTCTGTAATTACATCACTTACGTAGGTATCGCCAATGGCCGCAAAATTAATCGTGAGGCGCACAGCATCTGTACTGATTGCGTCAATCGGCAGAAAAGCACCAGCATCACCTCGACTGAACCAGAAAGGCAGAGGCACAGCTACTTGTGCTGGACGCTTTTGCGGGTCCCATCCAATAGTCTTCTTCGTAAAGCCATTATCATACCGCTGAATGAGTCGATTCACCGAAGTCGTTTTTTCAAGGGGAGTACGAAACTCATCAAGCACTTCGAGAAGCTGCGAATCAAGGACTTCTGTGCGACTTCCCCCAATATCAATCTGCGCAGTGCTTACAAGTACATGACCAAGCGAATTCGTCCAACCGTACGTTGGGCCAAGTAATGTCACGCCTGATACATCTGCCGCGGCCTTCGCAGCAATTTGCGGACCAACAATATCGGGCAGATTAACCACTAGATAGAGACGACTTATCAGGTGTCCCTGTCGCGGCAATGTGACTGTCGCAGCCTTTCCAAAATCCGGAATTTGGTCAAAATCAATGCGTGACCACTGCGTTGTAAATCGCCCCGCCTTAATAAAAACCTTCTTAAAAAAATCAACTTTTGGTTGTCCTTTTGGCGCCAGGAGTCGCACATCCTGTATTCCAGATTGAAGGATTTTGAGGAGTGCCGCGACCATCTATCTATGAGCCCGTTAGATAGAATAGAAGACAAACCGCAGGCCATACTCCTTCATACACTTCTTCAAGAAGACCTCACATGACTGGCACGGCTGTGAGAAGCGACTCTGTGGCGTACGACCCATACGAAAGACATACATATCTGCTCCGCGAAGCAAATCGGTGTTACCAATTTTCTTAACGACAGCACGCTCAGCATGAATACTCCAATCCGAATAGCCACAGCCCATATGGCGTGCACCGAACTGATTACAGGCCTCTGCCAGAATCTTGCCACGCTTTACAATAAACGCAACGTGAATATGGGCCCAACCCGTATTTGTCAGAGAATTATTCTCAAACTTTGCACCTTCATTTTCAAAGAGAGTCTTTGCAAAGGTATGTGCACATTTGGGCTCCTTCTCAACCCGATTTGGATACTTGTTAAAACGACGAGGAGGAACTGTAGTAGCCATTGTGTGATACGCAGTATATTGCCGACCTACAAGTTCAAATTTTTAACTATCAAACATCTGATTGCCAATTCCATTCTCAAAACGGAGCCAGCGCAGGCCAAGCACATAGACAACCACCTCCCATTCTTGATTATAGAGTCCACCAGGCGGGCTCACTGTGAGTGTCAAGCGGACACTCTGCGCACGCGATGCATTCAGAGTTCCACTCGGTTGGTGGTCTGACGGTTTTCTTGCAATCGGATAACCATAGATATAAGAAGCATAGGAGGTAATACCTCCAGCATGATGACGACTCAAGAGTTGACGAAAATACTCCTCTTCAGCGCGAATTAATTCAATACCATTGACTTGTAGAATCGCAGAAACTACAAATGCCTTGGGTGGATTGAAGGTTGGGTCATATTCAGCGCTAATCACAGAACTATAGTTCGTCCACTCATTGTTTTCAATGATGGCTGCCTTGCGCCGTACAAACCAGATAATCTCCTCCATAGGATGATTTGCCTCGAGAGGTAGTTGGACAGTAATCGTATCTCCCGCTGATTTATTCACTAGATACTTTAAAGGCTCCGAAAAAGTAAATGTCTGAAGTCCACGATAGAGCATTTCAAAGGGTGTATAGAGCATACGCTCACGTACAAGACCACTTATATAGGCTCCATAAGTCACTAACTTGAAGTCTTCAAAAGCAGGCGCATCGGCCGCGGCCGTGATTTGAATGGTGGGTCGGAAGGGTAAGCCATTATCAATAAAACTGAATGTCTCTCCAAGTGGCGTTGCCGTACAAGAGGAGCGGAGACCATTTGCGACTCGCACACAATCAATGAAAGGCCGTAGGGTAATATGAATTCGAACAGTTCCTTCGCGGCACGCAATAAGTGGAAATGCCTCTTTTAAGCCTGCGCGGCTGAAAAAGAAGGAGAGTGGTATCATCAGTTTCCCTCCTTCTGTGGGAAATACACGGTTGGGATTCCACGATTTTAGTCTATCGAGTGTAGAATATCCAGTACCATCTACATTGATTCCAATCTGCGCATTCAAGTTGGTCATTACACGTCCTGCTGTAAAAGTAAAATCACCATCAATTGTCTCAATAATTTGGTCTTCAATTTCAAGTTCGGCTTTCTGGACTAAGACCGTGCCAATCGAGTTTGCGTAAAACCAGGCACCACTTGGATCCACATACTGATAGCGACCTGACAGGATACGGAGGACAGTTGTCGGGTCAAACCAGTGGCCAAGCCGAACTTGAAGAAAAACTCCAAAGAGGAGGTCGCCACAGGCCACGGAGCCAACATCAAAAGAGAAGCGTTGACCGAAGGCAGCAGGACCACGAAAGGCGAATGTTTGAACAGCGGGTACAAAAGGACGATTGCGCCGTTCCTGGTCGCGGGCAAACCAGGTTGTCTCAGAATTAAGCGGTGTGAAATAATCGTCTTGACTATCACGGGTAGCCAAATCGATTAGGGTTGTTATATCACCGCGAGGCCTTGAAGCACCAGCCATTCTCTCTACAGGGTTGTCAGAAGGCTTTAGAACTCTCTACAACCCAGTTATGGTTACACTGCTTGAAGTTACCGTTTCTGAGGAAATGCCACCATTGTTATCTGAAAGTTGCATTGTAAAATAGAGTGTATCTCCATTTGCCATGGAGTATCCATTATTAACATAATCTACATTTACAATGGCAGTGTGACCGTTATTTGTTTCACTCGTACCACCTGCTAAATAATTTGATACGACTTGAGTTGTTGTCCCGCTTTGAACCCAATAGATAATGTAATTATAATTGTATACAAAGGCACCGTCTTTTCCAGTAAATTGAAGTTCCACATTGACTTGACCTGTACTATAGGATAGTGTAATAGAAAGATCTGTCGGCGTGGGATCATATGCTTGAAAATCATAAGGTTCGTTATTTGAAGGATTTGATGCGGTCTGTGCACCCTGCGCATTTCCAGAAGTAATCACAATATATAATGTGATTCCAGAAATACTTACATTTGGATTAGGAAAGGTAAATGAATCTGAGATTGTTCCACTCGTTACATTTGAAATTGTTCTTCCTGAATATGCACTCTGACCACTTGGATAGTAGGGTGAATCTGTAGCTGCATCGTAAAAAATCCAGTCGTAGTATGTTGCACCTGAACCAGGATTATTTCCAGTTGAGGCATTCCAAGTAAAATTTGCGTAGGGAGGACTTATTGTAGATACATTCTGTGCGTAGATGGTTAAACTTGGCGTACCTAGAACACCATTTGGAAATTGGGGCTGATAGCATGTGACTACACTTGAGTTTGGAGAATTTGTTGTATATGAAATACCTGTAGGTCCTGCTAAATAGAGTTGGTGATTACCATTCGCAATGATGACCGCATAATAATTTGCTTCACCAGTACCAAAGTCAACATTCGTAGATTGTGTTAATGTAGGTGGACTAGTATTCACAGGAGTTCCATCATAGTAGATTCCATATGAGCCATCTGTATTTTCTTTATAGACCTGTAATGCAAAACCGTATGCACCATCCGATTGTGTATAGTTTACGATAAGTGTTTGTACAGATATTACTTGATTTGGATCTGTTGGATTCTGATAGGATGAATATACAATATCTATACTTGTAAAACTTGGTGAAGTTGGAGAACTATACCAGATTGCTTGTAAATTGATGGGTGAGCTTTTTGCACCACCTGTAATATCATAATACACTACGCAGTTTAGATATAAATTCATATAGTTATTAGACACTGTATAGTTAAAAGTGCCTGAGAGTGTTGATCCTGATGTTAAGAGTTCATATGTTGGATTTACGCTGCCAGGAAATGTATCTGGTGCCTGTGTTAAATAAAGTTTATAATAAAACATTTGAACATTGGGCACACTTGTCCAAGAATACTGATTTAATGCGGAACTTGTCCAAGGATATGAGTATAAAGTTCCATTTTGATTTGTGAGAGATAGAGAAGTAATAGGTAAAAGTGGCGGAGGATAAATTTGTATAATAAGGGATGGGGTTACTGCCGGATCATCCAAAGATTCGAAAGTATGTGTTAACTTATTATTACCATTATTAAATGGATTGTCATCACCAGCTGATTCGGTCCATTTCATTTGAAAATATGCCATCTCTATTTAATAGATTAGATATAATGTATAGAGTAACTTAACTATAAAGACCATAGTTGAAACCAGAACCATTTCCACCTGCGCCACCCGCGCTACCTGTATTACCTCCTCCAAAAGATTTTGTACCTGGGAAGTTACCTATACTTGAGCTTTGTATTACTACACTAATGCCTCCACCTGAAGCTCCACCTCCATATGAACCGGTAGCAGCCGAATTTACTCCATTTGCTTGTACAGTAGCCCCATTTGGAGTAATATTTCCTTCACATATAATAATAAGTAGGCCACCTGTACCTGTAAGGCCATTTGTACCTGCAGTTCCATAAGGATTGCCGGTTCCACCAGCGGCACCAGCACTTGCTGCTCCATTTCCTCCTGCTCCGCCAAGTGAAGAACCAGCAAATCCAGGATTACTTTTTAGTGATGATCCACCTCCTGCACCACCCGAAAAAGCAGATCCAGTTCCCCCTGCACCACTTGCTGCTTGAGTTGCACTACCACTACCTCCTCCACCTGTAGTCAATGAACTACCATCGGATGAACTAGCACCATTATTTCCATTATTTCCATTTCCACCTGCACTTGACACTGAATTACCACCTGCTCCGCCAACTGATTGAATAACTGGTGTTATATTTGGAGTAGAATTGTTATATATATTATTTGCAATTGTTATATTAAATGATCCAATATTAGCACCTGTAGTATCTGTATTTCCTCCACATGCGCTCATTGAAATACTAGAGGAACTATCTGTAAATATCAAATTACCTGTTACATAGACTACCATAAAAAGTTTTCGTTTTGCATTAGGGTCAGGTGGATTTGTATAAGTTGCAGTACTTGGTGGGGTATACGATGGATTTACATTTGGGATAAGAACCGTACTTGAAGCAATAGTTAAATTTCCCCTAACTACTATCCATGTACTAAGATCAAGATTCGAACTAAATAAAGTTGCCACACTTGTTTGATTTAATGTAGTTGTAGTGAGAACATTATATTCATAGTTTCCACATGGATTTCCTCCCAAGGTAAATGTTCCTCCACCAAATCGTTTGCCGTTATAGTTAAGTCCTGGATTTTGAACAGTTGTCACTGTTGGAGTACCATATGCTATAAGTTTCGCAAAATTATAGATTGTATCAGAACCTGAATTACCTCCTTGAAAGGTAGTAGGCGGAATACAGATATAGAGTGGAGAATCAAATGGATTCTGTTGGGTCGGATCAATAATAGAATGCCCTGTTCCATTGTTATTTGCTACAAAATTATTGTTTTGACCTGGAGTGGGAACCCACTGAAATGTAAACGACATCTACCTACTAGGGAGGATTCGTTTTTTACCGGCAAACCGTGCGTATGCCCAATAAAATAAAATAACAGGCACCGCAAAAAGTCCCGCATACAAAAGTCCAATTAAAATCTTACAGAGTATCTTCATCCAATCAGACATCCATGACATTTCATGTTTATGGTCCATAATAGACTTTGTAGATGGTCTACAGACAGGGTCTACTGAAAAACACGGCTCATAGAATTTATTATCTAAAAAGACAATATCCCCCTTGTGCTCATGGAAGAAGGTATTTTGTATAGCAGGACCCGTGGTTCCATTCAGATAGAGTTCCTTGGTTAGAAAATCCGCTTCCTTTACAGTGGAATTTGTCATTCGGGTAATTAATTCTAAAACCAATGGATGATGTGGTTTTACAAGCACAATTGCATTATTTGTCTGCCCTACGAGATTGCCTGGGAATGCGGAGAGACTTATAATCATGTCAGCAGTTTCAATCTTCGGAGTTGTATCAATCGGCCTTAGAGATTTCATATCTGTATCTACAGTTATACCTCCATAGGCATAGAGTACAATAAGACGACCAAAATCCACTTTCTGCACAAGATAAGGCAACGAGTCAAACTTCGCCACAACGGCTGGGAAAAGTTTTCTACATTCTTCACGGAGACTCTTTTCATCCCAGATCATATGCGTGTATCCTGGATTCAAGGTCCTCAAACTACGGACATTCTCAGTAAATTTTGGCGGCAGCGAATTCCAACCCTGTAGCCAAATTTGGTGCGTAACCCTGGGAATTTTACGCCCCTCCATCCTATTTACCAGCCTTAAAAAAATCAGTAAACACATGATAATCACCATCATATACTAGATACGTAATTACAACTGCGAGCACAACATCTACAGTATAATGCGACCTCGTTAAGATAATCATGGCCATATTGAGCGCATTAATAAAGTAAAAGAAGGCAGGGCTTATAATGCCTTGTCTCCAGAAAATGAGTGTGGCCAGCAAGACAAAGGCGGTGTGTCCACTAAAGACTTTATCATAACAGTTGCCCTTGAAATAGTTGAGCCACCCCATTGCCGTATCACATTTATCGTGTTTTGGAAGAATTGTTACAATTGTTGTTAGCGCGCGTATAACCATAATTAGAAGAAATTTTGCACCAAACTCTTTTACGATTGGAACAGGATTCGGAATAAAAAAGAAAGAGAGCGCAGTCAGCGTAATAATAACATCATTATAGGCTTTGTAATCGTGTAAGTCGGGAACTGTAATATGTAGAAGGTCAAAAATTTTCCCTTTCTGATCGGCCTTGTAAAATTCATCTCCAAGTACTTGAACAAAGTAATTGGAGGCGAATACCAATAGCAGTAAAAAGCCTACCCAGAGCGTATCCCTCATCCTACTTAGATACCCTCTTCTATTTCGGCGAGCCAGTCGCTCCACGACTTAGGGCTTCGCGCATCCCATTTGCGCTGTCGGTCAATATAGAGTGTCATTTGCCGATTGAGTAGTGTCAAGTCAACATGGGTGGGTTTATAGGTACTAAACTCTTCAAGGACTCGGGCAATTTTATGAGGAGTGAAGGAGCCGCATGTATAGATATCCATTTGTAGAAGACACTTTGACTTCGGATGATGTAGAATCCAGGGCGGCGGAGTCTTCCAGAAGTGAAAGGCGATGTGCGAAGTCTGAATCGGAGCCACGGCCGTGAGCCCTTCGTTCCATTTCGGCTCCGAGACATAAAACGCACGCGGCTCACCGAGAAAATTCATGGAGAGGTCGTAGATTAAGTGGTCTAACTTCTTCTTAACACCCTCCATGTCGGCTTTAGAAGGACAGGTCGTCGTTTCAAATCGTACAAGTAAGTGATGGTGTTCAATTGGTGATTTTGGGTGATTTTTGTTCTTACGAGTTCTGTTCTTGGAGACCATTCTATTAAATCTATACATTAAATATAGAATGTCTGGTATGTTCAATCGTGCGGTCAAACAGGTTGGAGCAATTACAGGATTAGCTCGTCGTGGCGTAGTCTACTTTGACTATGATAACGGCGATCTGATTGTGCCTGTACAGGTATCTGGTGCCCCCAATTTTGAGGCGCGTGGAAAGACGGCGGCTGAACTCAAGATGGACTTTGACCGCAAGATTGGCACTTCTAAGACGGGCTACAAGGTACTTGGCTCTATGCCGAATATGGCTAAGAGCATGTTTGGCAAGAAGGGTGGTCGCTCGCGCAAGAATCGCGGACGCAAGGCCAACCGTAAGAATCGCACCCGTCGCGCTTAGTTACCAAACAGTAGCGCAGAGCGGCCCTTTTCGAACTCCAGTGCAGCCCATGTCTCAATATAGACATCAAGAAAAGTGTTGGGTGAGCCTGGTAGCGCCGTCAAAGTAATTAAGAGTGTAGGTCTATCGGCCGTCGTAAAATTAATGGAACCCTCCAATTGCCGTGCAAAGGGAGCAACCCGTCCTACGATGTCACCGAGAGCCCAGTTCATAAAAGAGAGATTATACCCCGAGTCTCTCTCCTCTTTTGCGTGCTGAACAAGTTCATGCCATACAAGAGAATCCCATGATGTCTCTCTGTCACGACCCGCAATAATGAGCGACATTGCGCTATACGCCTGTCCTCCACTCACATCCATTGTATACTGCCAACGTTGATTCGCTTGTAGCGCAGGCTGTGTGCGAAATGTCATAACCATACGAGCAGCAGGATGGTCTGCATCAAGGCGTCGTGTAACATAAGCCGTTCCACTCCGTGTCAGCGGAGCATAATCAATCTGACCCTGTGTAAAATTATTCTCATACTGGCGTTCGAACGGTACTGTTAATACAGTGGCTCGTAGGGTATCCTGCATTTCCCTATCAGTGTAGATATGACGAGTCTCCAATTGGATTGTCGGTGCGGGGATATTCAGGCGACTGAGTGTTGTAAATTCTACTGGACTTGCTCCAGAGGCTGGCACAATCTGGAAAGTTTGGCCATTCCAAGGTGCTGGCTTCGGTCGGCCATCTGAGGCCTCTACGAGATCCTCTAGTTTCCGTAAGACACAGCGTACACGAAAAGACTGCTCGGTTGCACAGATACGAGGAAATCCAGCATCATCGGCATCTTGACATCCTACAAGAGGCAACGCAAGACGCAAGCGGCCAGGCGTCGCATTGTGTTGTATGGCTAAGGCCGACCCGCTGTGAACACCAGTCAGCGCATTCTCCAGAAAAGCGGAGCCTAGCGAACCGCGGCTACGCGAGGTCGCAAAGAGTTCATCGCCACTCCATTCCTGTACGAGAAGTCTGTCTTGAAAAAACTGAATCTTCTCGAAGAGAAAATAAGCGATACCACGTGTATAGCCATAGGTCACACCTGATAAGTCTGTAATGACTGAACTTCTATTTAAAATAGCTTGTGGTGAAGGGAGCCATGTAGGCAGGTCAATCACAAGTGTTGGTTCAATGACTACATCGCCAGCCACTTCAAATTGAAACTCAATCGAGCGACCAAACTCGGTGGCCTGAAGAGGCGGAATACGACGAAGTTCATGAATCACCTGTGCCTGCGATTCATAGCGATTATCGTAGGGAAAGAGTGCTGTGGCATCATCTGAAATAAAATAGGCGTCCTTATTGCCACGTGAGATAAGCTCATATAAGGGACCTTCACTGGTTGCATTACCCGCATTCATCAGCGACTCTTGTCTATGATGAATGAGTTTTTCTATTGCGCATTCACGCGTTACGCCTTGGCGTCACCCTCGGCCTCTTCAACGGGTGCTAGCAGTTTCAATGTAGCTGCTCGCTCAACACGCTTGGGTAGGTCAATTACCGCTTTTCGCCCATATCGAGCAAACCAGAATTCATGATTCGCTTCTTCGCCATCTTTAATCCATGTATCTAAGAATATCTTGGCCTGTTTATAGCCGGGATCCGACACTACAATACCCAGTTCCTGAAGTTTCTTTAACAAGGTCACCGCTTCTTTTACACGCTCAGCCTTTGTCTTATAGACAACCATACTAGCCCTACTGAGTATTCGTTGTATAGACATTTACCGTACTTACATAATACCGACCTTGCGCAATCAGGTCGCGTTGCTCATAACTCGTATAGTTATAGACTGCCGTTGTGAGTGTACTGATAGGAGTTGTATTTCCATAACCCTTCTGTACAGCCAGCGTCTCGGCTTGATAATTGACCCATTGGACACCCGATTGTAGATTTTTGATATACTGATTGAAATCCATTGCGCTCTATCTAAAAGCCTGAAATTCAATTCTATAGAAAGAACGAAATGTGCGGCATCTTTGCCTGTTTCGGTAGTTCACAATGTCCGGACATTGAGGCATGCGTTGCGAAACTTAAGGCGCGTGGTCCTGAAGCGACAGCCATCCTAAAAAAATCTTGTGGAACCCTTGGATTTACTCGTCTTGCCATTAATGGCTTGAATCCCGCTGGAATGCAGCCGTTTACCCGAAATGGCATTACATGGATTTGTAACGGTGAAATCTATAATGCAAAGGCGCTGGCTGAAGAATACAAGATTCCTATGCCCTCAGGCTCAGACTGTGAAGTGCTCGGCCCTCTTTACGAAGTACACCGCGACTCACCTGAGACATTTTTTCGTTCCCTCGATGGAGTCTTTGCCATAATTCTCTACGATGAGCAGCGCGACCTCCTACTTTGGGGTCGTGACCCCTATGGCGTACGTCCACTCTTTGCAGCCTGGCCATCTACAAAGGATGTAAATCTCTCAGGAGTAAAGGACTTCTGTGCGCTTACACTGAAACTGAATATGTATGGTCACCCTACGAATAGCCTTGTACTTGCAAGCGAGCGCAAAGCCATTCCTTCATCCCACTCCAATATAATGCAATTCTCTCCAGGTCACTGGGCCTCTGTGCATGCATCAGATGCCTCTAACTTCTACATGACCGCCTATCATATTAGTCCTTGGCTAAAGAATCCTTCGTACAGTCCAGCTAATTCAAAGGGTCCTCTTGCTGCTGCGAATGCGGTGCGTTTCGCATTAGAAGAAGCTGTAAAGAAACGTCTACTTACAGAGCGGCCGTGTGCGGCTTTACTAAGTGGCGGAATTGATAGTAGTCTGATTGCTGCCTTAGTACAGAAAAATCTGAAAGGCCTGGGGCTTCCACCTTTAAAGACCTTCAGTATTGGAATGCCTGGTAGTACAGATCTCAAATATGCGAGGATAGTTGCGGACCATATTGGCTCAGAGCATACTGAAGTTATTCTTACTGCTGATGATTTCTTCGCAGCCATTCCTCAAGTTATCCGCGATATAGAGTCCTATGATATTACATCAGTACGGGCCAGTGTAGGGAATTGGCTGGTCTCCAGAGCAATCCGAGAGCAGACAAACTGTAAAGTCGTTTTCAATGGTGATGGAAGCGATGAAGTCTTTGGCTCTTATCTCTATTTCTACAAGGCACCGAATGAGCAGGCGTTTGAGGCGGAAGTCGACAGACTTCTTAAAGAGATACACTACTACGATGTTTTGCGTAGTGACCGTACTATTAGTCTACATGGGCTTGAGCCGAGAACACCTTTTCTAGACAAGCAATTCGTCGCAGTGGCGAGGTCCGTTGCAACGGTTTGGCGACGACCTGTAAAGGGGTCACAGGTTGAGAAGTGGATTCTACGAAAGGCCTTTGAAGGAACAGACCTTCTACCTAACGAGGTTCTCTGGCGTCAAAAGGAGGCATTTAGCGATGGAGTCAGTAGCCAAGAAAAAAGTTGGTTTGAGGAGATTCAAGAGCGTGTTGAACCGTGTCTGCCTGAAAACTGGAAGGAAAAGGCGCTTAACATTAAGTATTTAACGCCGACCACTGCCGAGGCGTATTTTTACAGAACTCTCTACGAGTCTTTTTACGGAACGGAGTCAATTGAGACAGTGATTCCCGCCTTCTGGATGCCGCGTTGGTCTCCTGGTATCACGGACCCATCTGCGAGAAAACTTGCACATTACGGCACTGCAAGCTCCTCTTGAACCTGTGAATTACCACGAGACTTTGGAAAATGTCCGTATTCTTGCTCATAGGTGAGTTCACCTGTAGGTACTATCATATTTACACAAAAGGTTAGCCCTAGCATGATAAATCCTAGAATAATCACATTTGGTATAAACAGTGCTCCGCCAATCAGAAGAAGACTTACACTAAAGGAATAATAGTAAACTAGCATTCTTACTGTCTTGCTCATTGGATCTCTGGCTGAGAACGTAGACATTATACTTGAATATAAATAGCCTAAAGCGAATATTCAAATTTGACTGGCGTTTCCCGTATACTCTATGAGCATAAACTCATGCAGTGTAAAGGTCGCTATACAAAGGAAAAGAATGGTCTTAAATTTCCAACAAAGGGATTCTACTTTACTGAGAAACGATGTGGAGAAATTGTTGTAGAGGATGAACTCTGCAATGAATGTCTTGAAAAGAGAAAAAAGACTGTTGTCAAAAATGGATTAAACTATACACCAAAGTATCAACAATATAGTTTTCAAGGTAAAGTGGATGAAGACTACTATGAGAATAGTTGGATCTATGGATCACTGCGCTATCTAAAATGGGCTGAGATAGATGGAAATACTCTTGGACCAAAGGAACTTGCTGTGGCAGAAGCAGCACAAAGAATTGCACGAGGAACCTTAGAGATGAAGACAAAGGCTCCAAAGACAGAGGCTAAAAAGCTAGCACATCCTAAGAAAAATGGGACCGTGGTTTCTACCCCTTCAGGGCCCACCGAACCCGTTGCCACCGCTGCGCCCCCAATCATTGCTACTCCTACTCCCACTCCTCCTGTGGTTGAGCAAAAACCAAAGCCAGTGCCCAAGCCAAAGAAGGTTGTAAAGAAGACTGCGCCCGTGGCTGTGGTCCAAGTTGCCAAGGCAGTCGAAGTGGCCGAGGAGCCTCTTGAGGCCATTGAAGTCATTAAGATTCAGTTGGTGCCAAAGACAATTTCAGACAAATCTTACTGGTATGATTCAACTAAGGATAAAGTCTACGAAAAGACAAAGGATGGTGCTATTGGAAAGTATCTTGGCCGATACGATTCGCGCGAGCAGACGCTTGTGAGTTTTCCGGACTCCGATGTAGAATGAGTGATGCGAAGCAATGCCCATGGTGTCAGCGTTGGTGTCTGAAAGACAATGCGTGTGATTATATTTTTGCCTGTGGTCTGGAGACAAAGGGAACTTTTGTAGTAGGCGCAGGATGTGGCCGTTCATGGTGTTGGCGCTGTGGACTCAAATATTGTTCACCCTATTATGACCCAACTACAGGTCAAAGGCTCCCTACGGCTAAAGATAGCCACGGAGACTGTTGTCTTCATGAATCTGGTTTCAAACAGGAGGACTATTGTCCTGGTGGACATAGTGGACATTGTGGGCAACGCTGGTAGAGATTTCTTTTACCATTATAGATGGCTACGAGAAAGTTCAAAGCCTCAGACTATATAGTGGCAATACCCTCCTATAAAAGAGCAGAGACTCTTAAGGAAAAAACACTTGCAACTCTTAAAAAATATAGCATACCCGCTTCAAAAATCTATATTTTTGTAGCTAATAAAGAAGAGGAAATACTTTATAAAGAGACAATTCCTAAAGAACTCTATTTTAAAATAGTTGTAGGTGTAAAGGGTGTCAAAGAAGTGCGAAATTTTATTACTGGTTATTTTCCAAAGGGAAAAGCACTTGTGTGTATGGATGATGATGTAAAGGGTTTTATAGAATATGATGAAAAGCAGAAGCGACATGAAAAACCACTTGTATCTTTAAAAAATGTAATTACTCGTGGATTTACAGAATGTAGAAAACATGGATGTCGTCATTGGGGTATTTACGCTTCTGCAAATGGATTTTTTATGAAACCAACAGTTTCTACAGATTTGAAATTCATTGTAGGGTGTTTCTATGGAATTATAAATCCTGGATTAAAAGAACTTACACTGGCTATCAGTGAAAAAGATGACTATTATCGTTCTCTTCGTATGTATGAGCTTGATAAATGTCTAATTCGCCTAAATTTTATCGCTCCAAAGACTGCTTATTACAAGGAACCAGGCGGAATGCAAGAGGAGACTCAGAGAAAAGAAAAACAGAAAATGGCGGTTCAGTTTTTATTAAAAGAATATCCTGATTGGGTTAAGATGAATCCGAGTCGCAAATCTGGATTTGTAGAGATTCGTTTGAAAGACTCTAAGCATGTCTAACAATACGAATAAGTCCTTGTTCGCACAAAGTTAGAAGTTGATGCCGAGGACCAATCTCTTTTAGTTGAGCACAACTATATCCTAAACTAATTGCCAACCTACAAACTACATCAACTGGTACTTCAATGCCGTTGAGCGCAATCAATGCCATGACAACACAATTCATGCGTATTAGACCATTGCCAGATAGACCAGCCGCACGAAATATTTGATTCAATTGATTCTCATCTTGAAAATCAATTACATTATTGACTACAAATGTATTTGCCCAGTTATCATGCTGGCGCGCTCGCTTCATCTTATCTCCAGGAGCAAAGATTGCATCCATGATTGCTTTATACTTGATACTTTTTTATCAAAGTAAATTCATATTTCAATTTTTTTTTATATCTGAAACACCTAAACCATCCCAACTAAATACACTCACTATGGATTCCATTCGTACTGAGTTTATTACAGAGGCCATTAAGAATAATCAAGTCGTCCGCTTTGCAAAGTTTGGTGATGGTGAGTATGCCTGCTCCCTTGGTCAGCAAGGAGCCAATTGCGATGGCGATGTCTATTTCCCTGAACTGAGTCGAGCCCTCAATGAGGCCTTTCTTATTCTAGCACAGGCTCCCAATACCTACCTAGGTATGTGGCACGACGAGCCTGCCGTTCGATTCTATGAGAAACTTCTAGAGGACCGCACTGGAAAAACACAGGTGCCTTGGGTTGATTATCATCTACTTCTAAGAAGCGCACATCGGCATCGTGCAGATGATTATGAAAGGGCACAGACAAAAGTTATGTACAATTTTGTCGAAGCCATTCGCAACTCCCCTCGCAAAAAAATCTATGTCTGTAATCATAAGAATGCGCGACTTTGCCAAGTGTTCGAAGCAGAGCATGTACAGATTCCTGAAAATTGTTGGGTTTTAAAATATCAGCAAATCTTTGAAGAGATTCTGCGTATAGCTTCACCTGATGCCATTGTTCTGTTTTCAGGAGGTCTCTGTTCAAAAGTCGCAATTGCAGACCTCAGTCGTCATGCTCCTACAGTTACATGTCTTGACATTGGATCTTCTTTTGATTGCTTAGCTCGTGGAGCAGCTTCGCGCTCCTATCAATTTAATTTTTTTGAAGAAGTTGATTATTATAAGGGACTCCTGCCCGTAAACTGGATTCAAACAACCCCTTCACAGTAAAAGAGAATCTCAGATATTTTTATTTTTAATTTTAATTTTATGTTTTCGCTCAGATGTCATCATACCAGTCATTGATGAGACCTGAGACAGGGTCACGTCGCACCTCCAGATTCTTATAGACTGGGCATGGGAAACCAGTCTGGCGCTTCATAGCCTCAAGAACTGCGCTAGTACCGAAGAAGTCATGGCCAATCACCTTACCACGGATGCCGTGGGCTAGAGTACAGCAGAAGACACCCTCCATATCAATGATGTGGCCCTTGTCAAGCACAAGATTGTAGACTGTGCTAATAGGCATCGCCGCATCCCCTACAGTATCCCTGCCCGTCACCCAAGTACCATCCTTGATGTTCATGTAGGGATGATAGGGCGTAAGAAGACAGACGCCCTCCTTTCCCTGAACCCTACTCATCATCTGCATAGGGTTCTTCGAGCCGCACGTGACAAAGACCTCAACCTTTGCCTTACCCTGCATCGTCCAGACAAAGTCACCAGGATGAACCTCTGAAATTGCCTTACGGAAATACACCTGCTGTACAGGGTCCCATGCCATAATCCGCACATGACCTGCGAAACAGCCACCGTTATAGGCCGCCTGAGATGCAGCAGTCATGTAGGCCTGTGTATTCTGACGAACACTTGTAACTTGTGCCAGTGTCATGCCCTGCTTATAGCCACTCGGCTCAGGAGGCACAAGACTGATGAACTTCTCCTCACCATCCGCAACGATGGCCTCAAAGAGTGGATGCTTACCGTGTAGCAGGCTGCCAGGGTCCTTGAAATTTAGACGACAACTGCGCTGTAGAACTGTGCGTAGATAGGAGCGAGAGTAGTGTGCGCCCCATCGCTGCCAGTAGTGTGGAGCCATGCCAATCTGACCTTCACTGGAATCATCTGACTTGACATCCAGAAGAAAGGCCTTCGTCTGAGGGCATGTGCTAGTTGCCATCTTTGCCTCCAGGGTCATAAGAGTATCAGCTGCGATATCAGTCTTGCGTGCCTCTGAAAACTGAATTGCCATCTGGAGCAGGTCTGTGTAGAGCTTACGCGCCTTGACAAAGTCACTTGACATTCCAACAGGAGCCACAGGTGTTCCGCTGTTCGCACTCACCTCGATTGCCGAGCCTGCGAGAACAGGAAAGAAGAAGTCGCGCGGGTGTCCAATGGAAAGGAGACCCGTGTTCATCTTTGTCTCCGTACCGTTCACCTTAATGGAGAGTTCCGCATTGCGGCAGCCAGAGGCGGCGGCCGTTGCGATGAAGTTGATGAAGACTGTACCAACCATGCTGACATCTGGAATGAAGCCAAAGATACCACCGCCCATCTCCGCAAGCTTGATGAGCAGAGCACTATCAAGAGAGTAGCCGAGGCCGAAGGTAGAGAAGTTCCACTGGTTCCGCATGGGGATACGAGACAGGGCTGGAACTGTGCCACTAGGGCTCGGCTTCACTGTCTCTGCTCCGTCCGTCAGTAGCGCAGCAATGATGTTGCGACCTGCCATCTCAGGACGGTTCGCGATGCTCATCATCTCGCGTACGGCTGCCTCGATATTGGTCATAGCATCTGGCTTGATAGTCGCGAGTCGCGCCTTCAGAGTTGCCTTTCCTACAGCGTTCATCTGTGTCGGCTCCATGACAATCTTCGCAGTACTACTGAAAGAGACAAGCGCAATGCTGTCATTCTCCGTCATCATTGCGGATGCCGTGTTGACTGTATGATAGACGAGGTCCATACGAGTGAAGAGTGACTCATTTGACTCAGGGTCTGCAAGTTCAGCCATAGAGCCTGAATTATCAAGACCAAGGATATAGACAGTACCCTGACGCGGGCACATAGGGTCAGATGCAATTTGTATATGAAGAAAGGTCTTACCACTCTCCTCTAGCATATCCGCTGTACAGACTACTGCACCATCCTTGAAAGGCGGTGTCGGATTCTGTGGAGGAGGAGCAGGATTTGCAGCACGGTATGTCTGAATCTCTTCGTAAAGAGCACGATTCAGAATAAAGTGCGGAAGAAGAGGTCCGCGGCATGTTGGACAGGAGTCCTGCGGAGGACGATGCATGTCACGATCGCCGCGCTGCCACTCAACGATAGCACGCTCCTCAAAGATGTGTCCCTGATCGCAACCGATGACAGGGCGTGTCATGATCTCGCCAGTGATGGGGCAGAAGAAGTTGGGATTAATGGATGCCATGGTTGCTTATTGCTTGTACCTTTTTATGGACCAAAAAAAGTTTTCAAATTTTTACACTTCTCTTTCTAACTCCAATTTACCCATAGAAATTCATCTCCAGGCATAAACTCTGTGTCAGGAAAGAAGACCTGTAGCTTTCGAATCACTTCAGGAAGATAAGTGATTGGAATGGGGCCAGGATCATATCGGTTCAGATTACCATTAGGCATACGCTGAATGGGTCCAGAATACTGTCCAATAGGAAAGTGAATCTTCTTCTGACCAAGGGCCGCGTACTTCAAAATACCTTGTCCAACATACTTGATAAAGATATTCGTCTCGTTTTCAATAATGGCATCCGCATAGTCCTTGCCCATCTGGTGAAGAGTTTCACGGGTATACTTTGACATTTCTACTGATTTAAAAAAAATAAGTAAAAGGTTCAAATTTTTAGTGATTATTACGCATGCGCACCTGACATGAGAGCATGAAGCCGCTCACGAACTGTGTTATACATTGGATCATCCAATTGAAGACGTAGAGCAGCCATGGGTGTCAGAACCTCAACTGGCTTCTCCTGAAGCACCTTAAAGAGTGAAGGTGACCAGCCACTCAGCATGATGACACCTTCTTGGTCGGCGCTTGCATGGAAGTCCTTGTACTCTGCACGAAGGTTCCAGATGACAATGCGAGGCGGCACAAAAGGCTGGCCCCACATATCCTCGCCAGCACGGCGCCACGCCTCGCGAATCATCTCGATATGCGTCTGCCAAGGCGCTGTCTTGACTACATTGCGGTATGAGTGACCCGTCCAGAAACTTGTCTTATCTGAGCCACATGCCTGGTCAAAACCCATGTCAGTGAAGACAATGAGGTCCTTAGGAATCTGCTCAGGACGAAGACGCCGCTCCTTGACATCTACGAGAACAAGATCCATTGCCTTCTGAAAGTCCGTGCTCAGTCCTTGCCCCACACTGCCGAGAGCAGCCACTCGGTCAATGATTGTCTGATCAGCACGCATCTGGTGCCACTTTGGCTCGGAGTCAAAGGTGAGGAATTTATTGGTGCCGCTCACCTCGGCAATTAGGAGACCAAGGGCCATGGAGACTAGCTTCGGAACACCATCCATGGACCCACTGAAGTCGCAGAGTGCAATGCAGTCGCGGAGAGCACCTGAAGCGCGAGCCTTCTCTACAAAGCCCCGCCACTGACCGAGGACAAGGTCATGCTGACCCTGTGAAAGGTTTGGTGCCTCTCCATAGTACTGGTCATAGCGGTACGATTCCAGAATCTTCTTGACGACCTCGTGCGGGTAGACCGTGTCAGCGCCCTTGAGCGTAACC
>Ga0208106_1000262_pt1 | contig 19165 bp, 18 predicted proteins | sample CryBogCBE25Jul08_FD_184577 | JGI IMG/M metagenome (GOLD analysis project Ga0208106, IMG submission 184577) | Freshwater microbial communities from Crystal Bog, Wisconsin, USA - CBE25Jul08 (SPAdes) | ecosystem: Environmental > Aquatic > Freshwater > Lake | place: Crystal Bog, Wisconsin, USA...
TTCTTTAAACTCGTCTGTGAATTTGAATTGTTCAAGGTTTTGTAATGACATAGAGGTTGTTTTTCCCCTAAAACTGTAAAGCTATATCCGTATAAGACCTTTGATGCTCTCTTAAATTTTCTGCGAGAAAACCTAAAGTAACTGCAGCAAACAGCATTACAAACTCAATAATGTATTCAGCCCATTTCTTTTTATGTGTAGGGTGATGTGGGTGATGTACTTCCATTATTTATATTCTTTATTAATTAAATCAATTGATTTTTTTGCATAAACAGTCATAGAGTCTATATTCATAATGTATATATCACTACACAATTTCAATATAGAAAATTGATAATTTAATTTTGTAGCTGTTTTCTCATCAATCCTCTTAATCCCCAATTTACTAGTTATATCTAACGAAGGGAACCTTAGTTGCTTGTCAAGGAGTGCATGTTCGGTGTAATTAGGAAATTCAGCTATAATAACTTTATCCGCATCACCTTCAATTTGTTCCATATCTTTTAAATCATTCTTAAAAAAATTAAATTTAGAGATATAGTAATTAAGCTCCGTATTTTCTTTTTCTGTAAAGTAGCCTTTTGCATCTGCTTCATTTCTACTTTTCTCATTAGGATTAAAATGCCACCACCATATAGTCCTTAATAAAAGACTATAATATATTTTTTGGTCAACTTTAGAGTGATCAGAATTGTTTAACAAAATTAAACTGTCACAGTTTATAATTTTTTCTTGACCAAAGTTTTTGTGAAACTCAAATTGTTTAAGATCAGCTTGAAGGTCTTTTGCTACTGTTTGCAGGAGCTCTTTCTTTTTTTCTTTTTCAGAAATATGTTCTCTAACATTTTCTGCAAAGAATCCTAGTGTAACAGCGGTGAATAACATCACAAACTCAATGATATATTCTGACCATTTCTTTTTATGCGTAGGATGATGTGGGTGATGTACTTCCATATTGAGTAATTTTTCTAAAAATAATATATATAATCTAACATTTAATCAGGTTCCGATAATTCCACCCCTTCACCTCCATTCACCCCTGTTTTCCCTCTAATAACACAAAACTTGGCCCAAACTTGGCAAGAACTTACCCCAAACAAAAAGGGTCTACGCTTTTAACAGCATAAACCCTTGATAATGTTGCCTTTCGGCTGTGGGCCCACCTGGGCATGATCCAGGGACCCCCTGATTATGAGTTCCAAAATGATTGATTACCCCTGTTTACTTGTTTTATCATATTCTTTCAAAAGCCTTTACAGGACTGCATTGTAGAAGAATTTACCTTTCTTTTGCTAACACCTGAAAAGCTATTTTATTCACCATTGTATGCAAATTGTATGCAAATTTTTGACAGATATGAAACCAACAATTACTTTAATTCTTGATACCCGGAGCACTAAAACAAATGGGTATCCTGTCAAACTTAGAATCACCTTTTTAAGACAACAGAAGTACTATCCCATTAAGATTGATCTTTCAGAAGAAGATTTTATGCTGGTACAGAACCCAAGCAAAATACCGAAGGGCACAGATGTCACCAGAAAAAGGCAGATAAAGGACTGGAAGCTATCTTGTGATGCAGCTGAGGTGAAAGCGACTGAGATAATTAACAAACTAGACTATTTTAGTTTCAGAAGTTTTGAATGTAAACTGAATAACAAGCACTACTCTACGCAAAATATCTATGATTGGTATACAAGTACTATAGAAAAATATAAAGCAAACGGTCAAATTGGTACAGCTAGTAGTTATGCATCAAGTATGCATAGCTTAAAAGATTTCAGCAGCAAGTTAATTTTTAGAGACGTGACAGTAGGATTTCTGCAAGACTACGAGAAATGGCTACTAGCTGAAGGAAAATCAATTACAACTGTTGGTGTTTATTTGCGGCCACTACGTGCAATCCTGAATCAAGCAATTGAAGAAGGCATCATTACTAGAGAAAACAATTATCCGTTTAGTAAACGCAAGTATCAAATCCCGTCTGGAAAGAATATTAAGAAGGCATTGACTAAAGAGGAAATCATTAAGATATTTCAATACAAAGGGATCCCAGGTACTTGGTGGGAGAAAGCAAGAGATGTTTTTATTTTCAGCTACTTAGCTAGTGGCATTAATATGAAAGATATCGCTCTTCTTAAATATCAAAATATCGATGGTGATTTCATCAGATTTAGTAGAGCTAAAACTCAAGGTACAAACCGCTCAGGAACTAAACCTATTTCTATTAATATTTCTAATGAAATCAAACTTATCCTAAATCGTTGGAAGGGACCAACCGCTAAGCCAAATGATTATCTTTTTCAAGTTATAGAACCAGACAGCAATCCTTTACGTCAAAGTGTTTTGATCAAGCAATTCACTAGAATGACAAATACTTACCTGAAGTTGATTTGTATTGATCTGGAAATAAACAAACCAGTCACCACCTACTTCGCCAGACATAGCTTTGCAACTATACTTCGTAGAGGTGGAGCAAGTACCGCCTTCATTAGCGAATCACTGGGCCATTCCAAGGAAGAAACCACAGCAAGCTATCTGGATAGTTTTGATGATGAATCTAAAAAAGAAATGCAGACGCTGCTGACCAGCTTTATAAACTAGGAAACATAAGATCTGAATGATGCAGAGACAACAACTAGTCTACTCAATGCTTTTCGCTGTATTTGAATTAATCCACTCACTTACAAATTAAGCTACCAACTGTATAAGGAGCTTTGCTCCTATTTCTTGGTAATTTCTATAGCACTACCCATCACTCTTTGTGCTTTAAGTTTCACATTTGGGGGCTAGGATTAGTAATGTTTTCACATAAGCATCGAAGTTTTTTCTACAAAATCACATTTCTGCTTCTCTATTACTAGCCAATTCACACTTAATTCGTTCCACTAAAAGAAATTGTTTAAATGTTCGAAAAGTAAAATGGGTTTTTTGTGGCGGGTTTTGTATACATATTATAGTTAGCTAGGGTATTTTTTCTGGGTAGTTTTTACTGAACTTACTTAAATATCTACCCAGAAACGAAGCTATTTCTAGATGATTTTCAATATCAAATATTTTAAAATGAGATATAAATATTCGTACTTTTAAATATGAGGCGCATCTGATGCGACTCCCCAACTTTCTGAGCTATTACTATCTGGAAGTAATTTACCTCACATTTTAAAAGCGAATTCCATATGACATTACTAGAGGAGTTGCATTACAAAATAGATCTAGAAGACTGGGATATAAAAGACGAGGATGTTATCAACAAGGAGTACCAAAATTTGAATGGCAAATTAGCCGATAGTGGTGAGCATGAATTGATTAAGCTTAGTGAGAAAGAACGAGAAGTGTTTGCTTTCAGCAAAACACCTGGGGGATTAAAATGGAAGCTTTCAGGAACTAAAACAATGGATGGTGGAACTCAAGTACCTATGGAATGGCCAGATATAAAGACTTGGGGAGGAGAAGATTTTGAGTATATATACAAAATGTTTCTGCAACTTAAAAACACATATGCAAGAACAGAATTTGGACTTATCCTTTATTTTAATGGGAAGCTAAAACCAAATGAATGCAAGACACTTTTTAACGATCTAATAGTCTTAAGTAAAAAGTATTATAATGGAATAAAAGGAAAGGAAAAAGCCAGTTACTATGCAGTTCATTTTTACAACAGTCTTGCCATTGCATTAAAAATAGCATATTACAAAAGAAAGGCACCTGGATTTACAAATGAAATGCATTCTGCGTTGCAACTAGCAGAAGAAATTCATAAGGAATGGGATCAAGCAGGCAAGTATCTTCTTCGCACTGTTATAGATTTAACTGATTTAGTTCTTCAATATATTACAATATCTATAGAAGTAGTTGATCTAAAAGGTTTTTTTGATAGAAATAATAAAGCAGCATATGAAATAGTGAAAACCTATACTTGGGGTGGAATATATATTATCGATGAAAACATCAAACTTGCTGGCTTTTTGAATTTACACACAAGGGATTTAATTAAATTGAAAGCTGAATTATATGAAAAGCTTGCAGAGGAAAGAAAGGTTGGAGACTTAGCGATAATAACATTTAACGAAACTGCACTAAGGCTCTTTAAGGAGATTGACGATAAGGAAAACATCGAAAGAATGGAAGAAGTTTTTAGAAAATCTAAAACCGAGGGAAATTACGGGCAGGTTTCATCAGAACTTGAAAAAGAAGAGTCTGAAAGAATAGGAGCAATAATTCAAAAAGAGATAGCTGAAAAAAACGAGGAACAAATCTTGGAACTTATCGCAAATTGCCCGATGTTTTCAACGTTAGAAACAATAGAGAAAATGGCTGAAGATTGGAAGAAAAATGCCGTTTTATCTTTTATGGTTGGGGCTAATATTTCTGATAAGTTTGGAAATACAATTGCTAGGTATCCTGGAAACTCAGATGAATGGGCATTTATGCAATCATACAATTTACAATTTCAAATTGGAATTCAAACATTAGTTTATTTCTTTATTAATGCTTTTAAAGCCGGCAAGATAAATGAAGCTGGAATAGTTACATTTTTAGAGAACTCGTGGATGGGCGAAGCAATTATTAGAAATTATAATAATCAACAGACTTCTATTATACCTCTCGATACAGTAAAACCAGCTATCAAGAACTTGATGACCGAACTAAATACATGGAAAAATGAAGAAGGATATGTTCCAAATTTTATTCTTGCAATTGATTCACTTACACTTAAGATAGAGGCGTTACTTCGTTACTTCTGTGATCGATTAAGAATAAGCACATTTAAGTTGAGAGACGACGGTTTAGTTATGGAAAGAAATTTGGACGAGATACTAGCCTCTCTTGAACACAAATCTTTCAATACAAATTTTGTCGAAGAAGATAGAAAATATATAAAGTTTGTTTTATCAGAAAAGGCAGGTGAAAATCTACGTAATAAAGTCGCACATGGCTTAATGGATAATTTTGAATTCTCGATAGACAAAGTAGTTTTAACATTTTCAATCATTTTGAGGTTAACTAAATATAAGTTTCAACACAATGAAAAAGCTACAGAATAAACAAAGGCTTGATTCAGTAAAACCAAATAAAAACTGGTGCATCGACTTGCCAAAAAGTTTTAATCAATATCCAATAGGTGGATTTAGCAACTACGTCACTGAAATTGGGTTAATTAGCCTAGCACAAAGATCTTTGAGTATATCTATTCTGGATAAAACTACAGTCAAGGACAAGAACTGAAACTTGAATGAATTTGATGCCCCAAATAAATGTATATCAAAAGCAAAGCTGAACATTGAAACTTCAGCTATTTGCTTCTATCAAGGTAGTTCGCGTTCAACTAATATAGCACAATGGGGTTATATTAATTGTTTAGCTAAATTGGAATAGCAACTAAGTTTAATACAGGTGTTAATATATCTATATCAACATTTGGGCTTTCTATTGTTACAATCAAGCTATAGCGGATACTATTTTCATAACGCATCAAACGCTTACTGCTTTTCCACCATCCACCAATAGGATAAACGGCAATTTTATTACGAACTGCTAAATCGGCTGCAGAACCATGCCATAAATCCTTGTGAATTGATCCTCTATTTCGAACATCATCTCCTAAAACCCAATGCTCACCTCCCTCGGAAACATATCCTTCTTGTCGCATGTCTTTACTTACTCGTCCTTTAAAACTTTCAATACGCTCACCTCTATCGATTAGTTTAAACCGAAGATTGTGACTACAATAACTAGCAGCAATATTATAATTTCTTGTACCTGGTTTTGGCTCAATAAAATATGACAGTGTCACTTTCAGTGTCACTTGCTGTGCTAGCATTTCTTCTAAAACCTGACTTGGCCATGGAAGTTCGAAAAGATGAAATTTATCCGTAACGATTCGACCATCTGCTTTTTTTTTAAATGGCTTAAGAACACGTTCTGCGATAAGTGACATTGAATTGTTAGCACTATAAAGTGCACTCTGCATATTTGGAATACCATAGCCTACTCTACGTAATAATTGTATTTGCTCATCTGTTGTCAAATTCCAAATTTGGCGATTATTCAACATAGTACTAGTCCAGTTTGCAGAATGTATAATCAATGCCCTAATAGTCTCAGGCCATAAATTTGGGTATGCAACATATAATTCAGCTGCAAACTTAGAAGCAAGTGCTGTTGCGCCGCTAGTATCGCCAAACAATTTAAAGTTACTTCGACCAATTCCCCCTTTTGAAATACTCAATACTTGTAATTCATCTTGGTCATGAATGTTGTCATTAAAAATTGCATGATTGCCAGACTCCATCACAATATCTGGCTTTTTGCACCATTCTTTTAACCAACTAATTGATGTTGTATTACATGCAGCCATATCTCCTCTTCTTGCCAAAGCAACTGAGGTTGGGAATGTTGCAAGATCTAAGGTGTCTTTAAGTGTATATCCACCTACTGTAATTGCATTAAAAGCTTGCGCAGGGTCTTCTATTGAACAATCATCATTTACTAGTGGAAAATTAATACGGTCTTCAAATGGAACATTGCCTGAAGAAATCATCATCAGATTATTTTCGTTGGGTTCTTCAACAGATCCAAATAAAAGTTGATCTACAGCAGAAGACCAGGACGAAGGCCTACCAGCATGTTGAACTTTATCTGTAGTAATAGCCATGCAAATAATTCTCTTATTTTGAGGATTCATTATTACTGCTCGTGATACAGCTTCAATTGTAACTGCACCATATAATTCTGGTGAATGAGGCTGAGCTCGCTCGATAAGCTTAATGCTTTCTAATTTATGATAAATTCGAACTCTTCTTATATCGCCTAATAATGGAGTAAGATCCCCATATATTGCTAGACCCGCCATAGGCGTACCATGTCCTGTACCTTGTGAAGTATCAGTATTTGACCAACCCGGATTGACTGAACCCATATTATTGGGTGATATAATGTCTTCCAAAAGAGGATGGCCACGATTAACCCCAGTGTCTAAAAGACAAATGGAAATAGTTGATGGATTCGTAAGATTATCAACTCGATGCCTTAAATCAAGAACCCATGCATCTTGCCCTGCAAGATCTAGATTGGTAAAGAAATCTGCAGTTTCTCTTGGTTTACGAAGTTCAGATAGACGATCAAAATAAAGAATACTTCCTGCTAATTGAACTGCAGTAGCACGAATCAAAAAAACAAAATGCTCAGGGAATTGTAAAAGATTTGTGCCAACTTGGATTCCTACCTCAGTCAAACTGTTACGAATTCCTTGAATATTTTCAACATTTTCGTTTGCTAAATTTCTACTAAGCCATACTTCCCACCAAAGCTGTTCATTCTGCTCTGGGAATTCAAGTTCAGGTTCCTGCCAAAAACTTTCAAGCGTAGCAGCTCGTATCTTGTCAATATTTGCAATTAAAGATTGATTTTTAGGATTGCCTGTTTCAGTAAGAGGGCCGTTTATATAAGCTTCTGCCTTTATTAAAAACCTTGAAATCGCTGCTGTATTTAAATAAACGGTTGCTTCAAAATAAAATCCTTCATTGGGATTGCCATTAACAAACCGTTTTTGATAAGAAGCCAATCTTATATCATGGTTTGCATCATCAAATTTTTCAAGATCCAAATCAAATCCCGGAGGTGATTGAAAGGTAACGTATACAAACTGTCCATCACCTAATAATCCAAATTCTTCAACAGCTTCATTAAATTCCAGACGAACTTTTGTGCCTTGTTCATTTCGATTTAAACCCGGTCGTATTATTATGCCTCTCCCTGTTTGATTACTTGTGTATGCTAAAGTCTGTGTTCGTCCCTGAAGGATTACGTGTTCTCTTGTAAAAATTGGCATTAATTAAAAGGATATTTACGGAGCTGCACGTAGGCAAGCAATTTTTCGTCTGTAACTTCAGACTCCCCGTATACAAGCATTTCCTTTACAATGTCCTCACAAATACGGTGGATATCAGCATAACTTAATCCTACCGATTTTTCAGACACCTTTTCAAAATTAACTTGTTTTGAAAAAGGGAATCTTTGCAACTCCTGGTGAAACAATTTGAGTATTTGATCCCTTTCTGGCAGCTCGAAACGAATTATATCGTCGAACCGACGGAAAAGCGCAAAATCAAGTTGCTCGGGGAGGTTAGTAGCAGCTATGATGAGGCTTTGTGAACTGTCGTTCTCAATGTGTAACAAAAAACTATTGAGCACACGTTTAATCTCTCCAACGTCATTATTTTGATTGCGATTAGTTCCAATGCTATCAAATTCATCAAATAAATAAACGGCCTTGAATTGGTGCATTGCATCAAAAATCAACCTTAACTTTCCAATAGAATCACCCATGTATCTACTGATCAAGCCATCCAGTCGAATTACAAATAGTGGTAGACCTAATTCTGCGGCAATTACACTTGCTGTCAATGTTTTACCACAACCAGGAGGGCCTACAAATAATAATTTTTTTCTTGGCGTTAAATTATGCTCCATTAAGAGCTCTAATTTTCTCTGTTCATCTAAGATCCGGCGAATACTTTTTTTCTGGTAAGTAGAAAAAACTAAATCCTTCATCCGCATTTCAGGCTCTACCAAACTAAGAAGATCATTAAGTTCTTTTTGTGAAGGGCTTAATGGCATTGATCTTACAACTCCTTGCATTTTGGATTTCTCCGTTTTTGATCGGTCAATGAGATTTTTTAACTCATCAGCTAGCGTAGAATGGCCCATCCGAGCTTCTGAAGCAGCAATTTGCATTGCAGTAGAGTAAAATCGTGCATCATCACCTTCAGTAAATGCTTTTATTAAAGATTTTATTTGATCAGCAGCAGCCATAGTTTGACAAAGTTACTCAAATTTGAATCAGGCTTTTCTAGAGGAGGGGGTAAAAGGATCAAATGCCTAATGCCTTATAAATATATATAATTTATTACAACTTATTATAAACGTTTTATTAGGCTTTTATATTGTATGAAAACCAATTAAAACATTTGCAAATTGAACTTGTATCATCAATTCAAAACCAGCAAAGTATTTAATAATTGCCAATACACTGGTAAGTCTTAAGCTCTTCAAAGCAAGTTTAACGTCTTACATTTTCTATAAAAGTTATAAATTTCTCTACTTCAACTTGTTTCCAAAATTGTAACTTCATCCAGTGCCCATTTTTTTTGAAATTTTGTGTAGTATTTTGAGAACTTTTTTCTAACTCAAATTAAAGTGCTTAAAATTTTAAAATTACAATAGTCATTTAAACTAAATGAGTACTTTTTAAATAAGAAAAAGCTACCAAATTAAAAGTACTTGTTATTAAAAGAATTATATGCAACCAATAACAAAAAATGATTTATTATTAATAAACGATTTAAGATCAAGAATTTATACTGGGTATACATTAACTTCTAATACAACGATACAAGAACAACAACAACTTATTATTATCAAAAATAAGTTGAGAGATATTTCTAATTATTTTGCAAATAAATACAATGGGGCTTATGGGCCATTTGAAGTGAGTGTTTCTTCAGGAAATCCTATTACTCAACGTAATACTTTTAATAATGTATGGGCGGGTTTATTTAAAGGTGCTACAAATAAACAATACGCTGCTCAGGTTAGTTTTGTAATGAATCGGCAAGATGCCTGTTTAGATGTTGGCTTTTATTTTGGAAGAGCCTCCGGCAGAAGTTTTGCTGATGATGAAAGAACAATACTTGAAACACAATTGAGAAATTTAGGCACTTCACTTTCTGATACTATTAACAATGATGATTTGTTCCATAGAAGATATGACTCATTATTTGATTTTGGATTTAAAGCTTATTCTAGAGGCCAAGAGGTTAATCAAGAAGAATGGATAAATACAATTCGAGTTCACACAGAAAATTCTCAAATAATAGCAAAGATTTATCCTAACGATTTTGATGTAATTGAAAATTCAACAATAGATTCTTTTGTATCTCAAGTAATTTTTTTGATGGGTGGAATCAGCAATGTTGGCATACCTGCAGGTCCAATTATAATAAAACCTTTAACACCTGAACAACGTGCAAAACAAGCTGAAAGATTATCACAAATTGGGCAAAATGGTGAATTATATGTTATGCAATATGAAAAATCAAGACTTGAGGCTCTAGGAATTAATAATATTGAATATCCAAAACATGTGGCACTGGACTCAATGCACTATGGTTATGATATACTTTCATTAGATGAAAATCATAATGAGATATTTATTGAAGTAAAAACAACTACAAGATCTTTAGAAGATCCGAGTTCTAAAAGTTTTTTTCTATCTATAAATGAATTAAATGTTTTTAATAATAATAAACTTAAATACAAGTTATATAGAGTATATGACATTGAGAATATACCGAGTATTGAGTTACTAAATCTTGATAAAGTTACCCTGAATCCCGAGGGCTATATTGTAGAATACTAATCACTTTATGTTGAATTATTTTATTCAAAATGGATATCAAAGTAGATTATTATATTATTTAAAACACTTTATATTCCTCAATCAACAAATTTCCCTTTGCATTTAAACTTACATGTACTTTTACTAAAGATGTTGTATTTTTTAGAAAGGCACAATAGACAATTTGATAATATCTAAATTTATTTTCCTCGAAGTATTTCCAAAAAGGTTCGGAGAAATGTTCGGAGAAGAACTGCTTAACCTTTGAATATTTATTTATAAAAAACTAAATTAGAGGTATTTAAAATCTCGTCCCTAGTTTAATTGCAAAACTTACCCCGCAATATCAAAAATTAAAGAATTGTAAGTCCCACTCACATGTGACCACCTAGTCTAAAAGCCCCCGGCTAAATCTTGGCAGGAAATCACCCGCTACCTCTAAAACATTATTATCATGGTCAAGATCATTGGTTTAAAAGTATCTGTTAATTCAGATGGTAAAAGTTTTGTTAGCCTTAAACTAGAAGGCGGTGTTGAAGCAATTCAATCACTAAAGACTGGGAAGTTCTATCTAACAAATAGATCTTGCTTCATCCTTTCCACCTTCGACAAACTAACTGCTGAAGCCTTAATCGGAACAAGCATGCCTGGTTGTGTAGGAAGAGTATTCTGCAATCCTTATGAATACACTGTGAAGGAAACTGGAGAAGTCATTTCGTTAACTCATCGGTATGAGTATCAGCCTGAGGATGCATTGTCCTCAGTTGAAAACTTTCAGCCGATGCCTGCAGCTGTAGCTTATAGTTAAGTATTAGATGCAGGAGGTTAGGTTTTGGGGTAGCTAGAAATGGCTACCCTTTTTTATTTCATTAAATCAACACATTTTATGCAACTACAAAAAGCAAGTAGAAAGAATGCAAAAATTAAACTGGCAATACAAGGTCCTAGTGGATCTGGTAAAACCTTTAGTGCACTATTGATTGCCTATGGGCTGTGCGGCGACTGGTCCAAAATTGCTGTAATAGATACAGAGAATTCATCTGCAGAATTGTACGCCCACTTGGGAGAGTACAACACACTACAATTATCTGCGCCATTTAATCCTGAAAAGTTTATCGAAGCTATCAGAGTTTGTGAATCAGAAAAGATGGATGTGATTATTCTTGATTCTGCTTCACACGAATGGGATGGTATTGGTGGGATTCTGGATATTCATAGCCATATCCCAGGTAATAGTTTTACAGCCTGGTCAAAAGTTACTCCAAGGCATAATGCTTTTGTTCAAAGTATTTTGTATAGTAACTGCCATATCATTACTACGGTCAGAAGCAAACAAGACTATGTATTAAATGATCGTAATGGCAAACAGGTTCCAGAGAAGATTGGCTTAAAAGGAATACAGAAAGATGGCTACGAGTATGAAAGTACTGTTGTATTCGAAGTAAACATGTACCACAGAGCAACAGTAAGTAAGGATAGAACGGAACTATTTATTGGCCAACAGGAAATCATATTAAATGAAGAAGTTGGGCAAGGATTAAAAAACTGGTGTTCCCAAGGTGAAGCAATCACTATGGATGAAGTAAGCAGCAGAATTAACAATTGTATTTCTATTCAGGATCTTTTCAATCTGTACAAGATATTCCCACAATTCAAAGAAGATTTGAAGCCTTCATTTGAACAAAGAAAACGCGAGATCTTAATATCAGAAGAAACAAAAAACAAATTATCTAACCAACAAAACTTTTCAAGCAATGGATTACATTGACATAATTAAAGATGTTCCTTTTACACCTGATAAAATCGAAACTACGCTTATTGGTAGCACCATTCAGCCATTTATTGAAGCCAATACCATTCCTTCATCACTAGCTGATATCAAAAAGAATCATATTATCCCGGTCTATATCAAGGACAATGAAACACTGATTTCACATGCTGATTTTATTGAGGCCACTTTAGATGCAGTTAATTCAGTTTATTACAATGAACGAATTTTACAGCCCATAGTAAGAGTATCCCACCCAATCAAAGGAAGAGTGCCAGAAGCGAAAAATAAGGCAGCAAATGATCTGTATGAATGGGAGAAAACCATCTACTATGAAAGGATGGCATTTGCAATTGAGATCCCATCTATACAAGGTGTAGTTGGTGAAAATACTTTGTCTCTAACTATTGGCGGCGTAAAAAGTTTTAGTCAAGATAACTTGTATAGTAAGAAAGGATCAGATGAAACATTCCATGTGTTTATAGGCTTCCAGAATAAAGCTTGTACCAATATGAAAATATGGAGTGATGGATTTATGGGCAACTTGAAAGTTAGTTCAGTTGGGCAATTAACTGCTTGTATAAAAACTATGGTAGAAAGATACAGCAGTGGATTGCACCTACATCAAATGCAACAATTAACTAAGTACAGATTAACTGAAATGCAATTTGCAACCATCATTGGAAAATGTAGGATGTACCAGCACTTGCCATACGATTTGAAAAAGGGAATCCATCCATTACATATGGGAGATACACAAATAGGCATGGTATGCAAGGAGTATTTTAAGGACAGTAATTTTTGCTGTGATGCAGATGGAGGCATTGATCTCTGGAAATTATTCAATCTGTTTACTGGAGCAAACAAAAGTTCTTACATAGATAGTTTTCTAGACAGGTCAGTGAACGCCTTTAATTTAGTTGAACAAATTAAGTATGGTTTAGAAAACATAAACCATTGTTGGTATTTGAGCTGAGCAAAAATCCTAACTGCACTAGTAACAGAAAAATTCTATAAAACAATTAAGCAAGTACTATGTACGCAATTAAAAACAAGATCCAATTGATTGGGAGTACCGATATGCCTACCATTCAAATCACAGAGAGCGGCTTTAAAACTGCTATGATTTTTGTGACTACTTCAAATACCTTCCTAAATGAGGATGGCAATAAAGTAACTGGTCCAATGAACCATCAGTGTAAGGCATCTGGAAAATTGGCCGATATCATCGAAAAGTATTTGGTGGAGGGAATGGAGGTTGCTGTAGAAGGTTCATTAATTCAAGTAGCTGCTGAAAATAGCAAACAGAGTGCTGAATCATATATTCAAATCTCTGACTTGCTCATGTTAGGCAAACGCAAATAAATAGCACACCAATCTATTCACAGGGCTCGATCATTTGGTCGGGCTCTTTTATTTCCAAACCATGACAGACGATCAAATTAAATACTACGACCACCTATCCATTCTGATTATTAACTCTAATGGTTTAATTCGGCGTTTATACGTTCCATTCAGTGTTACCTGCATTGATTCAGTTGATCAATTAATAGCTGGAGTGAGAATTTATGTAGATGCCGTTTTCATGAATCAACAGCAGCAGCTAATGTATCAGATAAATGGCAAGTATTATTTGTACAAATATTTTTCAATCCAAATCAATTTCTAACTAATAAACTATTACAATGAAACCATTAACACAAGTGGCAGAAATCCAGGTGTCCTATCGACCTGCTATTTCAAATAAGCCCATCATCAAATCAGCTTTAGATGCTTATGTAGTTCTAAATGAATTTTATCCCGAAGACAGGATAGCACTTCAAGAAATGTTCGTTGTAGCATACCTCAATAGATCAAACCGGGTAATTGGGGTTTATGAGGTGTCAACCGGCGGTATCACAGGAACTGTAGCTGATATTAGATTGATTCTTTCTGTAGCGTTAAAAGTTGCAGCTACTAGTATTATTCTCTCTCACAATCATCCTTCTGGTAATCTTGTGCCTTCTAAAGCTGATATAGATCTTACACAAAAGATTAAGGAAGCCAGCCGCTTTTTAGATATAACAGTGACGGATCATTTGATACTAACCTACGAAAACAGTTACTATAGTATGTCAGATGAAGGATTGTTATAAAAGGTAACGTTTACTTTACAAAGTCAAATAATAGCTAGGTCAATTGGCTGACTTAGTTGTTACACTTAAAGTTACTTTACTCATCCCTCAGTTAATTGCACATCACACCATTTTATTTTCTTTTTACAATTTAAACAACAACAAAATGAAAGCGTTATTGATTTCACTATCGACAATTTTTATGATTACAGCTTCAGTCACTCACATTTGGACTGTATATATTGCATTTACAGAAAGTGGGATTGGTGCCTGTATACTTACTCTTATATTACCTTTTTTAAGTGAGTTGTACTGGATGTTTAAAATGTTTGGTGAAAATGATACCTACGCATATATCGCACTGATTCACTTAGTATTATCAGTATTCTATGGTTTTTTTGGAACTTCAAACAAGTAACTGAATTCAGTATGTCAGATATTTTACTCATTAAATATTCTTGCAATTACTACAGAAAGAATGGAGAATGAATATTATGAAATAACTAAGTGCATAAATGTTAGACGTGAATGTCAAGAATTTATATTCAAATAGATAACGGCGTAATAAAAAGACGTCCTTATCTACCTTTAGCATATTCTAATTGCAAAAAACTTTTAAAATGACACAACAGATGAATCTAAAACGATTAGCAGGAATTCTCATGTTCGCACTTCTTTATTGTAACATAGGAAATACACAAGCCAAAGATGACAAATTCTATTACGAATCCGATACAATAAATTTTATTGTTACAAAAGAAAAAGGAGGAGAAGAAGTATTGCGCAAACCTGTAGGCAAATCCGTACTAATTATTTACGATAAGTTTTTCAAATCTTATTCTATTTCTTATTTAAATGAAGATGGTAAAGCAGAATTTTTTGATCTCAAATACAACCCAGAATTTAAGGGGTCCGAAATTAAGAATGCCTTTAGGATGGAAGACAGTCATGGTAATACTTGGTATATTCTTGACCAACTAAATTCACTAGGTAGACTTAAAATTCTTGATGCAAGATTAAGAAATGATGGCTTAGTCCCTTGGTTTATAATAGAATATGCAAAACCAACAGATATAAAAAACTAGTAAATTATGAAAAGTTTATTTCTAATTTTAGGCATATTACTTTTGGCAAAAATGGCTCTTTGCCAAACAAAATATAAAAGCTATGTAAAAGAAAAAGCCACTTGGAATTATTTTGAAAAAAAATACGATGTGCCTAAGCGTTATGAAGAAGTTACTGAAATTGTACTTGATGGATCAACAATATTATTTCGCAATGATGCAATAAAACTTACAATTATTCGCGAAGATAAAACAGTACTAGGAAATGACTATGACTTAGATAGCTGGATAGTTTGGGGTGATTTCCCTTCTGATATATTAAAGTTTACAATTGCTAAATATAAGACGAGCAACGATATCGTTTTTACAATTGTAGCCCAACAGGGGCTAATTAGATGGTATGCAAAACAATAAATATTCGAACACTTTTAATACAAACGAAATAATGTTATCTAACACCTTCTTTTAAACATAGCAGATAAATATAACTTGAAATGTGCTGGTTGTCCTATTAGATCGCATTACATTGTTCGATGAAATATTCATATAATTGAAGGATTCTCTTTTAATATATTCCTACACACTAGCAGAATCAATACTATTAAAGCGGGAAGGTTATTCCCAGCTAATAATTTCATTGGATAAGATTGCAGAAATTAAAGAACAAATAGACCTTAAATTTATAGATATAAAAAGTAATGCGAGCCAAACGTTTTGGTTAATTGTTTCCCAATACTAGTAGAGATTCAGTAATTGTACTTTGAGTGAAAATCAAATTGAACGACTTTAAAGAGATCCTGATCTTGGAGATTTTTTCAAAGCAAATAAAGTAATAAAAATGAGGGGGATTCTTTTGAAATCAAAGCACTGAAAAGGATACAAATTCCTAAGAAGATTACCCCTTTTATTTATTGTGCATTAAAACTTATATTTAAATACAAAAACAATAAAAATGAAAATTGGAGATAGTGTAATATTTGATCATTCTAAAATTGAAATATTCAAGTCTGAAACTACTAGCTCGGATAAAGCCATTAGTCAATACCAGGAATTAGTTTTAGCAGGTATTGATCAAACTGGAATAATAATAAAAATTGAGGATAACTTATCTTATATAGGTTATCCTGATGGTTGGGAATTGCCCATACCAACAAAATATCTAATTCCTCTTTAATTGTTGGAGGAATTAGATATTTTTACCATTATTAGATAAAAGATGAATTATATAGATTTATTTGCTGGTGCCGGAGGAATGTCTGAGGGATTTATTCGTGCAGGGTTTAAGCCAATTGCTCATGTTGAAATGGATGAGGCAGCATGCTTTACTTTAAAAACGCGTGTGGCTTATCATTACCTGAAATCAAAGGGGCAAATAAATTTTTATCAGGATTATCTCAGTGGAAAGATTAGTAGGTCAGATTTATATAGTAAGGTGCCTAGTCATCTTCTTGAAAGTGTAATTAATCTTCCTATTGGTCCCGAATTCAACACAAAGATTTATAAAAAAATAGAGGAACAACTTAAGGGTAAAAAAGTAGACTTAATTATTGGTGGTCCCCCATGTCAAGCATATTCTCTTGTTGGGCGTTCAAGAAGTGTAGATAAAATGGTTGGTGATCCAAGAAATTTCTTATATGTTCAGTATGCTAAATTTCTTGAAAAATACAAGCCAAAGATTTTTGTATTTGAAAACGTAAGTGGTTTAAAATCTGCTGGGAAAGGAGTGTATCTAAAAAACATGGAAACCCTATTTTTAAAAAAGGGATATAACATTCAACTCTTTACAATAGAGGCAAACAATTTTGGTGTTCTACAACAAAGAAAAAGAATAATTATTATTGGTTGGCTTAAAGACAAGAATCTTAGAATTCCAAATTTGGAAGCAGTAAAAATTAATAAAGGTTATATAGTTTCACATTTATTTGAAGATTTACCAATACTTCAAGCTGGCCAAGGAATTGAAAGGGTTTCAAACTATACAACCAATAGAATAAATAAATGCCTCAAAGATTCGAGTATTAGAAAAGCTTCTGATATTTTGACATTACACGTTGCACGTCCACACACTGAACAGGATAAAGAAATATATAGAATAGCTGTAAACTTACTAAAAAAAGGTGAACGGTTAAATTATTCGAATTTACCAATTCGTTTAAAAACACACTCAAACCAACATTCCTTTTTTGATAGGTTTAAGGTGGTTAATGGTAATTCATCATTCTCCCAAACAGTTGTTGCACATATTTCTAAAGATGGACACTATTATATTCATCCAGATATAAAACAAAATAGGTCAATAACTGTGAGAGAAGCAGCAAGATTACAATCCTTTCCAGACGATTTTTATTTTGAAGGGTTTAAAGAAGAAAAAAACAGAACTGCAGCATTTAAACAAATTGGAAATGCAGTACCTCCATTAATGGCATATAAAATTGGACATATGATTAAAATTAATTTATAATATGTTCTCTTATATGTAACTTAGAGAAAAATAATCTCTTATGCTTGATAAGAGCTTTTTAAGTGGTTCAATAAAAGAAATTTTTCCTGATCTTGATAATACCAAGTTTAAGCTAAATAATATTCAATTATCATCCTTTACTGAACATACTCTCCTTCCATTTCTAATATATCAAAATACTGTCGATGAATTTAATCGTTGTATAGGTCTTTTTCTACCAAGGAATAGTAGCATGCCTAATCTCATCCCGTTTTACGTAATGATTGGCCAATATAGAAAAGCATTAAACAATATAATTAATGCAAAAGGTTTACATAGTCAAACATTTAAACCAAATGAAAAACTACTTAACTATAATGGAAGTATTTGTAGCATTTCAACTGTTGATTTCATAAATAGACAAATCGTTTTTCAATCTGGAAGAGGTGTAACAACTTCACTATCGTTCTTTCAATCATACAATATTATTTGGCAAAAGAGTTCTTTAGACATTAAACAAAAAATTGAATCTTTAGAATTAATAGATAAGGGTGGAGAAGGAAATATTTTTTCATACCCTATTTCACATAAAGAAAATAAAATTGAAGGGGTCATAATATTTACAAATACTACAAAATTCGAAAGTCTAGTACGAAATGTAAAAGTTTCTGGAACTGATCTAAGAGAATATATTAACATACAAAAAGTAGACTTTTCCTCTAAAGATGGGGCTATTAAATTTAAGTGTCTATCAAAACCTTCTACTCATAAAAAACCTATCTCACTTCTTGTAGCTAGGCTTGATTCATTCCGAGCATTTGAGTCAATTATTGCTGCAGGAGGGAAAGAAATGAAAAATATCAAAACGGTAATCATTGACAATTTTGATGAATTGATAGATCGCTGGGAACATATTGAAAGCATAGAATCAGAATTACAGGAATTGAATACTACATATTTTGAAAAACTAAAGACAGGAAAAGTAAAAGATGTTTATTTAATATCGCAAAATAATAGTATATACATACATGAAATACTCAAGCGATACGTAATAGATTATTATCCATGGTTATTAAAACCTATTGAAGAGACCTTAATCAACTCAAGTGAAAGGATAGAATTTAGTCCTAATATACTTATTTCATCTTTACTGAATGATAAATTTGAAGTAATAAATCAAAAATTAAATCAGTTAATAAGTGAGTGGAAATCACTTGCCTTAACATGTTTTTGCTCTGGCGAAATATTAATCCCAATCACTTTTTTAATAGAATTGCGATTAAAACATAATTCATTTTTTGACCCAGTAATTTTAAATAATGTAATTGAAGATTTTTTTGTTAAGCTAAAATATTTAAAATCAAAATGGTTTAATGA
>Ga0208106_1000264_pt1 | contig 19100 bp, 20 predicted proteins | sample CryBogCBE25Jul08_FD_184577 | JGI IMG/M metagenome (GOLD analysis project Ga0208106, IMG submission 184577) | Freshwater microbial communities from Crystal Bog, Wisconsin, USA - CBE25Jul08 (SPAdes) | ecosystem: Environmental > Aquatic > Freshwater > Lake | place: Crystal Bog, Wisconsin, USA...
TGATGTATCAGATCCCCTACGTAAGGCAAGTTTAATATCCCTTTTGATGATTGACGTAATGATGTGGGTTGCTGAAATGCTTTGCATAATTAGAGTTCTAGTTTTAGCGAAATGTTTTTGAAACCATCATTAATTTGTTCTGCATCAAGGTGCAAATGACTTGTGATAATGACGATACCTTTTTCTAAAAGATGCGCCTCTAAAAGTTTGGAGAGCAGTTCCGTGCCGATTTGATCGAGACTATTAAATGGCTCATCTAAAATCCAAACCTTTTTTTTCAATAAGCTCAACTGCGCAAGCGTTGTTCGCTGTTTTTGTCCTTGAGATAATTGTTTGGATGGCAAAAGAATTGTTTTCTCATTTAGCCCCCAATAATGAAGTGCTGTTTTTAATTCTTTCTTTGTATTTTGTATCCCGTGTAACTGCATGAGTGCTTCAAGGTTTTCAACTGAGCTAAATTCAGGCTTTAAGGGAGCTTGATGGCCAATGTAAATCATTTCTTGGCGATAGGCCGCAGAATGCTTAGATATTTCTTGGGTATTCCACAATACTTGACCTTCTATAGGAGTGGATAGGCCCGCAATAATTCTTAGAAGGGAGGACTTGCCACTGCCGTTTGTTCCTGCAACAAATAAAATATTTCCCGCGTCAATAGAGGCGTTAACATTGCTCCAAAGTTTCTGTTTACCGCGTTGACAAGCAATATCAACTAACTTAAGCATATTCTGAGGAATGATTTTTATTAATAGAGGCTAAGCTTTCTTGAATAATGGCGATTGCACGAGGAGTATTTTCTTCATGAAATAAATGACCACCAGTTTCAATATAAGTCTTTGCTGTTGGGAAAAATTTCTTAATCATGGGTAATAAAGCATTTTGCGGAACCCAAGGGTCTTGTGCTGAAACTAAAAAAATGTAATTTGACTTTAGTTTCGTACTTTTTGCTAAAAGTTCCGGAATATTCGATGCTGCCATAAAATTCATTGAGCCATAAATATGACTTTGTTCTTTAAACAAGAGTCTGTACGGAACACGTTGTTGTTCAGTCAAGATGGAATTTGTTGAATCTAGCAATTTATCAATCATTCCAGTTAAAGGAATTGTATTTGCTAAAAAGCTGGCAATGAATCCTGAAGTTACGATTGGATTGATGAGAGGTCCAACAAAGAAGCTATACAAACTTGGCGGCGGTACAAATGAAGGATTTAGTCCAATGATTATCTCTGGCGGAGATTGACATAAAAGGCTTAGGGCTAAAGAGCAATTTACCCCAGCTGAGTGACCGATCATTACATTGATTTTTGGAAAATTGATAGTTTTTAGAAGCTCTAGAAGACTTTTTGCAATTTCATCAATATGTAAATTTGATTTTTTAGCCCCTTGAGTAAATCCATGGCCAGGAAGATCAATTGCAATAACTGTGTGATCTTTTGCCAGGATAGGGAAGATTTTTTCCCAGGAGTGGGTTGATGACCCAGTTCCATGGATGAGCAAAATTGTTTGAGCAGATTTTCCAGGGTGGCGGCTAATTTGGAAATGCCAATTTAAACCCGAAACAGATTGACTTTCGCTGTATTGTCGATTGGGCCACTCTCGTGGAACCCTTGATAGGTCATTGATTGGCATAAGTTTTCATCTAATGAAGTGATTGTATCTAAATTTGCTTCTAATATCTTCATCAATGTATGAGTAATTTTACAAACTTGAGGATTTGTTGACTTATTACTACTTTGTGTCTATATTAGTTTACACATAAGTGTATTATTAAGTTTACATTCGTTCAAGGAGGCAATATGTCGCCAAAAATGCGCATAGAAAATGCTTTGGAAATAGTTTTAAAGTCATTTGAATCTCAGAGTGGGCCTCCAATTTTGGCTTCTGCTTTACGTCATGCCGTACTTTCTGGAGGTGCTAGGATTCGCCCGCAGCTCTGTTTGGCGGTTGCCATGGCTTGTGGGAACGATGATCCTAAATTGGCGATGGGAGCAGGCGTTGCTCTTGAGTTACTCCATTGCGGATCTTTAGTGCATGATGATTTGCCCTGTTTTGATAATGCTCTTCTTCGCAGGGGTGTGCCTTCGGTTCATGCAAAATATGGTGAACGTATCGCAGTTTTAGCCGGTGATGCATTAATTGTGATGGCTTTTGAATCCTTAGTTCATGCAGCTGATCAATCCTTAAATCGCTTGGCGCCAGTGATGCGAACAGTCATGCAGGGTGTTGGAACTCCCAATGGAATTATTGCTGGTCAGGCTTGGGAATGTGAGCCTAAAGTATCTCTTAGGACTTATCAACAAGCCAAAACTGGCGCATTATTTTCTGCTGCAACAGCTGCAGGTGCGATTGCATCCGGAAAGGACGCTGAGCCATGGTTGGCTTTAGGGCAAAGTTTAGGTGAAGCTTACCAGGTTGCGGACGATATTCGTGATTTGATTGGTGATACACAAACGCTTGGGAAGCCTGTTGGAAAAGACATCGAGCTCGATAGGCCGAGTGCTACACGGCAATTGGGTTTAGATGGGGCTGTGGAGTATTTTGACGATCTCGTACAGCGTGCAATCCGTTCAATTCCTGATTGTGAAGGTCAGGGGATGTTGATGAAGCTTGTTCATCAAGAATCGGAGCGTTTGGTACCGAATGCTCTGTATGAACGACACATTAAAGAGTTCAGTAAAACTCCTCCTAAAAGAGCATCTGTTTAATGGCAAATCTTACGTACGAGCACGTATCTCAAGAAGAATCGGTTAACTCTGCTTGGGATCGTTTGCTCATATGGAGAGATCATCTCATTGCAAAAAGAGGGTTTCAGCGGATTGCTGGGAAATTACCTATCTTTAGAAAAGTATCCAAAAGTAGGGCAAATCAAGTATTTGATTTAATGGCTGGTTTTGTTTATTCGCAAATACTCTTGGCTTGTGTTAGGACTCACTTATTTGAGCATTTGAAGGATGGGCCATTATCTCTTGCGGATTTATCCCAAAAGATTGATTTACCTCTAAAAGGCTTGGAAAGGCTAGTATTGGGTGCTGTTTCTCTTAAATTATTGGAAAAAAGATCCAATCATCGTTATGGCTTAGGTGCTTTAGGGGCGCCATTGGTTGGTAATAATGCTTTAACCTCAATGATCGAGCACCACAGTGCTCTTTATCAAGACTTGCGAGATCCTGTTGGTCTATTAAGAGGTGATTTGAAGGATAAGGCACTTGAAACTTATTGGCCTTATATCACTGATAGCGGTGAGGTTCTTAAGGGCTTAAATTCTCAAGAAAAAGTAGCTCAATACTCTCAATTGATGTCTGATTCATTACCCTTAGTTGCGGATGAAATTATTTCTTCGTACAGTTTTTCCGGTCATAAGCTTCTATTGGATGTGGGTGGAGGTCAGGGTACTTTTATCAGTATTTTGGGTTATGCTGCAAAACACTTAAATTTTCAATTATTTGATTTACCAGGTGTTGCTCAACTTGCCCAAATTAAGCTTGATCAAACTCCTGTAAAGGGCAAAGTAATTTGTCACGGCGGTGATTTTTTCAATGATGAATTACCGCTTGGAGCAGATATTGTTACTTTGGTAAGGGTTCTATTTGATCACGATGATATTCGCGTGAAAAAGCTCCTTAGGTCTATTTACGATGCTTTGCCGGCTGGAGGTAAGTTGCTAATCGCCGAGCCTATGGCTGATACCCCTGAAAAACCTGAAATGGGGCAAGCATATTTTGGATTTTATTTGCTAGCAATGGGTCGTGGAAGGCCCAGAACTGCAAAAGAGCTCGCACAATTTTTATACGAGGTTGGGTTTAAGGAATGTGAGTTACTAAAAAACTCTATGACAATCAACGCTCAAATCTTAGTTGCAGAAAAGTAAGGGTAAATACTTAGGTGTTTATATGAATAATCTAACTAGCACAATGTGTATAAATTAGTTTACAGTTACAGTGTATATTTAAATTAACAGGAAATCGAAGTGAAGACTCAAGCTATCGTCATCCAAGAACCACAAAGAATTCACTTAACAGAGTTAAGTTTGAATGACATGGGTCATGACGATGTTCTTGTAGAGATATCTTATAGCGGAATTAGTACTGGAACTGAAAAGCTAATTTGGAATGGCACCATGCCAAACTTCCCTGGAATGGGATATCCCCTCGTGCCAGGATATGAGTCTGTTGGGAAAGTTATAGATACCGGTAGCAATGTTTCATTGTCCAAAGGGCAATTTGTATTTGTACCTGGTGCTAATTGCTACGGTGATGTCAAAGGATTATTTGGCGGTGCTGCTTCTCACATTGTTATACCCCAACAGCGTGTTACAAGCATTCAAGAAGATATTGGTTCAAAGGGAATACTTCTTGCTTTAGCTGCCACTGCTTACCATGTGACTCAAGGAAATGTTGATCAACAACCAGATCTCATTATTGGGCATGGAGTGCTTGGTAGATTGATAGCACGTATCGCAGCTTGCCTAGGTAAGTCACCAGTGGTTTGGGAGACAAATCAACAAAGAGTAGATGGCGCTAATGCTTATCAAGTCATTCATCCAAAAGATGATGATCGTCATGATTACGGAATTATTTGTGATGCCAGTGGCGATGTTCATCTTCTCAATCAGCTCATTACAAGAATTAGAAAACAAGGCGAGATTATTCTTGCTGGTTTTTATGATGAGTCAATCTCATTTATGTTCGCACCTGCATTTATGCGCGAAATGAGAATGCGTATTGCAGCTCAGTGGTTACCAAGTGATTTGGAAGCTGTATGCAAATTAGTACAAGAGAAAAAATTGTCTTTAGACAATCTAATCACTCATGAAAGTATTCCTCAAGATGCAGAAAAAGCATATCAAACTGCATTTACGGATAAGCAGTGTTTAAAAATGATTTTAAATTGGAGACCCCAGTAATGAATAGTCCCATTCCTTCCCAAGCAACAGTGCAATTTATGAATTTAAAAAAAGAGGCTGCGATTGAGCCTGATTCAGTTTCTACAAAGCCAGTAACAAAAGAAACGCAGATTATTGCTATCTATGGAAAAGGTGGTATCGGTAAAAGTTTCACGCTCGCAAATTTGTCATACATGATGGCACAGCAAGGTAAAAAAGTTTTATTAATTGGATGTGATCCGAAAAGTGACACAACCTCTTTGCTTTTTGGCGGTAAGGCCTGTCCAACGATTATTGAGACATCTTCTAAGAAAAAATTAGCTGGTGAAGCTGTAGAAATTGGTGATGTGTGCTTTAAGCGTGATGGCGTATTTGCCATGGAACTCGGTGGACCAGAAGTGGGACGCGGTTGTGGCGGACGTGGAATCATTCATGGTTTTGAAACTTTAGAAAAATTAGGATTCCATGATTGGGGTTTTGATTATGTTCTTTTAGATTTCCTTGGAGATGTTGTTTGTGGAGGTTTTGGATTGCCTATCGCAAGAGATATGTGCCAAAAAGTGATTGTAGTAGGTAGTAATGATTTGCAATCACTATATGTAGCAAACAATGTATGTTCTGCAGTCGAATATTTCCGCAAATTAGGTGGAAATGTGGGTGTTGCAGGAATGGTAATCAACAAAGATGACGGTACTGGAGAGGCAGCAGCATTTGCAGAAAAAGCTGGAATCCCAATTTTGTCTGCGATACCAGCAAACGAAGATATTCGTAGAAAAAGTGCTAACTATGAAATTATTGGCAAGCCAGGAACAGATTGGGCGGATTTATTCGCACAGTTAGGCGACAACGTTGCTAAAGCCCCCCCAGTAAGACCTAAGCCACTAACACAAGATGAATTATTAGGACTTTTCTCAGGTGATCAAGTAGGCCGTAATGTGGTTCTGGAGCCGGCTAGTTTATTTGACATGGTTGGAAAGCATGAAGTAGTTAAAGAATCATTAGAAGTCATTTACGAAAAAAACTAAGATGAATTCTGAAAAAATCATTCCAATCTTGAAGCAACCAGATGCCATCAAAATGGATGGATTAGGTTGCCATTCAGGTGCTGAGCAAATGATTGAAGCTGCTAAGAGCGCCAATAAATCTGAAGTATTAGAGCGCTATGCAAAAGATTATCCAAAAGGTCCACATGACCAGCCACAAAGTATGTGTCCTGCATTCGGATCTCTAAGGGTTGGTTTAAGAATGCGTCGTACCTCAACGATTCTCTCTGGATCTGCATGTTGCGTTTACGGATTAACTTTTACATCACATTTTTATGGTGCCAGAAGAAGCGTGGGATATGTACCATTTAATTCTGAAACATTAGTAACAGGAAAATTATTTGAAGATATTCGAGATGCTGTGCATCTTGAAGCTGATCCAGCAAAATATGATGCAATCGTTATTATTAATTTATGTGTCCCAACAGCTAGTGGAGTTCCACTTCAGCTTTTACCAAAAGAAATAAATGGTGTAAGAATTATTGGGATTGATGTTCCTGGTTTCGGAGTACCAACGCATGCAGAAGCAAAAGATGTTCTCGCAGGCGCAATGCTTAAATATGCTCGTAACGAAATTCAAGCAGGTCCAGTAACTGCACCACGTCAAGGAAAGTCTGACAAGCCAACGATTACTCTTTTAGGAGAGATGTTTCCAGTAGATCCAGTAGGTATTGGCATGATGCTAGAGCCTATGGGACTTGCAGCTGGACCGGTTGTCCCAACTAGAGAATGGCGTGAACTTTATCAAGCATTAGATTGTGCTGCAGTTGCTGCAATTCATCCTTTTTATACGGCTTCAATTAGAGAGTTTGAGGCTGCAGGAAGATCTGTATTTGGTTCTGCTCCAGTGGGATATGAGGGAACAGCAGCTTGGCTTGAAAGCATTGCTTCAATATGCAATATTTCAAAGGACAAGTTAGGTGCTACGCATAATAAATTTTTACCTTTGATTAAAGATGCTCTTACATCTAAGCCTATCAAAGGGAGAATAACCCTAAGTGGTTATGAAGGTTCTGAATTAATTGTAGCTAGATTGTTGATAGAAAGTGGCGCAGATGTTAGGTATGTGGGTACAGCATGTCCTAAAACAATTTGGAGTAAAACTGATTTTGATTGGTTGGAATCAAAAGGTGTACAAGTTAAATATAGGGCTTCATTAGAAGATGATTTAGCTGCTATCGACGAATACAAACCAGATTTAGCTGTGGGTACAACTCCTGTTGTTCAAAAAGCAAAACAACTTTCTATTCCTTCACTGTACTTTACAAACCTTATCTCTGCCAGACCTTTAATGGGTGTTGCAGGAGCTGGTTCTCTCGCGCAAGTCATAAATTCTGCAATCACAAATAAAGAGCGCTTTCAAACGATGGAAGCATTTTTTAGTGATGTTGGTACAGGTTTTGCTTCAGGGGTTTGGGATGAAGTTCCAGTTGATAGACCAGACTTTAAAGCTGACGTTCGTAGAAGAATGGAAAAAGCTGCTAAAAAACGCAAAGCGGAGGAAATGGGCTAATGCTAGTTCTAGATCATGACCGTGCTGGTGGATATTGGGGAGCTGTTTACGTATTTACAGCCATTAAAGGACTTCAAGTTGTTATTGATGGTCCAGTTGGCTGCGAAAACTTACCTGTGACCTCTGTGTTGCACTATACAGATGCGCTACCGCCTCACGAGTTACCGATTGTTGTTACTGGATTAGCTGAAGAACAATTGGGTCGTGAAGGTACTGAAGCTTCTATGAAAAGAGCGCATCAAGTACTAGATCCAGATTTACCTGCAGTTGTTGTTACTGGTTCGATTGCCGAGATGATCGGTGGAGGTGTTACGCCCGAAGGGATGAATATCGCACGTTTTCTACCGAGAACGATTGATGAAGATCAGTGGCAAAGTGCGAACCGAGCAATGTATTGGTTATGGACAGAGTATGGTATGAAGCACATACCTGAAAGACCAAAGCGTCAAGAAAATGAAAAGCCAAGAGTCAACATTATTGGACCAGCTTATGGCACTTTTAATATGTATAGTGACTTAGCTGAGATTAAGCGATTGGTACAAGGTATTGGCGCTGAAATTAACATGGTGTTTCCTCTTAGTAGTCACCTTGCAGATGTTTCTAGACTTGTAGAGGCAGATGTCAATATTTGTATGTATAGAGAATTTGGTCGCTTGCTGTGTGAGAACTTAGAAAGACCATATCTTCAAGCTCCTATTGGGATGCATAGTACTACTAAGTTTTTACGTTCACTTGGTGAATTACTTGGTTTAGATCCAGAGCCATTTATTGCTAAAGAAAAGAACACAACCTTAAAACCAATCTGGGATTTATGGCGTTCTGTGACGCAAGATTTTTTTGGTACTGCAAGCTTTGGGATTGTTGCAAACGAAACTTACACTAGAGGTGTCAGACATTTTCTTGAAGAAGAAATGGGCTTACCTTGTAATTTTGCAATTTCTCGCAAAGCTGGAGATAAAACTAACAATCAAGAAATTAGAGAGTTAGTACAAAAGAAAACTCCACTAGTTATCTACGGAAGTTATAACGAAAGAATGTACGCTGCAGAAGTTGGTGCTCGAGCAGCATATATTCCTGCTTCATTTCCTGGAGCAATTATTCGAAGACATACTGGCACGCCTTTTATGGGTTATGCCGGTGCGACATATTTAATTCAAGAATTTTGTAATTCATTATTTGATGCTTTATTTCACATACTGCCATTAGGTACAGATCTAGATAAGGTCGAAGCCACGTTGGTTAAAGCAGGTCAAATGTCAAATTTACCTTGGGATGAAGATGCTCAACTTGTATTGAATCAAATCATCGCCAATCAACCAATAATTACACAAATATCAGCCGCAAAGCGAGTCCGAGATAGTGCAGAGAGACAAGCTAGGCTGGAGGGTTCACAGCGCGTTACCAAAGAATTACTCCAACGGATGCAATTTTCATTAGATGCTGGAGTTAGTTCATGAGAATTAAGAATTTTTTTCATGAACAAAAAGAATATGACGGTTTATCGTCATATCCCAACGCTACACGGGTTGAGTGTAGTAATAGCTGTTTAGCTTTTTTTAGGAGTATTCATCATGAATGACAACAGATCTATTTCTGGTTTGACAGATGCAGAAGCTCAAGAGTTCCACACATTTTATGTTCAAGGACTCATGGGATTTACTGCAATTGCCGTCGTCGCGCACATACTTGTATGGGCTTGGCGTCCTTGGTTCAATTGATGTTGCATTAACAACGAAAAGGGAATAATCATGCAAGTGAAATCAGAATCAATATCGAAATCTATGTCAAAGGATAGCTTATCTTTCACCATAATTTTTGTTTTATGTTTTGCAATTTGCTTCGTGGTATCCCTATTTATGTTGATACTGCCCAACCAATGGCGACTATGGTTGCCTGGTGCTGAGAGAGGGAAGTCATTACTCGAATCAGTCAAGGCAGGTGTTTATAGCTTTATGTCTTTCTTAACTTAGGAGAAGCATTATGTGGAGAGTTTGGAAACTATACGACCCTTTAAGGGCGATGGTAGCTCAAGGCGTTTTTTTATTTGCTTTGGCAGCTATGATCCATTTGATCTTATTGAGCACAACTCAATACAAATGGTTAGATGGTATGTCACAAGCACAATATTTGCAGTCACGCGCCGCAAAGTAATTGCAGTAAAAAAGACTTGGTGGTGGTTGGTAACAACTACCTCCAAGCAAGAATTCGTAATGTAGATGAACTGAATATTAATAGTAACAAGGAGAGCACATCATGGCGATGCTCAATTTTGAGAGAAAGTACCGGGTTCGAGGGGGCACCTTAATTGGTGGAGACTTATTTGATTTTTGGGTCGGCCCTTTTTATGTAGGATTCTTTGGAATTACTACAGTTTTTTTTAGCTTCTTAGGAACCGCCATGATTTTATGGGGTGCTGCTCATCAAGGAGTGTTTAACATTTGGCAAATTAATATTGCTCCTCCTGATTTGAAATATGGCCTAGGACCAGCTCCAATGATGGAAGGTGGACTATGGCAAATTATTACGATATGTGCCTTAGGTGCTTTTGGATCATGGGCTTTAAGAGAAATTGAAATTGCTCGAAAGCTAGGTATGGGACTTCATGTGCCATGTACATATTTAGTTGCGGTTTTTGCTTACTTCTCTCTAGAGGTGATTCGCCCAATTTTAATGGGCGCATGGGGTCATGCATTTCCTTATGGAATCATGAGTCACTTAGATTGGGTATCAAATACTGGATATCAATATTTGCATTTCCATTACAACCCAGCACATATGATTGCTGTTACTTTGTTCTTTACAACGACCTTAGCGCTTGCATTACATGGTGCGTTGATCTTGTCATCTACCAATCCTAGTGAAGGTGCAGTTAAAACTCCTGAGCATGAAGATACTTTTTTCCGAGATATTGTTGGCTATTCTGTTGGAACCTTGGGTATTCATAGAGTAGGACTATTTTTAGCGGTAGCTGCTGTCTTCTGGAGTGCAGTTTGTATTATTTTAAGTGGACCATTTTGGACAAGAGGTTGGCCTGAATGGTGGACGTGGTGGTTAAACATGCCAATTTGGCATTGATTGAAACGGAGACGAATAATGGATTATCAAAATCTTTTCACTCAAACCCAAATTGCTGGCCCTAAGAATCATGGTGTCCCAATTAATGAATATGATCAACGCGAGCGAACAACTGGCATTGGCTTTAACTATCTTTTAGGTAAATTAGGTAATGCCCAGTTAGGTCCCGTTTATTTGGGTCGCTTAGGAGTTGCTTCTCTAGCTTTTGGAATGGCAGCATTTGTGATCATTGGCTTTAATATGCTGGCACAAGTTGGTTGGAACCCTATTCAAATGGTACGTCAATTGTTTTGGTTGTCATTGGATGCTCCATCGCCAAAATATGGATTGAGACTTGCTCCTCTGTCTGATGGTGGATGGTGGAACATTGCAGGATTATTTTCCACAATTTCTATCTTGCTATGGTGGTTTAGAACTTATCGTAGAGCAAAAGCTTTGGGAATGGGTACTCACGTTAGTTGGGCATTCGCTGCAGCAATTTGGCTCTTCTTAGTATTAGGTCTTTTTCGCCCAATCTTGATGGGTAGTTGGAGTGAGGGAGTGCCTTTTGGTATTTTCTCTCACCTTGATTGGACTGCTGCCTTATCAATACGCTACGGTAATTTGTTTTATAACCCTTTCCATATGCTTTCAATCTTCTTCCTCTATGGCTCAGTATTATTGTTTGGTATGCACGGTGCAACTATCTTAGCTGTTGGTAGATATGGTGGAGAAAGAGAAATTGAACAAATTGTTGATCGTGGAACTGCTTCAGAACGTGCGGCTTTGTTCTGGAGATGGACTATGGGTTTTAACGCAACGATGGAATCTATCCACCGCTGGGCGTGGTGGTTTGCAGTATTAACTCCGATTTCTGGAGGGATTGGTATTTTGTTAACAGGTACTGTTGTAGATAATTGGTATTTATGGGCTATGCATCATGGGATGGTGCCTTCATATCCAAGTACAGGAGTTGTTGATCCTTCGTTATCTATGCCAGCATTTACACCGCCAGTAGAGGGAGTTAAATAATGAAGAATAAGTTAAGCTTAATGACCTTGTTAGTTGGGCTAGCATTATTAGTTACTGGATGTGAAAGACCATCGTTCCAAAAAGGACAGAATGGTTTTCGAGGAACTGGTATGGTCAATATTCAGAATCCAAGAATTAATGCTGATAAAGAAAAAGTAAATCAAGTACCGCCATCTATTGGTTTGGCTCCAGCTGAAGGTGATAAGGCTTCCAAGGTTTATAAAAATGTTCAAGTTTTAGGAAATCTTAGTCAAGCTCAATTTACAACCTTTATGGTTAGTATGGCGAGTTGGGTAGCTCCTAATGAGGGATGTGTATATTGCCACAATCCGGCAAATTTTGCGGAGGATAGTAAATATACAAAGATAGTAGCTAGACGCATGATTCAAATGACTCAGCATATTAATAGCGACTATAAGGCTCACGTTAAAGAAACTGGCGTTACATGCTATACATGCCACCGTGGAAACAATATTCCTCAAAATGTTTGGTTTAAAGATGTTCCTCAGAATATTTCAGGTCCAGCTTTAGGAAATCGAAATGGTCAAAATGCCCCTGCTGAAAGTGTAGGTTACGCTTCCTTACCTTACGAACCATTTTCAAAGTATTTACTTGCAAGTAATCCAGCCAGAATACAGGGTAATAATGGACTTCCGAATGGTAATGTACATTCCTTACAAGAGACAGAAGGTGTCTATGGACTTATGATGCACTTCTCAAAAGCTTTAGGGGTGAACTGTACCTATTGCCATAACTCTAGAGCCTTTTCAAACTGGTCTCAAAGTACTCCTCAAAGAAGCCAAGCATGGTATGGAATACAAATGGTTAAGGATGTTAACAATACGTATATGACACCTTTGACGAAAACCTTCCCAGAACACCGTTTAGGTGGAACAGGTGATGTAGCAAAGGCAAATTGCTTAACCTGCCACCAGGGAGTTAATAAACCTTTGTATGGCAAAAGTATGTTGGGTGATTTTCCCTATTTAGCAACAACTCCAGCTGCTATCTCTCCTAAAAAAGAGAATGACATGGTGAAAGTTGCAGCTAAGTAGTTGTACTGGTATTGTAGCGCTGTTTTAAGGCGCCTTCGGGCGCCTTTTTTTAAGGAATTAGATGGACACTCAAGTTGATCGATTCAAGATACCATTTTTAACTTCTCTAGAAGGGGCTGATGCTTCTGACTCTAGAGTTATCGTTATTGGTTCTGGATTTGGTGGACTTGCTTCAGCAATTCGTTTAGCTGTAAAAGGTTACGAAGTAACTGTTCTAGAGAAGTTAGATGCACCTGGTGGTAGGGCATATGTTCATAAAAGAAATGGATATGTTTTTGACGCAGGCCCCACAATTATTACAGCCCCATTTTTATTAGAAGAGTTGTGGACATTGTGTGGTAAAAAAATGAGCGATGATATTGACCTAAGGTTGATGAATCCTTTTTACCAAGTTCGTTTTAATGATGGACGTGTATTTAATTACACTGGTGATGCGGATCAAATGCGAGCAGAGGTAGCAAAGTTTTCCCCTAAAGATGTGAGTGGGTATGAACGATTTGTTGTAGAGTCCGAGAAGTGTTATAAGTTGGGGTTTGAAGACCTTAGTTCAGTTGCTTTTACATCATTGTTAGATTTGATTAAAGCTATTCCAAATATGGTGCAAATGCAAGCATGGCGAACCATACATCAAGTTGTTGCTAAATATTTTAAAGATCCACAGTTAAGACAAGTAATGAGTTTTCATCCTTTGTTAATTGGCGGTAATCCATTCTCAGTAACCGGTGTGTATTCCTTAATCAATGCGCTTGAGCGTAAATGGGGAGTTCATTCTGTCATGGGAGGTACTGGTGAGTTAATTCGAGGACTTGCTAATCTTCTTGAGAGTATTGGTGTAAAGATTCGTTATAACAGTGAAGTAAGAAAAATCAATATACAAGAAGGAAGAGTCACTGGTGTGAGTCTTGCAAATGGACAAACTTTATATGCTTCAAAAGTTGTATCGAATGCTGATTCTGCGTGGACTTACAAACATCTCATTGATTCTAAATATCGTAAATATTGGACTGATAAAAAAATTGATAATGGCAAATATTCTATGAGTCTATTTGTTTGGTATTTTGGCGTTAACAAAAAATACGCTGATGTACCTCATCACATGATGTTGCTAGGTGATCGCTATGAAGATTTATTAAAGGATATTTTCAAACGACATCATTTAGCAAAAGACTTTAGTTTATATCTCCACCGTCCAACTGCGACTGATCCCTCAATGGCTCCTGAGGGGCATGATACTTTTTATGTTTTATCTCCAGTACCTCACTTAGATAGTGGAACTAATTGGGAAGAGCAAGTCGAACCATATCGTCAAAAAATTCAAGAATATTTAGAAGCTACAGTACTTCCTAAACTTGGTGAGCATTTAACGGAATCTTTTTGTACAACACCGCAAGATTTTAGAGATAGACTTTTATCGATTAAAGGCGCTGCTTTTGGTCTTGAACCCCTTCTTTTACAGAGTGCTTGGTTTCGACCACATAATAAAAGCGAAGATATTCCAGGTTTATATATGGTTGGAGCTAGTACGCATCCTGGGGCTGGTATTCCTGGAGTTTTATCTTCTGCGAAAGCGCTTGAAAGTGTTATTCCTTCATTAAAAGGACAACATCAATATGTTTACTAAAATATTCTTCCGAAACCATCAATCAATGTTTGGAACTGCTTCCTTAGTTGCAAACGCACCTTCTACTAAATCAGATGAACAAAATTGTGAAGAGTTGATGCGTGGAGGCTCAAAATCATTTTTTGCGGCATCAAGAGTATTACCCAAGAGGGTGCGTAAACCTGCAATTGCACTTTATGCTTTTTGCCGTCTCATGGATGATATTGTTGACGAGGGTGATAACGATATCAGTATTATCAAAGAACTTCATAAAAGATTAGATGCAATTTATGCAGGACAACCATCCGACGTAGCTGCTGATCGTGCATTGTGTGAAGTTGTTCAAATGTATGAGGTACCTAAGATACTTTTAGAAGCCTTATTGGAAGGCTTTACATGGGATAAGCAAGGTCGACAATACGAAACTATAGAAGACCTCTATGAATATGCTGCAAGAGTAGCGGGAACTGTAGGTGCAATGATGTCTCTCATTATGGGGACAAGAAAGCCATCTGCTTTAGCGAGAGCTTGTGAATTAGGTTTGGCAATGCAATTAACTAATATTGCGCGGGATGTGGGAGAAGATGCACGCAATGGAAGGTTATATTTACCTAGACAATGGATGATTGAAGAGGGTATTAATATCGAAGAGTGGTTAGCAAACCCAGAATCTACTCCACAAATATCAAGGGTGATTGAACGACTATTAAAAACGGCTGACCAACTTTATCAACGTTCTCAAATTGGTATAACTCAATTACCAAAAGATTGTAGAGCAGCAATTTTTGGCGCACGATTTGTTTATGCACAGATTGGTAGAGAAATTGAATCTAATCAGCTAGATTCAATTCATCGTCGTGCGATAGTATCTAGCAATAAGAAAAAGCTTTTAATGTTAAAAGCGATTTTTTATTCACACTCTAAACTTCATGTTAAAAAAGAATTAGAACCTATTGAGCAAATCAAATATCTTGTTGATGCTGTTCCATTAGAAGGACCATATGCACATTATTCTGGAACTTTTGAAGAGCGAATGGTTTGGGTAATTAATACCCTTGAAAAAGCTGAGAGACATAGACGTCAAAGGATGGATTCGCAATTTAACTCTAAGACAATCTAGGCATTCTCCAAGGAAGCATCATTTGTACAATAGGAGAGGAGAATCTTGGAATGTTAAGAGTTTCATGCATACATGTAACTTCCTCATCAAGCCAATTTCCAGAAATGATGGATCTAGAGTAAAAAGGAGTATCTTCTAAATCCTCAATTACTTTTACATCATTTGTGTTTGATCTCAAATGGCGCTGAATTTTCCACATTGTTTTTGGGAGTTTTTTGCGATCCCCAAGAGAAAAATCCTCGATATTGCCATCCTTCATAAATCTTAAGGCTAATAAAGTTTCATTGCCATTTTTTTCACGTACATCATACATAACCGCAGTACTACCATTTTTCAATAAAGCTCTAGCCCAGTCCCATTCATGAAAAGGGCGATTAATTGGTTCATCACCCTCATTTGAATCTAGGTAGGCATGTCCATTCCACTTGATATTTGGGGCTTCAAGTTCAACACTAATTTTTGATGTTGGGGCAATTGGACCCCAGCGATGATGAGCCTTTGAATCAAGCGGGACTGAGTAGTTAAAGAGTTGTTCTGGATAGACCTTAACTTTACCAATCACTTTTTGACCAAAAGGAATTGATCTTTCATTAATATTGATTTCTAGGGAGTCATTTATCCATTTTATGTTGCTAGGTCCAATTTGAAAAATCTCTGCATCTCTAAATGAATGCTTAAGACCACGCTCGGTCATAGTCCAGCGCTTTTTTCCTTTGGAGTAAATAGCGACATTAAGACAGCAATAATTATCTGGATTAGCAAAGTTGTTTCGATTAGCCCATAAATAGTATGGTGAAAATACGCTTCCGATAAAGGCGATGATGGTAATGCCATGTTGGCCATCTTCACTTAGGCCATCAACATACCACCATAAATAACCACCATGAGGAACTATTTGATCAAAGCTTGGCGTTCCATTAGGGCTTCTGCCGCCAGATGTCCTGACATTGCTGCCATGGGAACTCCCGGACCCGGATGAACGCTCCCTCCAGCTAGGTATAGATTCTTGATATTGGAAATTGAACTTGGGCGAGCAAATGAACTCATCCAACCGTGGGTTGCCATTCCATAAAGTGCTCCACCCGTTCCAGGAAAGAGCTGGTTGAATTCTGTTGGAGAAGTTCTCACTACTGAGGCGCTGTTTAAGTTGAGTTCTAAACCACTCCTGCCAAGAAGACGCATTACTTGTTGTTGACATAATTCAATCTCCTGATTAGAAATTTGACGTTCTCCGATTGGGGGAGCATTTACTAATAAAAGCATTTTGTCATTTGCGCCTTCAGGTTCCTGGTTAATTCTACTTTGGGCGCAAAGATATACTGTGGGGGTCTTAGGCAAACTTTTTTGATTAAAAATATCTTCAAACTCACTCTTATAGTTTTGATCAAAAAAGACGGTATGCCTGCTTAGTGGAAAATTTACTTTGGGAACATTGATTGACCAAGTTAAAGCTGATAGAGACGGTGTGGGGGAGATCTTAGGTACTGCTTTAGTTAAAGAGTCTCCGAATAAGCCTTTTTGTAGAGCATTAATATCACCATTAAAAATAAAACTATCAGCGGAAATTTTTTCACCCTTATCAGTTTCAATATATTGAATAAGATTGTTCTGATGATGAATTTTCACAACTTTAGTATTTGTTTGAATCTGCGCACCTCTATCCTGGGCAAGCTTAGCTATTGTTTTAGGAAGTTGAACCATACCATTTTGTATTGACCAAACGCCAACCATTTCAACATGTGCAATGAGCATTAAAGTTGCAGGTGCTAAGTAGGGTGATGAACCACAATAGGTTGCATAGCGCCCAAATAATTGATGCAATCTTGGATCAGGAAAATATTTTTCTAAGGAGTCCCAAAGACTTTTAAAAAGTCCGATAGCTATTAGATTTTTAGAGCCAGAAGCTCCCAGTTGAGACATCATAGAAGTAAGGCTAGGTCTTTTAGACTTAATATAAGGACCTTCAAGTGATTCATAAACCTTTTTGCTCATATTACAAAACTCAAGGAATAGTTCAGCTTGGCGATTGCTTGAAAACTCTCTTATCGCTTTTGCACTTTGATGTTGGTCCGCAAACAAATCTAATTGGTCTGAGCCCCAAAAGTGTCTAGCCAGAACTGGTAGTGGAGTTAATTGAAGATGGTCACTTAAGTTTTCATTACATTTTTTGAACAAGTCCTCGAATACCCATGACATAGTGAACACAGTTGGACCCGAGTCTACTCCTTGATCCCCAATCATGATTTGTCGAATCTTTCCACCGACAAATTGTTCTTTTTCAATAACAGTCACTTTATAACCCTCGTGGGCCAACCTAAGACTGGCGCACAAACCGGCTATACCACCACCAATGATGACAACGTGTTTAGGCATATTTTTTTCCTCGCCACGTCCCTAATGGATTGATTGGTATAAAGCGAGTAAACATAGATTCAGAAAAAAAAGCTCCCTGGTAAGCGTTTCTAATTGCTTCTAAATGTGCGCCGCTTCTTGCGTAGTCATCCATTGCTAACTGGGATTCCCATATCGTAAAAGTTGCTTGCCTAAGGTATGGGGCTTCTCCAAGACCTGCGGCCAAGATACATCCTTTTGTATGATTTAAAGAATCTTCAGCAGGAGGTGCTTTACTCCAAAACTTTGGAGCTTTATGCCATTTAATCGATGCACGTGTGATACCCGCAATTGGGCCCTCAACCGGAGCATCTTGAGTAACATTCATTGAGTAAGAAGACCAAGTTCCTTTTGAAGAATAGCTTTGAAGTGATACACAAAAAAACTCATCAGCATGATCTTGGTAGAGTTTGATTAAGTCTGATTTTTCTCTGAATGCAAGTGCGTTTTCAGGAGTATCAAAAACGCAAAGCAGTCCTTGTTTTCTTAGGCTAGGGCGAAGTTGGAAACCACCGTTTTGACCACTACCTAAGATTTTAAAAAATTCTAATCCAGGGATATTCTTTAATGAATATTTACCGATTACAAAACGTGATAAGCCCCATGCAAGGGATCCTGAAGAATAATTGACAAGACTAAGAACTGCTGTATGTTGCTTCATTCATCTGTTTAATCAGATTCAGAGCCATTAGGATCTGTAATACCAAAGCGACGCATTTTGATATAAAGGCTTTGTCTTGATAAGCCAAGCATTTCAGAGGCAGAAACTCTATTATTTAATGTTAAATCTAGAGCTGACATGATGCACATCTTTTCAATCATATCTGTGGTTTCGCTCACGATATCTCGCAAAGGAACTCTGCCAACTAACTCTGTTAATTTTGTTGCCGTTTGTTTCAAATCACTGTTATTTTGATTTCGCTGTGAAACTCTCTGACCAATATGGCGGATACTAAAACCAATATACTCTTCGGATTCCCCAACCACTTTAACTGCAGACAACTCTACCTCAATTCCATGAGAGTCGCCTTTCGGGATAATGCTAGTTACGTAGTGCTTGATAGAAATTTTTTCTTTGAGATTATTAAGTATTACGCGTAAATCAATACTTGATCTTCCAAGCCAATTATCAATTGGTTCACCGATAAGATCTGATGATTTTTCTTCCTGAGTCATCTCTTGGAATGTTTGATTAATTGTCAAGATTTTGCCATTCATATCAGTCACAACATATGCATCTAATGAAGACTGAACAGCTCTAATTAATCGAGAGGTATCAATATCGGTATGTAAATAATCATTCACATTACTTTGAGGTACGACATGAACCAAAAATACTGTTTGATTTTCTTCACGTAAAAAATTAACAGCCACTTCAACGGGCAATTTATTTTTCGCTAAATGGACTGATAT